>Ga0208123_100958_pt1 | contig 9850 bp, 9 predicted proteins | sample LakWasMe92_HOW11_2_FD_183914 | JGI IMG/M metagenome (GOLD analysis project Ga0208123, IMG submission 183914) | Freshwater sediment methanotrophic microbial communities from Lake Washington under simulated oxygen tension - Sediment Metagenome... | ecosystem: Environmental > Aquatic > Freshwater >... | reverse complement strand
AATAGAGCTTGGCATATAAGCCAGCAAATTAGTATGTCATACCTCTGTGGAATGACGTGCAGTCGATGTCATTCATCGTATGTCGCTATCAGAGAATTTCCAGATCCATACAAGTTCTGCCCGCTATGTGACGCTACTACCGACTCTATAGGCCGACAAAAATGGAAGCAATTGCGATTGCGTCCACGGATGCACGGGATGAAAAGAAAGAAAAAGCCACACATAGTAACTACCTTGAGCAAGGATGACTTATGATTTCGTTAAAAGAACTTTTCAAGAGTGACATCTTGAATAATCAAGGTACCCTGCTTTCCAAAATCATTACAGAAAAACTGATTAATTCAGAAGATAAATGTTTAGTTGACTTTGATGGCGTTTCAAATGTTTCGCCACTTTTTTTTCAGGATTTTATTTTTCCCATTGTCATCGAGTTTGGCAGTCATGCCCTAAATAATAAGCTGAGATTAATCAATCTCAAAGATGACCACCTCATTTCATATCGAGCAGCCTGTGATCAATCAAGTGATTATTTGGACAAACTTTCCGCGCGTCAGACAAGATCCGGTGACATATCAGATCTAACCCTTGAGTTGCTGCTCAAGGCCCGAGAGCTGTCAAGAGGTGATACATCGGCGGCACAAGCCATTTTTGGCATCAATAGCAGCATGGCAAAGACCTTTTCAAATATGGACATTAAGCTGATTCGTCGGATTGCCAATGCCGGTGTTATGTGTTTTGAGCCCAGGCTTTCGCCGGAATTTGCAGCAAGATTAGCTGCACTCGATGCGTCTGAGATTGATGTCTTTTTGAATATCGTTGGCGATTTAGAGGATTTCTATGAGTCTGAATACGCTTAATCGATATGCCTTAGCAGTGGAACTACTGTCTCTTGATGCACGGATATCCATCGTGGCGAAGGAAACTGGTTTGTCACCAGCAATTCTTCGCAAGGCGTTTGTGGACATGCATCAACGTTCCCCATCAAGCGGTTCGATGAGAACGTCACCTCTATTTATGTGTAAAAGTTTCTCGAAACTTAAGGAATCTACGCTCTGCGCTGTTTTTTTTCGACTTGAAAACCATCAGCATTGTGCAAGACGCGTGATTAATGGATATCGGCGTTACCGTTCGTATATCAATTCCGTATCAAATACCGATCCACTGCTTGATTTCTCTGAAGCCTGGGTAATTTCAACGTGGCTAGAAATCGAAGTCGTTAAATTAGTGCGTTGTAGCCATTGCCGTAGCGCGAAGTTAATAAATAATGAACTGCAGCATAATGTGTGCAGTGTTTGCCGTACTTAATATTTTTTTGAAAATGGCACGACTGGTAACTTATGAAAAACTTAAAGCCACTGGCTATGACCGGCTCAGCGACATCGAAAAATACTTTATAAAAAACGGTATCCGGTTTTTTATATGGCAAAACGGAGATCTATACAACGATTGACGCTATCAATGCGGCCATGGGTATAACCACAGGCAAAACTAATACCAACGATAACAATGTCGACATTCTTTAAACCAACTATCAACAATAGAGAGAAACCGTCGCTTGGAGTTCATAGTATGAAAGCATTGTCGAAGACGAAAAGTTCCACTGGTAAACCCAAGCTTCGAGTGCTGCTTTGAAGCGGCTGTTTCAGCATTGCGGATGTTAAAGCATCCGCCGAGGCAGGACACTTCTTGGATGGGTTCAAAAGCACGCGTAATGAACTTGACGACCAGGTTGAAATGATTAAGGAAGTTCCAAAATAATTGGCTGTAATTACCGATAATGAAAAACGAGAAAAAAATCGACACCATGAGCCGAATATTATCAGAGTTAAACCCATGATCGAGATACTAACCGCTGACGAAGCAGCTGAAATGTTCCGCGTCTCAACACCCTACATCCGAGGCATGGCCAACAGCGGCGAAATACCCGGCACCAAAATGGGTGATGACTGGCGCTTTGTTCGGCAAGACCTAATCGACTACCTACGCGAACGCAGCAGGCGCGAACAGCAAGCACGCAAATTTCAACAAGAACAACGCCAGCAACAGCCGCAAACAATTATGCCCGGCAAACGCGGAAGGCCACGCAAGCATGATGTCGTCGAGTGTTTGCATCCCAATTCCGCAAATTAAATGTCTCGACGATGCTAAAAAGCTGATCACCACAACATTTCCGCTAAATCAGAGCCGCGCAAATTGCTGTAACGCTTGAGCATCCGTAAATCCTTATGTCCAGTAATCCGGGCAATTTGCACATCACCCAGGCGGGTGCGCTCATATAAGCGGCACGCTGCCTCATGCCGCAAATCATGGAAACGCAGATCATCACACCCCGCCAACATAGCAATGGTCGACCATTTACGGCTCAGCATAGCCGTGATGCGCGTCAACGACTCAGGATTGCCATTCCACCACGGAAAAATCAGACAATCCTCACCCAAATTTAGACGATTATTGGACGCCATCCACTCACTCATCGCCGCTAGCGCCACCGAAGACATCGGCACCTGTCGCTTATCGCCATTCTTGGTCTTATCCAAAAATACCGTTTTTTTAGACAAATCCACTTGCTGCGCAGTCAATGTGTACATTTCCCGCAAACGCATTGCTGTCTCAATCGCCAGCGTAAACAGCAACCGCATCGCCAGACGGTCAGCCATCGCAATGCCACGCTGTTTGTCTGGCGGAAAGTTGCCATCCAATACCCACAAAATCCGCTCATACTCACCCGGCAACAACCGCCGGTCACGTTCAACATCTAGGCGCCTTTCGCCATCCGCAGGCGTGTAACTGGCATATCGCTTTGGCAACATCCGCAACGGATTGACGTTGAGCCACTCATTACGCAAACACCAATCCAACAGCCGAGCCACTGCACCCACCTTATGCCGAATCGAACTAGGAGCTAGCTTATCACGCTGCTTCATTGCGCTAACCCATCCCTGAGCCCACTGCATGTTAATCGCTGATACCGGCCAGCCGCTGAGTGTGTCGAACATGGCATTAAGAAGCCCACGATCCGCCTCGGAAATATGCACCTGCCTCAAATACAACCGTGCCCAATCCAGCGCCGTCTCAGCAGATGGTGGGCCTGAATCCAGTAGCTCAACCGGCATAATTCCCTGATCCAGCTGCCCCTCAATCCGCCGCGCATAGGCCACAGCATCAGCCTCAGTGTCAGCCGTGGCATAATGTGCTCTCGGCAAAATTCCCTTGCGCCTGATGATAACCTCCCAGCTGCCAGATGCCCTTTGTCTAATTGTCGCCACTTGTGTAGACCTCTTGCCAAGCTGAAACAGAGTGGTTTTAACCACTTTCAATGTTATTTTTCAGCTATTTTATGCCATATTTTTACTATTTATGCCAATAAAAAATAACGCGCACAAAAAAGCCGCTGTTGTAAGCGGCTGTTTTTATTTATTTTTAATGGAGGTGCGGGCTCTATCACATCATGCTCTACAAACCGCGTTTTTAAAGGGTTTAATTTTTTCATTTTTTAAATATACCGCCAAATATACCGCCACAAGCTCAACCCTGCCCCATCAATAACGAAAAATATAGCAATAAAACACCATTCACTTTTAAATTTTATTGGTCCGTTATTTATCCAGATTTAACGATTTCATTCTGACTTTCATTTTTTTACGGGGAACCGGGAGAACCCAGGGAACCGCCTAAGAGTGGCGCGTCTTGCAGCGGTTCCCTGCTAAATCAAAATGAGAGAACCAGGGGAACCATGTATTTAAAGACGCAATCATTGCCATATTTCTGACAGAAAAAAGCCGGCTAAGTTTTCTAAATGCCCTCTGAGGGGACATTTCAAACGGGGGATTTCCCCCTTCGATTGATTTTATTGAAAAAACTAAAGGTGAACGCCGCTCACTTTTACAGGTCCGCCCGCCATAATAGAAGGGAGTCACATCGGTTGTTGCCCCTCTGGTGATATGGAAGGGTTGATTCGGTTCCAATCCCTCCTGGAAATCAAGGTATAAAATCTAAGCCATTGATTCTCAGTAATTTCGTAACGCTAATTTTTTCGTTACGATAATTCCCGCAACGAAAACTTTGGTTAGGATTAGCAATAATAACCATCCGCATTGACTAAAATTTCAAAATTCGAGTATTGTTGCTGCGGAAGGTTGCGTCCCGGACGTTTCGGACGTATGCACCAAGCCAGCTTCGGCTGTAGCAGGCGGCACGGAACGAACCTTCCACAGCGTTTCCTCGCTCAGGCTTACCCTGACTTTTTAAGCCACCTTTAACCGGATCCATCTTTAAGCTGGTTAAAATTTTAGTAGATTACTCAATGGTAACAGCATGAATGAAGAGCTCGAAGCCAGATTACACGACTGCTATCCTCACGGATTATTTGGACTATTCGATAAGAACCAAGCTAATTTGGCGCCTGCTAGAGATTTTTGGGAGCAGCTACCTGAAATATTGTCGACTCACGGCTTTTATTGCAAAGGGCCGCAGTACTGGTCTGGAAATGAAAGAATGGTTGATTTTGATATTTGTCGCAATGGTGATCCTGATTACTGGTATTTCAATGATGACCGTGCTGAAAAGATAGCTTTGTTACGGGATAGCGAGAAACCACACGTAACAATTGATGTTGAAATTAGCACCGTAATCCCTGCGATTTACCTAAACATTAAGGAGACCTGGTTCAACCCAGAAACATTTGAGCATAAGGCAACCGGACGTTATGACGATGGCCTAAAGACGCTTTATTGGTTGAGTGATACCCAATTCGAACCGTGGGCCTGGCTAATCACTGATTTAAGAGCTTTAGGTGAAAAATTAGGCTTGGCAAGCTTGGCTGAGTGTGATTTGAAAGAGGATGTGCCGTTTATTACAGGCCCTATTTTTGGTGACGATGACGACGACAATGATGATTTGCTGGGTAGCGGTACATTGGAAGAAATCGCCTATTTAAAATCACTGCCGCAAAATTCATTTTGTCTATACGATTGCCTGTTTGCGTCGTATGGTTAATGTCGGGATTCCCGACATTAATTGATTTTATTAACGTTTTAAATACGGTCTGCGGCCGCCTTTTGTAAAGGGGGTCAGCGTCTACCTTTACGCTTTTTGAATGTGCGCTGCGCCCACAATTGGATTTTTTCAAACTGCTTTGCTTTGGTAACAAGCCATTGTTTTGTAAGGATAGCCGAGATTCCGGCTATTGATTCTCGGACGAAAACGGATTGGCTGATAGCGTAATCCCGCTATCGGTCATTAGGACGGATCATAACCACCCGCTAACAACCCTGCCTTTTTTGCTTGTGTGAAGCTGCGTCCAAGTCGCTACTTGAATCAGGCGAATGATTACTCTAAACTGCCTTGCGGTGTTGCCTCGGTGACGGCTCACCGGGGAGAAGGACGGAAGGGTTAAGCCTGATGCATCGTTCGGGAGCCTGTCCCCCGATAATTCTACCCAGCATCGCTTTCAGCCTCCGAGATGCCGGGCAGCACCTTGGCTAACCGGAGGTTGTCATTCAATTATTTACCCGCGACTTGAATACCCCCCGGTCACAATATGCGCAATCCCCCTATCCTTAACATCCTGCCCAACATCCGGCGCAGGCATCGATACCGTCATGCTCCGGCTTGAATTACTGGCCAGCGGTTCGATTATCGGCGGCGCTTCGGCGATTGGCGGAGGCTGAGAGAATACCGGCGGCTTTATGGGCGGCGCTGAGGCAACTTGCACCTGGGCGGCTTTGCCTAGTCCCGATACGAAGCTATTAAGCGACCTATAAGGATCTGGGTTATTTGCCGTCGCAAACGCATCCAAATACGGCTTGCCCTGCTGCTTTCTATAGGCGTTGGCCTGCTCATCGCTGGCAAGTTCCATAACACCGGTTTGATTATCGGTTACCTGGACTTTGCCGCCTTCAAGGGTTTCGTATTTGTAGCGTCCGCCCTGGGTTGGATCATTGGATATTGAGGCAACAGCCGTCTCAGGCTTTTGAATGCTCACCGATCCTTCTTTGAATCCTTCGACCTTTTTCATGCCATCCATTAAAGCGTTGAACTCATCAGGATTAAGGTCTGATATTTTTTTGCCCTTTAAATCAAGCCCGCGCGAAGCGGCAAGTTTATGTATTCCAGCAGCGTAGGCTTGTGTATCAGCTGTACCTGAATAATCGGACACGGCGTATTTTGGAAGCATTTCCTCTATGGTCTTATCGCCATGTTTTTTCGTGAGCAGTTTTGCCTTGGCATCTTTACCGGCATCCTCAGTATTGAATATGGCATTACCCCACTGATCCAGATCAACTACGCCGTCGTAAGCTTTTTGGGCCGATAACAATGCCTGTTCTTTGGTTCGCTTGCTCTTAACCGTTTTGTCCGCACTTCCAGCATATTCAAACTTCAGGTTGCCTGGGTTGTTATTGCGCCAAGCCACTGTTCCGCCTTCACGTGTTTCGGTGCTTCCGTCACCCTTATCATAAACCCTGGTTTTTCCTTCGGTATGAAGCAAGCTTTTGATGTACCCCACCCCCTTGCCGACCGTTGTATTTTCACCAACCCATTGAGCGCCCTTGCCCGCTGCATCAACCCCTTTGTTTTTCAGGTCAACTAAGGATGGAATGACCTTATCTGCGGTATATTTTACTGCATCGGAATGAGCATCTTTAATAGTTTGCTTTGCATCAACGCCGGTCTGATCTTTTACAAAGTCATTAGCCGCATTGCCAAGGTCTTTGGCTTTGCCCCAGGTATCTGACATCAGCTTTAAAGCGCCGTCCCAGCCGCTTTTTATGGCGCTGGTTGTTGATTCCCACGCCCCGACAATCTTGCCAGGTATGTCCGCCTCACGAAGCTGCGTTGTCCATTCCCCCATTTTCTCGCCGATAATTTGCCCGGCTTGATCACCGAAGAACATTCCCGCTGCGCCGCCGACTACCCCCCCTATGGCCGCACCAATGGGGCCACCAAAAGCTCCCGCCATTGCACCCAGCTTAGCACCAGCCATCATGCCGCCAACGCTTCCCGCTAAGCCGCCGACTGCCTTGCCGTCGGCTTTGTCTTTTTCGCCCCGTGTTAGTGAGTCGTCATTTTCAGCTCCATATATGTCACTGGCGGCACTTACACCGCCGATCAAAGCACCAAGTAGAGGGATTCTTTTAAGCAAACCCTTCCCGCCACGTAGTAACCTTCTACCGATACCACCAGTGCCAGAAGCAGGTGGAATAGCTTCCGATGATACTGGTGGTATATTCGTTGACGACCTACCGGGCAGTAAGTTTTTCAACAAGGGAATTTTCGACAAAACGGCAGTGAACCCGGCAATGGCTGTCCCTAACACCGGTATTTTCAACAGCAAATTCCCAAGCAATAGGAGCAATGCTCCAAACGCCCCGCTGCTACCGCTACCATTACCGCCACCGGGACTACCCTCAATATTATGCAAACTTCGGTTGGCCGCCCGGTTAAATGCAGACTCATCCTTTCTAAAAAGGTTCAGCTCTCTAAATATTTTTCTATACCAGCGCTCTTTTTTGTCGCCACCGGAAAATATCTCATAACCGCGCGCAAGCGGTTCAGCGACTTCTTTAAACGCCTTTATAGTTGGATCGGCTTCTTCGGCGCCAGCAGTTGTTGCGGTTACCGCGGTTGCAATGCGGTCAGCAAATCCGCTAAGCATCCCGCGTTGGGATTGAGACTCGCCTTCTCCATTTGAAGTAAAGCGCCCATCCCTTCCTCGCGCTGCTCCGGCTTCATCCGCTTGCTGATTTCCAACGAACCTGCCCGAAGCAGAGTCACGACCTCTTCCGCCCGGCGTGGCGACTTCGCTGGGGTTTATAAATGGCAAGCCTGTGACTGTCAAGCTACCTTCCCCCGCTCTTTCAACTACTGGTGTTGCTGTCGCGCTATCCTGGTCGCCACTTCCAGATGCGTTATTTCTGTTTGCAATAAATCTTCCACCTGGCGTAGCCACTTCATTGGAATTTATCAGCGATAAGGCTCTGATTGCTGGGCCTTGATCGCCACTCCTTGCTCCAGTTGGAGTGGCCACCGAGCTACTGATCCGCGCATTACTGCCGCCACTGGAGGCGCGAGAATTGCCGCCTTCTCGATTATTTGTTGATGCGCTGAGCACGGCGCGCTTAATATCATGCACATCGTTTATAATGCGCCTTAAATGGTCTGATACACGACGAATATCGGTAACGGTATCGCCGATTAAAAAACCTTGTGAGTCGCTTTGTAGGGCCATTTTTAATTACCTTTTAGTGCTTGGTGGCCGATATAGGCCGCATTTGCGCAACCACTTGATGACAGACCAGCATCATCTGGAGCAATGCATTCTCATCGGCCTTACTCTTAAACTGGATAGCGTTGTTATCCAGCGCATCGACAAGAAAGAGCAAGGATGAAGCCAGCGCGGCATCTACCTCTACAGGATTACTCGCGTTAATTGGATTGACCCGCGATAAGATTGAGATCCGCTGAAACGTTGGACTGTTAAGCAATTGCTCATCGGTAAAGATTTTTGATGCGCCGTCATAAATGCTCATGACTGCGCTTAGCTGGTCGCTTGACTGTTGAGTATTTGCAGAAACGGCGCTAATTTCGCATCATCCAGCAAGCTAAGATCGAATCGCGGCGAATCGTCCAAGAACGCGGCCACGTTATTTAGCTCGATTCTCAATCCAGTAATGTTGTTATTGTGGCCGTCAATTTCGTCCTGCGGGCAAGTAACGAGTGATTCAATTTCGTCAGAGCTAAACCCGCGCTTTCTCAATTCCTCGCACTTTACTTGGTATGCTTGAAGTTTTTGCTCAATTGTTTTTTGTTCCAGGTTAATATCGGCACCAATCCTGTGTAAACGTAATCCGGCCGCTTTTATATAAATTTCTGGTCTAATTTCTAGCTGTGCCGCCGCCTTAGCAATCACGCCATCAGCCTCAGAAACTATCCCGTACAACCAGTCAGAAAACTCTACCACTCTGGTATATGCGGTCTGGTCGTAACTCATGGCCTGAGTATTTATTTTGCTTAAGGCATCAAGAGCCGGGACAACAAGTTGCTTTGTGTATCGAGCTTTATTTAAGTCACTTTTATTAACGACAGTGTTCATGTTTATTTAATCCTTTGTTTGATTTATTGATAAATAGCCAGTATTGGCTGTAGCAGGTGAAGCCTAATTTCTGTATTAATGTCATGATGGCAACAGCACGTATTCGGCTATTTTTCTATGCAAACCCAACCCCGTTTCGGCATGTCGCCGATAGGTAATGATGTTGTTTCCGGTGGCTTTAAGTTCAAAAATTCGGGTGGCCGGCATCAGAATATCCAGTTCACTTCTTGCTTGAAGGGTTGTTATCCGCCCATGCTCTCTGAGATATTCAAGCAAACGCTGTTTCTGGCACTGTGCGTTACTCGATAGCTTCGGCATTTTCAGCCTCCCGCTTTAGAAGCTTTTTTAGCCATAGGGAGCTGATCCTGTATTTTTGACAGATTTCACGATGATTGGAGCCGTTGAAATCAGCCAAAATACTGCGGTGTTTTTCGCTTGTTCGCTCTTTTTGGCGGTTTTTAATATATACAACTGTGCCGCCAAATTTTCGCGCAACATCATTGATTATGTTTAAGGCGATACTTGGGGACAGCTCTGGATTGACACCATTCTTGGACAAGTGAGTCAGGACGATTGCTTCAAGGAGCTGAAAAAAGTCTAATTTCATTATTTTAAAAAACCCATTTAGTTAAAGTAGATTCATTAAATCACCTTAAGTAGTCGGATTTTTGGTGGTTTTCCCGGTTTGAAATGGGCTGTTTTTTACCTGGCAGTGACTTTCTTGAGTGACTTTTTGCGCAACTTTTGAGTGACATTTTT
>Ga0208123_100954_pt1 | contig 9863 bp, 7 predicted proteins | sample LakWasMe92_HOW11_2_FD_183914 | JGI IMG/M metagenome (GOLD analysis project Ga0208123, IMG submission 183914) | Freshwater sediment methanotrophic microbial communities from Lake Washington under simulated oxygen tension - Sediment Metagenome... | ecosystem: Environmental > Aquatic > Freshwater >... | reverse complement strand
GTGGATGCCCGCAGTGTGCCACTTGAGGAAGTACCGGTGTACAACGAGGCTGTAGATGGCCTTGGTTACGCTGGACTCAGCACGGTTGACGCACCGCAGGCCTTTCAACACGGTAGCGTGCTTGACCAGGACCAACGGTGGATCTTCTGATTCTGAACAAATGTTGTGCTCCCCCCCTATGCACCACTCTTGTAGGTAAATTCTCTTTCGCTGAGTGACACACGGAGGGCGTGCGCGGGAAGCGCTCTCGATACAGGGACGTATCATCTGTAGTCCGCGGTTCGCTACGGGCTGCTGTCGGGGGGATGTGATGGACAGTATTTCTTCGATGTACACCCGGCTCGGCATTGTCGAACTGGCAGACACAGGGATGTGTCATCTTTTCCCATCGCGCCTCATCCCTGCTACTACGGCTATCGAGTTCTATTCGTCATCGGGTATCGTAGGCAAGATTCAAGGTCCTGCTGCTGCAAGACGCTTTCTGAACGAACGTACAGTCCACGGACCTTTAGAACTAGAACCTTGATGAGTGCCATGACCCTCTTTCCCCGCCCCTATTGCCTTTCTTCCCTGTTGGGCTCAAGCCTGGCCCTGGCCCTGGTTATCAACAGCCCGCCCCTTTTGGCCAAGCCTGCACCTGCGCGGGCGCCCTATATTGATGACAACCTGATGTGCCGGGCACAACCGCTGCCGGCAGTCGTCCAGCACCTTAACGGTGAAGCCTGGAAGCTGGATGCCAAGGGACGCTCCAGTGTGTTGGAAGAAGGCATGCTGATCGATGAACAGGAAAGTGTAAAAACCTCGCCCTCGGCGTTTGTCAGCTTGTTGCTGGGCGATGGCTCGCGCATTGTCTTGCCCTCCAGCTCCGAGGTGCGTCTGCACCTGGTGGAGGAGCAGCCGATCCCGCAGGTGATCCTGCAACAAGGGCAGGTCGAAGCCTACGTACTCAAGCGCACCAGTGACTATGACCGCTTTCAGATCGTGACACCGGTGGGCGTACTGGGTGTACGCGGTACGCACTTTCGTGTGCGTAACGACGATCAGCAATCGGTCGTCGAGGTGCTCAACGGTCAAGTGGCTGTCAGCCGTACCGAACCGCCACCTGTGGGCCGACAGGTCAAGAAAGCACCCCAGGTAGGCCCGGTGGACGGTGAACTGAAGGTCGGCGCCCGACAAGGTGTATTGCTCAAGGAACAGGGCGAGTTGAAGACGGTTGAGCTACTGCCCGCCCCACGGTTGATGGGCCAGGACGGCCAGAAAGGCGATGCGCCGGTCTGGACCCTGATCCTGCACCCGCAACCGGGTGCCCGGCGCTACCGTGCGCAAGTGGCCACAGATACAACATTTATGAACATCAAGCAGGAAAACTTCTCCAGTGAGCCGCGCTTGAGCTTCACTGGACTCAAGGCCTCGTTTTATCACGTGCGCGTGTCGGCCTTTGATGAACAAGGACTGGAAGGAGAGGCAGGCGTTTATGACATCTTCTATTACCCCCCTGCCACTCGTGTGCAGTAATACACGGTGAAGTGGTGGCGCCGGGCTGAACAGCGCCAGCCAACCCAGGCCCAACGCCTGTTCCATGGCCTGGTCCGGGAGTGGCTGTGGATCAGTCTGCTGCTGCTGCCGATGACAGCCCTGCTTTCCCTGAGCCCTGGGCTTTCCTTCAACAACCCGTTGTATGACGGCCTGCGGCGCCTGGCGCCGTTGCCGGTGGACCCGCGCATTCTGCTGGTGACCATTGATGACATGAGCCTCAAGGCGCTCGGCCAATGGCCTTGGTCGCGCCGCCTGCATGCTGACCTGATTGATCAGTTAAGTGCCGGCAAACCCACCGGGATCCTGCTCGATGTGATCTTCAGCGAACCGGCGCGCGAGCCTGCCAACGATCAACGCCTGGCCCAGGCCATCTGCAATGCCGGCAATGTCCTGTTGCCGTTGATTCGCGAAGGTACACCGCGCCTGGGTCAGCCAGTCATGCAAATCCTCCCGGTGCCGCCACTGCGCGATTGTGCCAGGGGGGTTGGTCATATCAACGTGGAAGCGGACAGCGACGGTATTGTGCGCAGCCTCTACTTGCGTGAGGGACCGCCCGGGCAATTGGTCCCGCAATTGGCCTGGCTGGCCTTCGAGCTGACTGGCCGGCACGCCGATATGCCGGGGTTGCCAGCGTCTGCCGAGGTGGGCGACTGGCAACGGGACAATGCCATTCGTATTCCATTTATCGCCACCGACCACGGCTTTCCCAGCGTGCCGTATGTCAGCGTCCTGCGTGGCGAAGTCCCCGCCCAATTGTTGCGTGATCGGATCATCCTGGTAGGCGCTACCGCGCCAGGCATGGGCGATCGCTATGTGACGCCGCTTTCGGCCAGTGTGGGGACCACGCCGGGTGTCGAGATCCAGGCCAATATCCTCAATGGCCTGCTGCAAGGGCGCAGTATTACCGTGTTGCCTGGCTGGTTGGCCACACTGCTGTCCACCACGATGGTGGCCTTGTTGTTGGGCCTGCTGCTGTTGCGCCCGCGCTATGCGCTATGGCTGACCCTGGGATGCATGGGGGGCGCCCTCCTCGCTTCCTGGGGCCTGTTGCGCCTGGGGCTCTGGTGGTCGCCAGCGGCCACGCTGATCGGCATGTTGCTGGGCTACCTGATTTGGAACTGGCGTCGCCTGAGCGTGATCCTGGCCTATTTTGGCTGGGAATTGGCACGCCTCGACAGTGAACCCAAGGTGCTGCCGGAACGCCGTCGTGCCGCCGTCAGCAAAGGCGACGTGTTGCAGGGCCGTATCGTGGCCCTGGAGCAAGCCGTCAGCCGTACCCGCGACACCCGGCGCTTTATGGCCGATGGCCTGGAGTGCCTGCCGGTGGCTACGCTGATTACCGACCCCATGGGCGAAATCCTGCTGGCCAATCGGATCGCCCGTGATGTGTTTGGCAACGAACTGATTGGCGAGAACCTGTTGCAGCAACTGGCGGCCCTGGGCTATCCACCCTTGCAAGGCGCGGTGCACACGCCGCTGTCAGCCCTGGAAATCGTCGAGTTCCGCGACACCGAGCAACGCAGCCTGCGCCTGGAACGGGCGCCGTTGTTACCGGCCGATGGTGATGTGGCGCTGGGTTGGCTGTTGAGCCTGACCGACCTGAGTATCGAACGTGACGCCCAGCAGCAGCGTGAAACCCTGCTGCGGTTCCTGTCCCATGACCTGCGGGCGCCCCACTCGGCAATCCTCGCCTTGCTGGATGTACAGCGCCATGAGGTCTCGGATGTCTCGCTGGTCTTTACCCAGATCGAACAGCAAGTGCGCCGCGCATTGAACCTGACCGAATCGTTCGTTCAATTGGCCAAGGCCGAGTCCGACGGTTACCAGTTCGAGCCCAGCCTGTTTGCCATGCTGGTGCTCGATGCGTTTGACCAGGTGGCGCTGCTGGCCCAATTGAAACCTATCCAATTGGTTCATGACCTGGACGAGGCCGGTGAGGAAATGGTCCTGGCTGACCAATCGTTGCTGACCCGCGCCTTGTTCAACCTGATGGAGAATGCGATCAAGTACAGCCCCGCCGGGACCACGGTGACGGTGCGCCTGGAACGCAACGACCAAGGGCTGGCCTGTCATATCCAGGACCAAGGCCCAGGCATTGCAGCCCAGGAGCTGCCGGAACTGTTCGGCCAATACCGACGTTTTGCGTCGGCCAAGGGCAGTGAGGGCCTGGGGTTGGGCCTGACCATGGTCAAGGCGGTGATAGACCGCCATGGGGGGCGGATCGACTGTACGAGTGTGGTCGGGCAAGGCACGGTTTTCAGCCTGCAGTTGCCGTTGTGGGAAGAATAAACAGCTGTGCATAAAAAACCGGCCGCAAGGGCCGGTCTTCATGTGTCGAAAAAACTTATGCACGTTTTTCGGTGTTTTATTAGCTTAAGAAATATGTAATTAAATCATCAGCCTACAAGCAAAAAACGGCATTTAGCCAATAAAGCGTACACAGGTTATCCACAGAACGTCAGATCACCGCCTGGTCTGCTGCAACCGGCAGTGGCGGCAGTGAACCCATGGCCCGTTGCTGCGCTTCATTCCAGGCCGCAGCGCGGTCATTGAGCGCTGCAATTGCACGCGGTCCTTCCCCTTGCGCATACATCGGCTCGCCGATCACCACGGTGATGGTGCCCTCGCGCTTGGCCCAGCCTTCCTTGGGCCAGAACTTGCCGGCATTGTGGGCAATCGGCAGTACCGGCAGGTTGGCGTTGACCGCCAATGCCGTACCGCCCCGGGAGAACTTGCCGACAGTGCCAAAGGGCACGCGGGTGCCTTCCGGGAAAATCAGTACCCACACCCCATCCTTGAGCAACTCGTCACCCTTCTTCGCCACATGCTTGAGCGCGGCCTTGGGGTTGTCGCGGTCGATGGCGATCGGGCGCAGCATGGCCATGGCCCAGCCAAAGAACGGGACGAACAGCAGCTCACGCTTGAGCACCTGGCTCAGGGGTGAGAAATACGCGGAAAGGAAGAACGTCTCCCAGGTGCTCTGGTGGTTCGACAGGATCACGCAGGGCTGGTCCGGGACATTTTCGGCGCCCTTGACCTCGAAGCGGATGCCCAGGAACACCTTGGTCAGCCACAACGCGCAGCGGCACCAATAGACATTGATAAAGCGATAGCGCGCCTTGAATGGCAAAAAGGGCGCAATAAAAAAGCTCAGGGTGCACCAGAGAAACGAACTGGTGCCCAGCAGCAGGTAAAAGAAGAAGGTTCTGATGGCCTGCAAAATCGACATGGCAGCATTTACCGTTGCGGGACAACGCCCGCCTGTTAAAAGTGCACTCCCGAACAATCCCTGGTCAGGAAGTCGAGGGCGACTAGTTGTTGATAAGTTCTGCGGCAACCGCCGCCAGATCGTCAAAAATCAAGGTGCCGACCGGCAGGTTTTTCGCCTGGGTCTTCTCGCCTTTTCCGGTCTTTACCAAAACTGGCTGAGAGTCGACGGCTTTGGCCGCCTCCAGGTCACCGAGACTGTCCCCGACGAACCATATCCCAGCCAGGGGCACCTTGTAATGTTCTGAAATGATTTTCAACATGCCAGGCTTGGGTTTGCGGCAATCGCAGCCCTCATCCGGCCCGTGGGGGCAGTACACCACCAGCCCCACCTCACCGCCCTGTTCGGCCACCAATGCGCGCAGGCGCGCATGCATGGCGTCCAGGGTGGCGATGTCATAGTAGCCGCGGGCAAGGCCGGACTGGTTGGTAGCAATGGCTACCGTCCAGCCGGCCTTGCTCAACTGCGCGATGGCCTCGATCGAGCCGGGCAGCGGGATCCACTCCTCCACCGACTTGATGTAGGCGTCGGAGTCGTAATTGATCACCCCGTCCCGATCGAGAATCAGCAGTTTCAACATGATCAGCTCAGCGTCGAAATGTCGGCGATGTTGACGAACAAGCCGCGCAGACGCGCCAGCATGGCGTAGCGGTTTTTCCGCACGCCGGCATCTTCGGCATTGATCATCACCGCTTCAAAGAACGCATCCACCGGCTCACGCAAGGTGGCCAGGCGCGCCAGTGCTTCGGCGTAGTTGCGTTCGGCTATCAGCGGCTTCACTGCGTTTTCTGCCTTGGCGATGGCCGAGTTCAGCGAGAACTCCTTGGCATCGGCAAACAAGCCAGGGTCGACATCCGCATTGCCCAGGCCTTCGGCCTTGCTCAGCAGGTTCGACACGCGCTTGTTCACAGCGGCCAGGGCGTCGGCTTCCGGCAGCTTGCGGAAGGCCTGTACGGCTTGCACACGCTGGTCGAAGTCCAGTGCCGAGCCGGGTTGCAGGGCCCGTACCGACAGGTAGACGGAAACGTCCACGCCTTCGTCTTCGTAGCGCGCACGCAGGCGGTCGAACACGAACTCCAGCACTTGCTCGGCCAAACCGGCTTGCTTGACCTTGCCACCGAACTGACCCACCGCGAACACCACGGCCTGGGTCAGGTCGAGGTCCAGCTTCTTGTCGATCAGGATGCGCAGCACACCCAGGGCCGCACGGCGCAGGGCATACGGGTCTTTGCTGCCGGTCGGCAACATGCCGATGCCGAAGATACCGACCAGGGTATCCAGCTTGTCAGCGATGGCCACGGCCGCCCCGGTCAGGGTGGTCGGCAGCTCGGCGCCAGCACCGCGCGGCATGTATTGCTCGTTCAAGGCCAGGGCGACGTCTTCAGGCTCGCCGTCATTGAGCGCGTAGTAGTAACCGGCCACGCCTTGCATTTCCGGGAACTCGCCGACCATCTCGGTGGCCAGGTCGCACTTGCACAGCAGGCCCGCGCGGGCGGCCAGGGCCGCATCGCCGCCAATGCGCGGGGCGATGTAGGCCGCCAGCTTGGAAACCCGCACAGCCTTGTCGTAGACGCTGCCCAGTTTTTCCTGGAACACCACGTTCTGCAGGCGCAGGTTGAAGTCTTCGAGTTTTTGCTTCTTGTCTTGCTTGAAGAAAAACTCGGCGTCGGTCAGGCGCGGGCGCACGACTTTTTCGTTACCGGCGATGATCTGCTGCGGGTCCTTGCTCTCGATGTTGGCCACGGTGATAAAACGCGGCAGCAACTTGCCATCCACATCCAGCAGGCAGAAATACTTCTGGTTGTCCTGCATGGTGGTGATCAGGGCTTCTTGCGGCACATCGAGGAAGCGCTCCTCGAACGAGCACACCAGCGGCACCGGCCATTCCACCAGCGCGGTCACTTCGTCGAGCAGGCTTGGCGGCACGATGGCGGTGCCTTCCTGCAAACGGGCCAGCTCTTCGGTACGCTTGCTGATCAGTTCGCGGCGCTCGTTGGCATCCGCCAGCACATAGGCGGCACGCAGGTCAGTGGCGTAGTTGGCCGGCGAGGTGATGCGCACGGCTTCAGGATGGTGGAAGCGGTGACCACGGGAGTCGCGGCCGGCCTTCTGGGCCAGGATAGTGCAGTCGATGACTTGATCACCGAGCAGCATCACCAACCATTGGGTCGGGCGTACGAATTCTTCCTTGCGCGCACCCCAGCGCATGCGCTTGGGGATCGGCAGGTCGTTGAGGGAGTCTTCAACGATGGTCGGCAGCAGGCTGGCGGTCGGCTTGCCCTTGATGACCTGGCTGAAACGCAGTTTCGGGCCGCTCTGGTCGATCTCGCTCAGCTCGACGCCACACTTCTTGGCAAAACCCAGGGCGGCCTGGGTCGGGTTGCCTTCGGCATCGAAAGCAGCCTGGCGTGGCGGGCCGTCGAGGTTGATATTGCGGTCCGGCTGCTGGGTTTCTAGCGCGGTCAGCAAGACCGCCAGGCGACGTGGCGCGGCGTAGACCTTCTTGGCTTGAAATTTCAGGCCGGCGGTCTGCAGGCCTTTCTCGATACCGGCCAGAAAGGCATCGGCCAGGGTGTTCAGGGCCTTGGGTGGCAGCTCTTCGGTGCCCAGTTCAACCAGGAAATCTTGAGCACTCATTGTGCAGCCTCCAGCTTAGCCAACACTTCATCACGCAAATCCGGGGTTGCCATCGGGAAGCCCAGCTTGGCGCGGGCCAGCAGGTAGGCTTGGGCGACGGAACGCGCCAGGGTGCGCACACGCAGGATGTATTGCTGGCGCGCGGTTACCGAGATGGCACGGCGGGCGTCCAGCAGGTTGAAGGTGTGGGATGCCTTCAGGACCATTTCGTAGCTTGGCAACGGCAGCGGCTGATCCAGTTCGATCAGGCGCTTGGCTTCGCTTTCGTAGAAGTCGAACAGCTCGAACAGCTTCTCGACGTTGGCGTGTTCAAAGTTGTAGGTCGACTGCTCCACTTCGTTCTGGTGGAACACATCGCCATAGGTGACCTTGCCGAATGGACCGTCTGCCCACACCAGGTCGTAGACCGAGTCCACGCCCTGCAGGTACATGGCCAGGCGCTCCAGGCCGTAGGTGATCTCGCCGGTCACCGGGTAGCATTCGATACCGCCCGCTTGCTGGAAGTAAGTGAACTGCGTGACTTCCATGCCGTTGAGCCAGACTTCCCAGCCCAGGCCCCAGGCGCCGAGGGTGGGCGATTCCCAGTTGTCTTCGACGAAACGGATATCGTGGACCAGCGGGTCCAGGCCGACATGTTTCAGCGAGCCCAGGTACAGCTCCTGGAAGTTGTCCGGGTTGGGCTTCAATACCACCTGGAACTGGTAGTAGTGCTGCAGGCGGTTGGGGTTTTCGCCGTAGCGGCCGTCAGTCGGGCGACGACTGGGCTGCACATAAGCGGCGTTCCAGGTTTCCGGGCCGATGGCCCGCAGGAATGTGGCGGTGTGGAAAGTGCCGGCGCCTACTTCCATATCGTAGGGCTGAAGTACCACACAACCTTGCTCGGCCCAGTATTGCTGGAGGGCGAGGATCAAGTCTTGGAAGGTACGCACGGCTGGCGTAGGCTGGCTCACAAAATTCACCTGTTACTTGGGCTGCGATTTAAAGGGCGGCAGTATACCCGATTCGGCCCTGTCACCACTCCCTGGAGCCTTATGCCACGCTGCTTTTGGTGTTCTGAAGATCCGTTGTACATGGCTTATCACGATCAGGAGTGGGGCACGCCGCTGCACGATGCGCAGGGTTTGTTTGAACTGCTTTTGCTCGAAGGGTTCCAGGCGGGCCTGTCCTGGATCACCGTTTTACGCAAACGCGAGCATTATCGAAAGGTCTTGTTCGGCTTTGATGCCCAGCGCCTGGCGCAGTTGAGCGATGCCGAGATCGAGCAGTTGATGCTCGATCCAGGCATTGTGCGCAACCGCTTGAAACTCAATGCCACCCGGCGCAATGCCGCGGCCTGGCTGGCGCTGGAGGACCCGGTGGGGCTGCTCTGGTCGTTTGTCGGCGGCGTACCCAGGGTCAACCATTTCAAGGATCGCAGCCAGGTCCCGGCGATTACGCCGCAGGCCGAGGCCATGAGCAAAGCCCTCAAGAAAGCCGGTTTCACCTTCGTCGGGCCGACCATCTGCTACGCGTTCATGCAGGCCTCGGGGATGGTCATGGACCACACCCAGGACTGCGACCGTTACGCGGACTTGGTCAACGCCGGGTAGAATGGCCGCTTTGCGCACCACACACGATCAGGAGTGACCTGTGGAAAAGTTAAAAGGCGCCTTGCTGGTAGGCGCTCTGCGATTGTTTGCCCTGCTGCCCTGGCGCGCTGTGCAGGCCGTGGGTTCGGCGATTGGCTGGATCATGTGGAAAACCCCCAACCGCTCCCGCGACACGGTGCGGATCAACCTCTCCAAGTGTTTCCCGGACATGGACCCGGCCGAGCGCGAGCGCCTGGTGGGCCAGAGCCTGATGGACATCGGCAAGTCCCTGACCGAAAGCGCCTGTGCCTGGATCTGGCCGGCCCAGCGTTCCATCGACCTGGTGCGTGAAGTCGAAGGCCTGGAGGTGCTGCAGCAAGCCCTGGCCTCGGGCAAAGGCGTGGTCGGCATCACCAGCCACCTGGGCAACTGGGAAGTGCTCAATCACTTCTATTGCAGCCAATGCAAACCGATCATTTTCTACCGCCCGCCCAAGCTCAAGGCGGTGGATGACCTGCTGCGCAAGCAACGCGTGCAACTGGGCAACCGGGTGGCGGCGTCCACCAAGGAAGGCATCCTCAGTGTGATCAAGGAAGTGCGCAAGGGGGGCCAGGTGGGGATTCCCGCTGACCCAGAGCCGGCAGAGTCGGCCGGGATCTTCGTACCGTTCTTTGCCACCCAGGCGCTGACCAGCAAGTTCGTGCCAAACATGCTGGCGGGCGGCAAGGCGGTGGGGGTGTTCCTGCATGCCCTGCGGCTGCCGGACGGTTCGGGCTACAAAGTGATCCTGGAAGCGGCGCCAGAAGACATGTACAGCACCGACACGGCCACGTCCTGCGCGGCGATGAGCAAGG
>Ga0208123_100953_pt1 | contig 9864 bp, 11 predicted proteins | sample LakWasMe92_HOW11_2_FD_183914 | JGI IMG/M metagenome (GOLD analysis project Ga0208123, IMG submission 183914) | Freshwater sediment methanotrophic microbial communities from Lake Washington under simulated oxygen tension - Sediment Metagenome... | ecosystem: Environmental > Aquatic > Freshwater >... | reverse complement strand
AGAAAAGGCGGCGCGTATAAGAACCCAACTGGCACGGGGCTCGCCCATGAACGAGCAGCAAATGCGTAATTTACTTGATTTTATAGCCCATTCTAAAGTTAAGCGGTTTTAGAGTAAGATGGGAGTAAGCAATATACAAAGGCTAACGATTTACTGGCGAGTCGTCAAAATTCTGAATTGAAACCGACGCTAATTAAACTGCGATTTTTTAAGTTATATGTCATTAATGCGAAGACATCAAGATGCTGAAAGCGCGAGCCGAACTTGACATTGCCAGGTTGCGGCTATAGAATGCGTTCAGCTCGAAATAGTTTTACCGTTATGCTTATCTTTACGAAGTTGTTCATGTATTTGTTCGTCCTGTTATCATTAAGTAATTCTCTAATTTCCCAGCTTCATCAGTCTTTATAAGACTTCAAATTACTACAAACTAGGATTACACTAAATGACTACAGGTATTGTTAAATGGTTTAACGCTGAGAAAGGCTTCGGTTTCATTCAGCAAGAAAACGGCCCCGATGTTTTTGTTCACTTTCGTAACATTAACAGCTCAGGCTTCAAATCTCTTGATGAAGGACAAAAAGTACAGTTTACTGTCACTCAAGGACAAAAAGGCCCGCAAGCAGAAGAAGTAACAATCATCTAATTGCATGCAAAAAAAACCGTAGCTCTTTCGGGAGCTGCGGTTTTTTTATGTCCGTTAATCAGCTAATCGGCCTAGTTTTGCCGTTATATGCCAAAAGGAGTTATCGATGATGTCATCGCCAGAATATATTACCCCGCTACCAAAGGGGTCTAGAGCGATAAGCAATCAGGATAATGAAAGCCTCAAGAGAATCGCGCAAGATATTCTCGATCCTGAGAAAACGATAGTGGACTTAATTCCCCATATTGGCGACTTAAGAGCTTTGCTTGAACGACATACTCTTTTGAAGTTGATGCCGGAGGCCAATTTGGGCGAGGGCAGGACCATACTCGATAGCGGCATGGCGGTTTCGCCGCTGATGGCAGCTTTCTGCGCGCGCGAAGTGTTACGCAGCGCCGCTTTCATTAAAGGTACTGGAGCGGCAGTGCAGGATGTGGCGCGCGAAGATCGTCCGGTACAAGTCCTGTATGCCGGTTGCGGTCCTTTTGCATTGTTGGTATTACCCTTGATGTCGGTATTTTCAGCGCAGCAAGTTGTATTCACGTTGATCGATATTCACCCTGAATCCTTGAGTTGCGCGCAACATTTGATTGAGAGTTTTGGCTTTTCAGATCATGTACTCGAGTACGTGTGCGCAGACGCGACCCGCTACCAAATTCCTTCTGATTCGATACCCGATGTGATCGTCAGTGAAACGATGAACGTCTGTTTGGGCAAAGAGCCGCAAGTGTCTATCGCGCGTCATTTACTGGCGCAGGTGCCGGATGCTCTGATGGTGCCGCAAGCCGTCAGTGTTGAGGCTTGTTTGCTGGATCGGTTGAAAGAGCATGCACCGGCCGTGTCGGAACAACAAAGCAAGATTGTTGTGCCGGTGCGCGACAGGATTTATCTAGGTAAAATATTTGAACTGAATACGGAAAATATTAAGCAGTGGGCGAATATAACAGCGGATTGCCTGCCCGCAGCAAGGATTCAAATTCCGGTTCCCCTATCGCAACGTTATCAGCTACGGCTTCTGACCCGGATCGTGGTCTACGGTCAAACCTGCTTGCAAGATTACGACAGCAGTCTGAACATACCTCAAGCCTTGCCTGGAAAACCGGCGTTTGCAGGTGGCGAAACTTTGCAATTCCATTATAAGCTGGGAACGCATCCTGGGTTAGGTTATGAGGCGATAGCTTAAGAAAATGCTGTCAACCGACTGACAGGGCGATGTAGGTCAACACAGTTAGAAAAATACACTTGGCTTTATCATTTTGCGAACAATGTCGCGCGAGTCAAATCAATAATAAGGAGAATCTCATGCTTTCAGGCAATATAAAACTTCCGAACGGTTTAAGCTTACGGGCGATGCGTTCATCGGACAGCATTTTCATGGAGTCCTTGTACCGGACTACCCGCGACGATTTGCGTATGCTCGATGCAGAGGAAGATTTTATCGATGAGTTCATCGATCTCCAGCGGCGCGCCCAAACCCAAGGTTATGGCGACATGTTTCCCAATGCCATGTATTTTGTCGTGGAATACCACAGCGAGCGTATCGGTCGTGTGGTATTGGACTTTGGGCAAAATGAAATACGGGTGGTGGATATAGCGATGATACCGGCTGCGCGAGGCAAAGGCTACGGCGGGCAGGTGCTTCAGGTCGTGCAAATGGCGGCAGGCAAGGTCATGGCTCCGGTAGCGCTCACTGTACGTTTCGATCACTTACGCGCCAAGCAACTTTATGCTCGATTGGGGTTCGCTGTCGAAGAAGCCCAAATACCGTATGAACGCATGGTTTGGTATCCCGCTTCCACCGGTATTTTCAGTATGGGTAAATAACGCAGGTAACTTTTTAGCCGAATGGAGTGGGCTTGCAATTCGGCTCGAACCTGTCGAAGGTCCTGCGTTTATTCCTGTTTCGACTGATTCAATAAGATCTGTTAACTGATGTTACGCATGCTCATAATAAAAAGCGTAGTCCACGAAAAACACGAAAATAGTTAACACATCAGAAGGTCTGCCTGTCGGCCTGCTTCTTGCCCAACGCCAGGCCAGGGACTATCGGAATGACGACACATCCCGTAAATACTTGTGTAACACGAAGTTTCACCTCCCTGTGCCTGGGTTCCGGCATAACCCACAGGGATGTGGGGAATGCAGATATTGCAGGAGCAAATATCTGTCCCTGCCAGAACGACGGCATCCCACAGACCTGGGCGTATGACGTAAGGAGCTTGTCTTGGGAGTCTGTGAATGAATGCCGGGTATCACGCCGTCAGCGAGAAACCTACAGCAGATGTTTTTTTCGTGCCTTTCGTGGACAATGCGTAACATCAGCTGTTAATTAAGACCGCAGAAAGCTAATCAACCGTTATGATCCGCGCTGTTTAAGCGCAGCTGCTCCAGCAATTGATAATGTTTATTCAGCCAGCGGAACGTCAGCTCCAAAATATGCGCGTCGGCGGCGGCGCGTTTTTCAGCGCTATCGGGATGAAACGCGGTATCGCGCTGCTTTGAATGGCGTCCGGTTACTGTGCGGAGATTATCGGTGCCTAGGCCGGTCAAATCCAGGCCAAAATGGGCCGCCAGCTTGCTCTCCAGCGCTTCCGGCAATTCCGAGTAATTCAGCAGCAGGCCATTGTCGTGGCGTTCCATGGCCTGCCGGGCTTGGTCCATAATTACCGATAAAACCCAGGCGCCGTGGCCCAACGAATGGTTCATGACTTCATCAGGCGGTTGCATGCCGTGTCCGGTCATAGAGCCCGGCACCAAATGCCAGCCCGGCATCCGCTGGTGCGATACAAGCACCTCCACCGGGTCTCGATATACAAATACCCAAGGTGTGCCGGGGAAGGCCGTCAACAAACGATCGATATGAACCATGTGCCAGCAATCGGTTTTCAGGAAAAGTTGACGGTCGCTTTCTCTGCGAGGCTGGCCCAAGGCGGCGAGCAACGCCCGCACCGTCTCCGTATCGCTATAGGGTTTCGGCCATTGCAGTAATGTATCCAACGGTTCGGGCTCGGACAGCACCACACTGTCAGACAACGCTGTCAGCCATTGGGCCGCTAAAGTGGAGCCGCAACGGCTCATGTGGAACACCATGCCTTTCAGCGGCAAGCCGGGGTGACGCTGTGCGCGTTCCAGCAGCAAATCCAGCCCGCTTTGCCGTCGGAGCAACCGGTTGAACGGCCTGGATGCCAACTTTTGCAATGTGTCCTGGCAAAACGGCTCGGTGAAGCGCTCCCGGCCCATGTAGCCCCAGTCCAGCGTAGGTTGATGGTCGCGGATCGACAAAAACAGTGGAATCCATCCGGAAAGCGCATCCAAGGGCGTCACGTCCGGGTCCTTTCGATCCAGGCTTTTCGTCCGGTGTGCATGGACTGCCGCACATCTTCCTCTTTTAGATCGTAGCCCTGAATCGAAGCTAATTGCCGCACAGCGGCAATGAAATCATCGGGATCGGTTAAATTGAACAAGCGTTCATGCAGAGACGGAGTGTCGTGTATCGATTGGCGCAAGGCCTGAAAAGCGGGGTCGGATATATCAGCCATATTTAGATATTAATGAAAGTGTGCCTGTTATAGATCCCGAAGTTGGTAAAGAGACACAAAGCCCTCCCTATGCGGGACGGGGTTTGCAACCCCGTTCCTAACGTTTTTGCGATATCCGAGCAATGCGTAATATTTAACTAATGTAAATGTTTCGGACGGGGCTACATGCCCCGTTCGGCTTGTAGACTATTTACTCATCAGCAAAGCTCGCAGCCAATCGTTTACAACGCAATCCAGCAGCATATGAATCCGTTCGGTCTTGCCCCGGTTGGAAAAACTGTGCGGTTGGTTGAAGTCGGCGTACCAGCACTCGCCGGCCGCCCAATGCTGATCGATACCGGCTATGCGGCATTCCACATCAGGGTTGGTCGATACCACCACATGGATGCGCGCCTCGCCGTAATCTAAGCCCAGCATAGGATCGCGATGCTCCTGGATAATCGCTCCCGGCCCCAGTCGCAGCAGCCGAACCGAGAGCAGCGGACAGCAAAAATACTGTAGAACTTCCTGGAAATAGGGGCATTGCGTGAGCAATGGCGTGTCTTCCCAGGTTTGCGCGTTCGGGTCTGAATAAATCGGGATAGCGCTGCCGGGTACGGCGCGTAGCGGAACGCCGCTCCAATCCCCCTCGTAAATGCGTTGATTGAAATGGGCCAGCCATGCCTGTGTCGGCACGCGCGCCAAATCCTCTTGCAGGCGGGTGGTATCGAAATGAACGGGCAGGCGTAGAAAGGATGGATTTGCGGTATTTTGCTTCATAACAATGGATTGAATTTTGCGAGGCATTGTTTGCAGGGGGCGGAGGTTGAAATGCGGATAGTCCGCGATACAACTTATTATTTTGGCCTATGTGGGACGGGGTTTGTAACCTCGTTCCTAGCGTTTTCGCGATATCCGAGCAATGCGTAATGTTTAACTAATGTAAACGTTTCGGACGGGGCAACATGCCCCGTCCGGCTTATGAGGTTAGTGAAGAGGCGGATTTACCGTCTCTTCAGATATTCAAAGCTATTTCATACAGGATCATTTAGCTGAAAACGATCTGATAAAAAGCGCCCTGTCCATCGGAATGGGTCGGTGCGATGATGCGGTTTATATAGATGCCGTCCAGTCGCCAGTCTTCATCTTCATTTGCCCGAAAAGTATAACAACCGTCTTGCAGGTCAGGCGAATCAGGGCCGCGCAGCAGTACTCTAAACGGTGTGCGCTTAGAGTTGGGGCCGGCGGACAGCGGGGTTTCTTCCACGCTCATGACTTCCAGCGTTAATTGTCCATTGACAGCTTCCACCGTCAACAGCTTTCCTTGGTGTACGGCAAAAAAATCGCCGGTTAATGTATCTAGCGTCATTAGAATTTAGTCTCCGCCGGTATGCGCGCCGGAGCGCGCATACCGTTGTGCTGGTTTTAGTTACGGCTGGGGAATAAACCGTTTATCGCGATGCAGAAGTTGAGCGCCAGATAAGGGTTCATTAACGGGACGGCTGCTGCTGCGCCGACACTGGCGGGGGCGACAGTCACCGTGCCGGAACCGGCAGGTACCGATACCGGAAACGGTTTCAATGTGGTATTCGTTGCGCTGGTGCTGTAAATATTGGCTGGCCCGGTACCGGCTCCAGAACCGGAAAGATCCGCCAAGCCTACGCCAAGGTTTACTCCTGTACCGGGTGAATTGGCTGTTGCGTCAGCGCCGGAAACCGCTGGGATAGCGATATTAACCGAAGCGCTTCCGCCGCCGGGTGTAAACGCAGCCGTGTGAGTGTGCGCAGCTAGGCCGGTCTGTGCCGCAGTCAAGGTCAGTTTTTCCGCGCCGCTTTTTTGAGCGAAGTTAAAGACGGTGCCGGTGGCTTGGCTTTGTCCATAACCGAGAATCTGTCTGCCGCGCAGTTCGGGTAAAAGGAAAGTAGTTTGCCCGTTGCCGCCAAAGGCGATGCCAAGCAAAGCGTAAAGGGCGGCGTTTTGCTGGATTTGGAGTGACTGCCCTTGACATGTCGACCAATCCCTGGGAGCCCAAGTCCAAGGGAATGCGGTAATGAAGCCGATAAAAATATCCATGATTTTTCCTTTTTGTTTTAATGTTGTTGTTATGCCATCTAGCGTCAATGCGTCATGGCGGAGGTGTTTTGCCCGTTGCTGCCGGGCGGATTGTTATCTGGATTTCAAGTCTTTAAATTCCTTGAAAGCCCGGCTAACGGCGTCGCAGTGTACATCGAACTAACCGGCGATGACAATAAAATAATAAACCGCTGTTAAATAACAGATTGTTATTATTTTACGGTCCTCATTATAGATATAACTGCTTACCTTCGCCGGAGCTGTTTCCCGTTTTCGGCTATGCTGGACGGGGTTTGCAAGCCCGCCCAGCAGGAATTTTTTCTTGAATGGATTGTTTTTCCAAAAAAGTAATACCATTGGAATATTACCGATAAACCCGAGAATAAACATGCGTGTAACCAGCAAAGGTCAAGTGACCATTCCACAACATGTACGGGAGAATATGGGCATTCTACCCTCTGAAACCGAGATCGAATTTATACAGGACGAAAACGGTCGTTGGTATATCGTCAAAGTCAAAACGGCTAAAAAACGGGACAGCCGTTTTCGCACTGCCCATCAGACAGGCAAATTAACCATGAGCACCGATGACATCATGGCATTGACACGGGGAGAATCGTGGCGGCCATCCTAGTCGACAGTTGCGTTATCACTGATCTGGGCTCTCCTGAAAGTGATTGGTTCGAATGGAGCGCTGCAACCTTGGAGAGACTGGATCCACTCCACACCCTGGTTATTAACCCGATCATTTACACAGAGTGCTCGGTCGGCTATGAGCGCATAGAAGGAGGTGGAGGCATTATTCGAACATCTGGGCTTTGCAATGAAACTCATCCCTAAAGAAGCGTTATTCCTGGCGGGAAAAGCGTTTTTGCAGTACAGGAAGAATCAAGGACAAAAAGGCAATGTGTTGCCGGATTTTTTTATCGGCGCTCATGCGGCAGTATCCGGGTATCAACTCATCACCCGAGACCGGGGGCGGTTCAGTAGCTATTTTCCGAGCGTTGACTTGATTATGCCTAACTCGACCGGTGGATTAAATTGAAGGTCATTCACAGCCGATGTGTTAGCTACGCCTAAAACCCCGTCCAGCCCCAGTTTACGAGACGCCGTCGTTCTGGCAGGGACAGATATTTGCTCCTGCAATATCTGCATTCCCCACATCCCTGTGGGTTATGCCGGAACCCAGGCACAGGGAGGTGAAACTTCGTGTTACACAAGTATTTGATATAAATATCCAAAGCCGGAGTGCAGGCTTTGCCTGCCTTGCAAGCAGAACTTGCACACCAAAATGCCGGCAAACTTTCGCTCAATATATCAGGCGCTTATTCCCCGGCTTCGGCCTTATTGTTTAAGAACTCAACCATATCATCGTTTTGCACCCGATGATAAATGTCCTCGACGGGCAAGGTTAAGCCAATCGACTCGAAAGTGATGTCATCGCCTAAAAAATAATGTTTCGGCAGCCAGCCATCGCTTCTGCGTATGACTTGAATATCCGCGAAATCCTGTTGGATCAACACATACTCTTGCAGGCTGGGGACATTGATATACGACATCAACTTGACGGTTTCGTCCGTTCTGCGCGTCGATCTCGATAAAACCTCGACAATAATGATAGGGGTTTCGGTGAAATAGGGTTCCGAATCGTCGAAATGGCAATCGACCGTCACATCGGGATAAAAGAAATTGGAACCGACCCTCACCTTCATATCCGAGCCGAAAGGTTCGCAGGGAGTGTTTTCTAAATGATTGCCGAATTTTCTGTATATGTTTCCCGATATTCTTTCATGATTGGCGCTGGCCCCGGCCATCGCATAAACCTGACCGTCGATCAATTCATGCTTGACTTCGCTAAGCGGTTCGCCTTTTAAGTAGTCTTCCGGGCTAATGAGTCCGGTATCTTTTACGGCTAACATGTCCTTCCTCCAAAATAGTTGTCGTGTTTCTCATTAATAGCGGCATTTGCTCCAAGCGGGACGGAGTTTGCAGCCTCGTCCGGCGGTATACTCGACACGGGTACGGATTGCGGCTTTTGTCCCCCTCTCCCTTCGGGAGAGGGCTGGGGTGAGGGAATTCAAAAAAGCGCAATTCATGACCGTTTGCAGTATACATCGTTGGTGGATGCGAGTTGCTTATCCGCCGCAACCCAGCAAAATGTTATTAACTGATGTTACGCATTGTCCACGAAAGGCGCGAAAAAAACATCCGCTGTAGGTTTCTCGCTGACGGCGTCATACCCCCGGCATTCATTCACAGACTCTCAAGACAAGCTCCTTGCGTCATACACCCAGGTTTGTGGGATGCCGTCGTTCTGGCAGGGACAGATATTTGCTCCTGCAATATCTGCATTCCCCACATCCCTGTGGGTTATGCCGGAACCCAGGCACAGGGAGGTGAAACTTCGTGTTACACAAGTATTTGATATAAATATCCAAAGCCGGAGTGCAGGCTTTGCCTGCCTTGCAAGCAGAACTTGCACACCAAAATGCCGGCAAACTTTCGCTCAATATATCAGGCGCTTATTCCCCGGCTTCGGCCTTATTGTTTAAGAACTCAACCATATCATCGTTTTGCACCCGATGATAAATGTCCTCGACGGGCAAGGTTAAGCCAATCGACTCGAAAGTGATGTCATCGCCTAAAAAATAATGTTTCGGCAGCCAGCCATCGCTTCTGCGTATGACTTGAATATCCGCGAAATCCTGTTGGATCAACACATACTCTTGCAGGCTGGGGACATTGATATACGACATCAACTTGACGGTTTCGTCCGTTCTGCGCGTCGATCTCGATAAAACCTCGACAATAATGATAGGGGTTTCGGTGAAATAGGGTTCCGAATCGTCGAAATGGCAATCGACCGTCACATCGGGATAAAAGAAATTGGAACCGACCCTCACCTTCATATCCGAGCCGAAAGGTTCGCAGGGAGTGTTTTCTAAATGATTGCCGAATTTTCTGTATATGTTTCCCGATATTCTTTCATGATTGGCGCTGGCCCCGGCCATCGCATAAACCTGACCGTCGATCAATTCATGCTTGACTTCGCTAAGCGGTTCGCCTTTTAAGTAGTCTTCCGGGCTAATGAGTCCGGTATCTTTTACGGCTAACATGTCCTTCCTCCAAAATAGTTGTCGTGTTTCTCATTATAGCGGTATTTGCTCCAAGCCGGACGGAGTTTGCAACTCCGTCCGGCGGTAGTGCCTGGGTGACAGCGTCAATCCCGGCAGATGACGGGATCCAGGCTACATGGACGTACGCAGCTCGCCTCCATGGCACAGAGAACCCGGCTTGGCAACCAGCAAGCTGTCTTCCATCATTAAATCGCGCCCATTAACCCGTAAAACCCCGTCCAGCCCCAGTTATACACAAGTGTCTACGAGACGCCGTCGTTCTGGCAGGGATGCCGGAACCCAGGCACAGGGAGGTGAAACTTTCTGTTACCCAAGTACCCTGTAGACACGCCAAGTTACCGTCCGTGGCGCTGGATACCGGCATCCATGCCGGTATGAGTGCGTCCGTGATGACGCTTAGTTAGCAAGGTGAAAGTCCTTGTCATGGGAAGTCACAGCCCATGTAGTCGAAGGTAACTGCGCCGCCGCGAGGTGGGGTGGAGAGCAACCG
>Ga0208123_100944_pt1 | contig 9962 bp, 10 predicted proteins | sample LakWasMe92_HOW11_2_FD_183914 | JGI IMG/M metagenome (GOLD analysis project Ga0208123, IMG submission 183914) | Freshwater sediment methanotrophic microbial communities from Lake Washington under simulated oxygen tension - Sediment Metagenome... | ecosystem: Environmental > Aquatic > Freshwater >... | reverse complement strand
ACTGGGCGCTGCGCGAGCGGCGCATCACTGCTGATCCCACGGTGCGGCTGCAGGCTGCGCGCCAGCCGCTGCGTGTGCCCAAGACCCTGTCGCAGGCGCAGGTGGAGGCGCTGCTGAACGCGCCCGACCTGGGCAACCCTCTGGGCCTGCGCGACCGCACCATGCTGGAGCTGATGTACGCCAGCGGCCTGCGCGTGACCGAGCTGGTCACGCTCAAGACCTACCAGGTCGGCCTGAACGAAGGCGTGCTGCGGGTGATGGGCAAGGGCAGCAAGGAGCGCCTGGTGCCGTTTGGCGAAGAGGCGCGTGCCTGGCTGGAGCGCTATCTGAACGAGGCCCGCAGCGCCATCCTGGGCGGGCAGCAGACCGACGACCTGTTCGTCACCCAGCGCGGCAGCGGCATGACGCGCGTGATGTTCTGGGTCATTGTGAAGAAGTGGGCGCAGGTGGCGGGCATCACGGTGCCGTTGTCGCCCCACACGCTGCGCCACGCGTTTGCCACGCACCTGCTCAACCACGGCGCCGACCTGCGCGTGGTGCAGCTGCTGCTGGGCCATGCGGATATCTCCACCACCACCATCTACACCCACGTGGCGCGCGAGCGGCTCAAGTCCCTGCACGCGCAGCATCACCCCCGTGGATAGCGTGCAACACCACACTGGCGTGGGCTGAGCGGCGCGCCAGACCGGTTTTCCCACACCACAACAAGGAGACATTGCATGAAAAAACTCATCACCAGCGCACTGCTGCTGGGGGCCGCCACCCTGGCCATGGCGCAGGCCTGGCCCACGGCCAAGCCCATCCGCCTCATCGTGGGGTACCCGCCGGGCGGCGGCATCGACTTTGCCGCGCGCACCGTACAGGTGCCGCTGCAGGAGCTTCTCAAGCAGCAGATCGTGGTGGACTACAAGCCCGGTGCCGGCGGCATGCTGGCGGCGACCGAGCTGACCCGGGCCGCGCCCGATGGCTACACGTTGCTGCTGGCCAATACCGGCCCGTTCGCTATCGCACCGTACTTGCAGCGCAAGATGCCGTACGACCCGCTCAAGCAATTCAGCTACATCGGCCAGATCAGCCAGGGCAGCTACATCGCGGTCACCCGGCCGGACCACCCTGCCAAGGACCTCAAGGAATGGGTGGCATGGGCCAAGGCCAACGCTGGCAAGGTGAACTTCGCATCGGGCGGTGCGGGCACCTCCACCCACCTGAATGGCGAGCTGATGAACCAGGCGACCGGGCTGGATGTGACGCATGTGCCCTACAAAGGCAGCGCCCCGGCTGTGCAGGACTTGATCGGCGGACAGACGCAGTTGCTGATCGATGCAGGGCCGGTGCTGCTGCCGCAGGTCAAAGGCGGCAAGCTGAAGGCGCTGGCAGTGACGGGCCCGCGCCGCGACCCGCAGTTGCCCGACGTGCCAACGGTCGCTGAACTTGGGCTCGGCGGCATGGAATCCGTCGGCTTCCAGGGGCTGGTGGGCCCCGCAGGCATGCCCAAGGAGGTGGTGGACAAGCTGGCCGCAGAACTGGCCAAGGTGCTGGCACAAGCGGAGGTGAAGGCCAAGTTCGCGTCCACAGGTTCGGAGGTACATTCCCTGGGACCCACGGAATTCTTCGGCTTTGTGAAGGGCGAGAACGACAAGTGGGCCAAGCTGATCCGCGAGCGCAAGCTCGAACTGGATTGACGGGCTGACCTGACGGCTGCCCATCGCACTCCTCACCATTGGCTCTCACCATGAATCTGCTTTTTTCTCGCCGCCAGTGGGTGGCCGCTGCTGCTGTCGCCCTCGTGGTCTCTCCCGTCGTGGCTTCGGCCCAGGCGTGGCCCGCCAAACCCATCCGCATCATCGTGGCCTACCCGGCAGGGGGCGTGAGCGACAACATCGCCCGCGCGCTGGCCGACAAGCTGGCGGTGCAGCTGGGCACCCCTGTGGTCATTGAAAACAAGGCGGGCGCCAGTGGCAGCCTGGGCGTGGACGCGGTGGCCAAAGCCGCGCCGGATGGCTACACATTGGGCTTTGCAGCGGTGAGCCCCCTCGCGCTCAACCCGCACCTGGGCAAGTCCCCTTTCGATCCGCAAAAGGACATCGCGCCAGTGGTCAGCGTGATGTATTCGCCGGTGTTGCTGCTGGGCACGCCCGCGAGCCGGGCGACCGACTTCAAGGACCTGATTGCCCGCGCGCGGGCCCAGCCCGGCACGGTACGCTGGGCCACGTCGGGGCAGGCGTCGCTGGGGCACATCATGCTGGAGCAGATCCAGTCGGTGGCGCAGGTGCAGATCACGCACATCCCCTACAAGGGCGGTGGCCAGCAGATGAACGACGCGCTGGGCGGGCAGTTTGAGGTGCTATCGACCAACGCCGGCCCGGCGGTGCTGCAGCACATCCAGGCGGGCAAGCTCAAGCCGCTGGCGGTGGGGGCTCCGGCGCGGCTGGATTCGCTGCCCCAGGTGCCCACGCTCGCCGAGCTGGGTCAGCCTGCAGCCAATCTCTCGTCCCTGTTTGGCCTCTATGCCCCTGCGCCGACGCCCAAGACGGTCATCACACGCATCAATACCGAGGTGAACAAGGCGTTGGCCCTGCCAGACATTCGTGCCAAGCTCGATGCCACCGACAACGTGCCCACGGGCGGCACCACGGCCGAGTTCGCGCGCCAGATTGCGCTGGAGTCCGAGAACAACGCGCGCATCATCCGCGCGGCAGGAATTCAGGGCAACTGCGTGTGCAGGGGTGTTGAGCCCCAGAAACGCCACAGGCCCTGTCAAAGCAGGGCCTGTGGGCTTTTAAGGGGAAGGGCGGGACTATTCTTCGTTCAGGCTCTCGGCCCAGGTCAGCGCCTGCAGGTGGGCCCAGTTCACCTGGCGGTTGGACAGGTGCAGCGCATCGGCGTTCTTGGCAAAGGCCACTTCATCGCCGCTTTCGCAGGCCTTGGTCAGCTCCAGGAACGGGGCAAACACGCCGGTGCCACGCAGCAGGGCGTCCATCACGGGTTCGGGCAGGGCCACGGACTCCAGCGCCTTTTCGAGCGGCACGCCCAGCATGGTGTCCAGCAGCGAGAACACGCCCACGACGAAGGCGTTGTCGCATTCTTCGGGCGGCAGCAGCTCGGCAGCCAGCAGCTCCATCAGGCGGCCGCGCACCACGGCGGTCTGGCCCACGGCCGGTGGTGCACCACCGGCACGCGAGGTGGTCATCAAGAGGGCCGCCCAGCGGAACAGCTTTTTCAGCCCCAGGATCATCACCGCGTGGCGGAACGAGGTGATCTCGCACGACAGGCCAAAACCCGACGAGTTGATGAAACGCAGCAGGTTGAAAGACAGGGTGGGGTCTTTCTTGAGCAGGTCTTCGATCTCCGCCGTGCTGGCCTGTTTGCGCACGAGGTTGATGAGCTGAATGATGGTGGCCTGCGAGGGGCGGATGGTGGTGGCCTTGACCAGCGAGGGATGCGCAAACCAGTAGCCCTGGAACAGCTTGACGCCCAGATCGCGCATCAGCTCGTATTGCGCAGCCGTTTCGACCTTTTCGGCCACCAGCGTGGCCTTGCTGTGGGTGGTGGCAAATTTGACCAAAGGGGCCGCCAGCTCGGGCTTGAAGGCCTGCATGTCCAGCTTGATGAAAGCCGCCATCGGCAGCCAGCTGGTGTAGGCGCGCTTGAGGGCCTGCTGGTCAAACGCGAGGCGAAAGCCACGTGTGCGCAGCGCCTCCAGCGTGGGCACGCGGCCTTCGATTTCTTCGGGGGTGGCGCTGTCGGGCAGCGGTGGCACCTCCAGCACCACCTTTTCGGGGTGGATCAGCTCCAGGTGGCCGCCCGAGAGGCTGTCATGCGTGCAGTTGATGAACACCGTCTTCTTGCCGACCAGGGCCTCGGTGCCCGCGTAGGACAGGGCATTGAACAGCAGGGCTGCATCGCTGGCGGCGGTGTGTGAGTCGGACGCGGTGGAGCGGTCGAACAGCTCGTAGCCATAGACCGCGCGGCTTTCGTCCACGATGGCCTGGCGCGCAATGATGGCAAGGTTCTCGTCCACGGGATCGACCACAGGCGCTGCGGCGTCCGGGGTGTCTTGTTCGGGTGTGCTCGACATGGGGTCCACTGAAATGAAGGGCTGACGATCATTCTAGACCGCCGGGCGTTGGCAGAGAACCAAAGTCTGACCGGGGGCCGCCAGCGTGGCGGCGGTACCTGTCAGTCGCTGATGTGGTCGGCCCAGGCCAGCGCCTGCAGGTGGGCAAAGTTGATCTGCTGGCTGGTCAGGTGCAGCAGGCCGGCAGCGCGGTCAAACACGGCGTCGTCGCTGGACTCGCAGGCCTCGGCCAGGGTCAGCAGGTCACCCAGGAAGCCTTCGCGCCGCAGCAGCGCGGCCGCCACGGGTTCGGGCACGTTGAGCAGGCCAATGGCCGACTCCATGGGCATGGAGAGCATCACATCCAGCAACGAGAAGATGCCCACCACAAAGGCCTGGTCGGCTTCCTCGGGGGGCAGTGTCTCCAGTGCCAGCAGCTCCATCAGGCGCCCGCGCACCACGGCGGTGTGGCCCACCGACGACGGCGTGCCGTTGTTGCGCGACGCGGTCAGCAGAAGCGCCGCCCAGCGGAACAGCTTTTTCAGGCCCATGAGCATCACGGCCTGGCGGAAGGAGGTGATCTCGCGCGACAGGCCAAAGCCGGCGGAGTTGATGAGGCGCATCAGGTTGAAGGCCAGGCCCGCATCCTTCTTGAGCACCTCTTCGATCTCGTCGGTGCTGGCCTGTTTGCGCACCTGGTTGATCAGCTCGATGATGCTGGCCTGCGACGGCGTGAGCAGCTTGGTCTCGACCAGGGCAGGGCGGGCAAACCAGTAACCCTGGAACAGCTGCACTCCCTGGCTGGACACCATGTCGTACTGCTGGGCCGTCTCCACCTTCTCGGCGATCAGTTCGGCCTTGCAGTGGCGGCCCGCATAGCTGATCAGCACCGCGAGCTGGTCGGGTGCCAGCACCGACAGGTCCAGCTTGATGTAGTCCGCCAGCGGCAGCCACGGCGCATACGCCGACTGCAGCACCGTGTGGTTGAAGGCCAGGTGAAAGCCCCGGTCGCGCAGCTCGGTCAGGATGGGCAGGCGCGTGGCGACCTCTTCGGCGGCCGCATGGCCCAGGGGCGGAATCTCCAGCACCACCTTGTCGGGGTCCACCAGCTCCAGGTGGCCGCCCGACAGGCTCTCATGGGTGCAGTTGACGAAGATCAGCTTCTTGCCCACCAGCTCCTCGGTGCCGGCGTGCGACAGGGCGGTGAACACCAGGATCACGTCGGTGGCGGCCGTGTGGGCGGCGCCGCTGCGCGAGCGGTTGAACAGCTCGTAACCCACCACCACCTGTTGCGCGTTCACGATGGCTTGGCGCGCAATCATGGCGACCGACGATTGGTTGCCCGGTGGGGGCGCGGGCGGTGTGCCAGTGGTGAAAGCTTGGGTCATGGGTGTGGGCTTGATGTTCTTGAAATGGGGAGCGCGGGCCCGCTGAGGGCGTCGTCAGGAATTGTAGGAGTCATCGTATTCCCCTCAGGTTGTCCGCAGGCTCTTTGCCATGGTGTGCTGGTCAGGCTTGCTGCAGCCAGCGTAGCTCGGCGTCGCTGAACCCGGCGCTGCGCCGCGCGGACTCATTGAACGGGGGCTTCAGGCGGGGGGCTTCGTACCGCTGCACCAGCGTGCCGTAGAGGGTTTCCGGGTCTTGGCCCGCGCGCTCGCACAGCCAGCGGTACCAGTGGTTGCCGATGGCGACATGTCCCACCTCGTCGTGCAGGATCACGTCCAGGATGGCAACGGCGGCCAGGGCGTCGGGCGTGCCCACCTGGCGCAGCTTGGCCTGGATCTGCGGCGTGGCGTCGAGCCCCCGGGCTTCCAGCGTGCGAGGCAACAGGGCCATGCGGGCCAGCACGTCGTGCCGGGTTTTCTCGCACATGGTCCACAGCCCCTGGTGGGCCGGGAAGTCCCCATAGTCGTGGCCCTGGCTGCGCAGGTGGTCGCGCAGCAGCCTGAAGTGCCTGGCCTCTTCGGCCGCCACGCGCATCCAGTCCTGGTAGTAGGTGCGGGGCATACCGTCAAAGCGCCACACGGCGTCCAGCGCCAGGTTGATGGCGTTGAACTCGATGTGGGCGATGGCATGGATCAGAATGGCCCGGCCCTCGGGGGTGGCGGGCGAGCGGCGGGCCACCTGGGTGTGGCGCAGCAGTTCGGGGCGCTCGGGACGGCCGGGCAGGGCGTCCGGGTCGGTGGGGGCCGCAGGGGCAGTATCTGCTATCGAAAGCGTAGCTGCCTGGGCATACAGGTCTAGCGCTGCAGCCGCTTTTTGTTCGGGGTCTGCCAGGCACAAGACCTGCAGTGCACGGTGGCGAAGCTCCATCCTTACAATTCTAGGCCTTGCCATCGGCACCAAGGCTTGCGCTTTGTAACGATTGGCGACCTCTCAGGGCGCGCCATGGCGTGCCGCTTCTTTTGTTTCAGCGGAGTGGGTGCATGGCAATTTACGAACTCGACGGTGTGGCTCCCCAAGTGGCGGCGTCGGCCTGGGTGGCCGACAGCGCGCAGGTGATGGGCAATGTGGTGCTGGGTGAAGACGCCAGCGTGTGGTTTGGCACCGTGGTGCGCGGCGACACCGAGAGCATCACCATCGGCGCAGGCTCCAACATCCAGGACGCGAGCGTGCTGCACGCCGACATCGGCAAACCCCTGGTGGTGGGCGAGCGGGTGACGGTGGGCCACCAGGTCATGCTGCACGGCTGCACCATCGGCGACGAATCGCTGATCGGCATTGGCGCTGTGGTGCTCAACGGCGCCAAGATCGGCAAGAACTGCCTCGTGGGCGCAGGTGCGCTGGTCACCGAGGGCAAGGAGTTTCCCGATGGCTCCATGATCATCGGCAGCCCGGCCAAGGCCGTGCGTGAACTCACCCCTGAGCAGATCGAAGGCCTGCGCCAGAGCGCCCAGCACTACATCGACAATGCGCGCCGCTTCCAACACGGCCTGCACAAGATCGGCTGAACGCGGCCCACTGGCGCTCTCTGCTGCTTTTTTTCTCCTGGAATCCCTGCGTGTCTGAACTCCACAAGTTTCTTTTCGATGGTCTGCCCGTGCGCGGCATGATCGTGCGCCTTACCGATGCCTGGACCGAGATCCTGAAGCGCCGGGCGGGCAACACCGCCACCGGCGCCTATCCTGCCCCTGTGAGCGAGCTGCTGGGCGAGATGGCGGCCGCCGGCGTGCTGATGCAGTCCAACATCAAGTTCAACGGCGCGCTGGTGCTGCAGGTGTTTGGTGATGGCCCTGTCAAATTGGCCGTGGCCGAGGTGCAGTCGGACCTGAGCCTGCGCGCGACAGTCACCGTGAATGGCGAGGTGCTGCCGGACGCGAAGCTGAGCCAGATGGTCAATGTGGGCGGCGGTGGCCGCTGCGCCATCACCCTGGACCCCAAGGACCGCCACCCCGGTCAGCAGCCCTACCAGGGCGTGGTGCCACTGCACGGCGACCACCACGAAAAGCTGGAGCGTCTGTCGGACGTGCTGCAGCATTACATGCTGCAATCCGAGCAGCTCGACACCATTCTGGTGCTCGGCGCCAACGACCAGGTGGCGGCAGGCCTCTTGATCCAGCGCATGCCCATCAAGGGCGAGGGCAACCTGGCCGCGGGCCTCTCGCACCGCGAGAACGAAGACCAGATCGGCCACAACGAGGACTACAACCGCATCGCCCACCTGGCTGCCAGCCTAACCCGCGAAGAACTGCTGACGCTGGACGTGGACACCATCCTGCGCCGCCTGTTCTGGGAAGAAAAGTTGCTGCGCTTTGAACCCCAGCAGGGCGCCAGCGGCCCGCGTTTTGCATGCACCTGCAGCCGCGAGCGCGTGAGCAACATGCTGCGCAGCCTGGGCGCTGAAGAGGCCGAGAGCATCCTCGCCGAGCGCGATGACATCGAAGTGGGTTGCGAGTTCTGCGGCCAGCAGTACCGGTTTGATGCCGTGGATGCTGCGCAGATTTTTGTCTCGCCCGCCGCTGCTCAGCCCCCGGGGCCCACAGGCATCCAGTAGCCGTCTGCAGCCTCCATCGGGCGCGGTGGTCGGCTGACCATCGTTGACAATCGCCCCCGCCATCCCCGCCTAAGATTCCTGGGTCACCCTGCAGCAGCGCCTGCCGCTGCGAGGGGCCGGCGCACAAGGTCCGATCGCAAGGCCTGTGTGCGTTCAAGCGATCACATCCGGTCGCGCAGGAAATGAACGAGGGGTGTCATGCAGTTTCTTCGCCGTGTTCTGGGGGGCCACCGGGCCAGCCCGGCTACGCCTCCGCTGGCGCTGTACGACAGCGCGGCGGCACCCGACTCGCGGCGTGCCGATACCCTGCTCGCCGCGCTGGACATCGACGCCGCCATCAATGCCCACGAGCGCTGGAAAGACCGCCTGATGGACTACCTGGAGGGCCGCACCTCCGCCGGCCTGGACCCGGCGCTGGTGCGCCGCGCTGACCACAGTGCGCTGGGCCGCTGGTTGCACGGCGTAGGCGGCGAGCTGCTGGGCGACCAGCCGGCCTATCCGCTGCTGGTGGCGCGCTACCAATACTTTCATGAGCAGGCGGCCACCCTGGTGGAACTGGCCCAGCAGGGCGAATGGGACCGGGCTGTGCAGGTGCTCAACGGTGGTTACCGCTATGGTTCCAGCCAGGTGGTGTTGCTTCTCAAGGAACTCAAGCGCGGTCTGGCGTGATGGCTTGCGGCGGTGTCGTATCCCGCTGCTCCACGAGCGCCGTGAACAGTCGATGCTCACAAGCCGGGTCACTGCACTTTTCGCAGTTCCAGGCGCGCAGCCGGGCTGCTCTGGGCGTATTTTCAGTGTCCCATGCGGCCCTTGCGCTAGTGGAATATGCCTGCGGTGCTATATTTTGTATAGCAATAAGCGCATTGCGAGTGCGCTGCTCGCCCGTTCCGTACACCACGCGGTAGGGTATCGCCGCAGCCGCCAGGGCCGCACGCAGCCGGGTATCGCAGGCCTCCTGCGCAGTCCGTTCCTCGGCAGGGCAGGGCTGGTCGAGACCCATCAGCAGGGTCAATGCCACCGCGTCGGACTCTGCCTGCGGCGTGGGCGCGGGCGGGGTGTGGGCCAGGTGCGGGTGGTGCAGGGCGATATGTACCGTGCCGGGAGTGATCTGCTGCTGCAGCGCCTGTGCCAACGCCTCCACGCCCGTGTAGGGCGCGCCCAGCAGGGCAATCAAGGGAGCGGGGGGAGGGGACTGCCGCACGGGGGTGAATGAAGCGCAGGCCTTGGTCAATGGCTGCGTTGTGGGTGTGGACGGTGCGGGGTGGTCCAAGGCGGCTGAGTGACCCCGCACGGCAGGTCAGCGGGGTGTGAACTGCACGTACACCTCGTTGGGCTTGACCATGCCCAGCTCGCTGCGCGCCTTTTCTTCCACCATATCGAGGCCTTCCTTGAGGTCGTGCACCTCCGAGGTCAGCCGCGCATTCGCCTGGCGGGCCTGTTCATTGGCCGCCTTCTGCACATCAATCTGCCGCTGCATCGCATTGACGCGCGGCACACTGCCCCGCCCCAGCCAGAGCTGGGCGTGCAGCGCTGCCAGCAAGGCCAGCAGGATGACGGGGACGATGCGGGAGACCAATGGAGGGCTCGCTTAAGCGAGGGCTGCCAGGGGCTCAGCGCAGGTTGTAGAACGCAGCGCGGCCAGGGTACTGCGCAATCTCGCCCAGATCTTCCTCAATGCGCAGCAGCTGGTTGTACTTGGCGATGCGGTCCGAGCGCGACAGCGAGCCGGTCTTGATCTGGCCCGCATTCGTGCCCACCGCGATGTCGGCAATGGTGCTGTCCTCGGTCTCGCCCGAGCGGTGCGAGATCACGGCGGTGTAGCCGGCGCGCTTGGCCATCTCGATCGCAGCGAAGGTCTCGGTCAGCGTACCGATCTGGTTGATCTTGATCAGGATCGAGTTGGCAATGCGC
>Ga0208123_100938_pt1 | contig 10022 bp, 8 predicted proteins | sample LakWasMe92_HOW11_2_FD_183914 | JGI IMG/M metagenome (GOLD analysis project Ga0208123, IMG submission 183914) | Freshwater sediment methanotrophic microbial communities from Lake Washington under simulated oxygen tension - Sediment Metagenome... | ecosystem: Environmental > Aquatic > Freshwater >... | reverse complement strand
GGCGTCGTGCTGTCTTTGTCCGCCGGCAGCCCCGAGCGCGCGACTACCTTGGCCGCCATGCTGGCCGTGGTCTCGGGCGGCTTGTGCATTCTCGCCGGGATTGGTCGGCTGGGCTTCGTGACCGAACTTCTCTCCAAACCCATACGGTATGGGTATATGAACGGCATCGCTCTGACGGTGCTCGTCAATCAATTGCCCGCGCTGTTCGGTTTTTCGGTTAGCGGCGAAAGCCTCCTCGGCGTGTCCTGGGCCTTTGTCCAAGCGACGGGCCTGGCCGGCAGGACGAATGGGGCGTCGCTCGCCATCGGCGTCGGCACGCTCGGCGTGTTGTGGCTGCTCGGCCGCAGCAAGCGGCTGCCGGGCGTGCTGATCGCCGTGGCGGGCGCCACGGCGAGCGTGATGGCCCTGGATCTCGTCCAACGCGCGGGGGTGGCGGTCGTCGGCCCCTTGCCCCAGGGCTTGCCCGCCTTCGCCTTCCCCTTGATCACCAGGGACGACGTCGTTCCCGTGCTGCTCGGTGGGCTGGCCGTGGCGCTGATCTCCTTCGCGGACACGAGCGTGCTTTCGCGCGCCTTTGCCGCGCGCGCCGGCACCTCCGTCGATACCAATCAGGAAATGGTCGGGCTGGGGGCGGCCAATCTGGCGGCTGGGTTGTTCCAGGGCTTTCCGATCAGCGCGAGCGCGTCGCGCACGCCGGTCGCCGTGGCGGCCGGCGCCAGGACGCAGTTGGCCGGCATGGTGGGGGCGGTCACCGTCGCCCTGCTGGTGATGTTCGCACCAAACCTGCTGGAGGAAATGCCGCGCTCGGCATTGGCAGCAGTGGTGTTGGCTGCGGCCATCTCGCTGTTCGAGGTCGACGACCTGCGGCGGATCTATCGCATCCAGCGCTGGGAGTTCTGGTTATCAATTGCCTGCTTCGCCGGCGTGATCGTGCTGGGGCCCATCCAGGGCATCGTCCTGGCCATCGGGATCGCCGTCATCGAGTTTCTCTGGAGCGGCTGGCGCCCGTATTCCGCCGTGCTGGGCCGCGTCGACCACCTCAAGGGCTACCACGACATCAGCCGGCATACCGACGCCCGTGTCATTCCGGGGCTGGTTCTACTGCGCTGGGATGCACCACTGTTCTTCGCGAACGCAGAACTCTTCCGGAATCGAGTGCTCGAGGCCGCGGCAGCCTCGAGCACACCCGTGCGACGCCTGGTCGTGGATGCGGAACCCATCACCAATGTCGACATCACTGCGGCCGACATCCTGGCCGAACTGGACGAGACCTTGCATGCGGCCGACATCGAACTGTGCTTTGCGGAGCTGAAGGACCCCGTCAAGGACAAGCTCAAGCGCTTCGGCCTGTTCTCGCGTCTGGGCGAAGAGCGGTTCTTCCCGACGATCGGTCAGGCCGTGAACGTCTACCGCAAGGCCCACGCGGTCGAGTGGATGGACTGGGACGATCGGCCACACGGTGGTGAGACTACAAACGCAGCGCGTGCAAACGTTGATAACTGAGGCATTAGCACGGGGTAGTCATCGAAGATTGGACGCCTCGAAACTCGGAATCGAGCGCACCCGAGACTTCACGGGACAGATCACGATACAGCCTCATCGATCATTTTTATCGTCTTGTCTTCAACTTCCTTTGCTGTCTGAAGCAACGCCGCATCCGGAGAGAGCGCCGAAAGCATTTCGGCAGGCCTGATGAGACCGACCATTGTTTTCGAGTTCTCCGTGTATACCGAGATGCGACAAGGCAGCGCCATGTTCAGTCTCATATCGATGGCAAGCACCTTTGCAGCCTGTGTGGGGTTGCACACTTCAAAAATCTTGCACTGGCCATCGAATGCAACACCCTTGCTCCTCAGGGTTGTTCCCAGGTCGTGAACATGCAGGACGCCGAACCCATGTCGCTTCACGGCCTCCTCAAGGTCCGTGGCTGCCTGTTCGAAGGATTTCGCCGTTTCAACTACGTAGTACATGATGTCCTCACATCCAAAAAAAATCTGCACGCATCTATTCATGCGTCAAGTCGTCCCGCTTCTGCAAGTATTCCTCGCGCTCTATTTCCCCCCGGGCATACCGCTCCTCCAGTAGCGTCAAGGGAGTGGGCATTGGTTTATCTTTCCTCGAGACACTCGAAGAAGAATCCCCCCGCCTCGCGTATCTTACAGCCGCAAACACCAGCAGAACCAGCAGCAGCCAGAACAAGGGCATGCTCAGCCAGCCCAGCCAATGCCAGCCGAAACCGTATCCGTAACCATCAAAGTCGTTGCACATAAAGCCTCCATAGAAAATCAACGTGAAATCCGGACGGTATGAACCGGGAAGACCGAAGGGTTCGGTTGTGGTCCGGTAACGCCGACGTCAGATCCGCCAAGCTCATGACTTTTCTCGGTAGGCCAGCAGCCGCAGTGCATTGACCACCACAGCCACCGTGGAGCCTTCGTGAACCAGCACGGCCACGCCGATCCCGGCCCAGTCCAACAGCGTGGCGGGAATCAGCAGGGCCACCACGCCCAGCGACATATACAAGTTTTGCCGAATGATGCGCCTCGAAGCGCGGCTCAAGGCTATGGCAAAAGGCAGCCGGGAAAGATCGTCGGCCATCAGCGCAACATCCGCCGTCTCCAGCGCCACGTCGGTGCCGGCGCCACCCATGGCGATGCCGACCGTGGCGCGCGCCATGGCTGGCGCGTCGTTAACCCCATCACCCACCATGGCCACCTGGCCGTGGCGGGTGACGAGCGCTTCGATGGCTTTCACCTTGTCTTGCGGCAACAGCCGCGCCTGGACTTCGCCCACCCCCAACGCCTTGGCGACAGCCGCCCCGACCAACTCATTGTCGCCGGTCAGCATGATGGTCTTCTGGATGCCGATCTGCCCGAGGCGCGTCAACACCTCGCGTGCACCGTCACGCGGCGTATCGGCCAGCGCAATGACCCCAAGAAACGCCTGGTCGGCCTGCACCAGCATCGTGGTCTTGCCTTCGGCCTCCAGACGCGCAGCGTCCTGGCGCACGCCGTCGGGAATGGTCTCGCCCTCGAACAGTCTGGCATTGCCCACCGCGACCGTTTGTCCGTTTCGCTGTGCCCGCATGCCTTTGCCGGTGACCGACTCGACCTGCCAGTCTTCCGGCCAGGTGACGTTGCGGGCTTTTGCCTCGGCAACCACCGCCTGCGCCAGCGGATGCCCGCTGCGGCTCTCCACGGTAGCCGCAGCCGCCAAGAGGCGCCGGTCGTCGCGATCGGCGGCGACGACATCCGTCACCCTGGGCTTGCCGACGGTCAGGGTACCGGTCTTGTCAAACGCGATGGCCGTGAGCGTGCCCAGGCTTTCCAGATGGGCGCCGCCCTTGATCAGCACCCCGCCGCGGGCGGCGCGCGCGATGCCGGAAAGCACGGCCGATGGCGTGGCGATGGCCAGCGCACAAGGCGACGCCGCCACCAGGACCGCCATGGCACGGTAGAAGGATTCCATGAACGGGAATCCGAACAAGGGCGGCAGTGCGATAAGCAGCCCGCCCCCTACCAGCACCACCGGGACGAAGATGCGCTCGAATCGCTCGGTAAAGCGCTGCGTGGGCGATTTGTGCGTCTGTGCGTCGGCCACCATCTGCACCATGCGCGAGAGAGTGCTCTCGTGCGCCAGCTTGGTGACCTCGACAACCAATGCTCCTTCGCCGTTGATGGTGCCGGCGAATACCTTGTCCCCGGGCTGCTTGTCCGCCGGCATGGATTCACCGGTCACCGGCGACTGATCCACCGCCGAACTGCCGGATGCCACCACACCATCGGCCGGGACGCGGCTGCCGGGCTTCACGATCACCCGGTCGCCGCGCAGCAGATCCTCCACGCGCAGTTCGATTTCCGCGCCGTCGCGCTGCACCAGTGCGGTCTTGGGCGCCAAGTCCGCCAGCGCCTCGATGGCCTGACGGGCGCGATCCATGGCCAGGTGCTCCAGCGCATGGCCCAGGCTGAACAGGAACAGCAGCAATGCGCCTTCCTCCCAGGCGCCCAGCGCTGCTGCCCCGGCAGCTGCCACTACCATCAGCGTGTCGATGTCGAAGCGGCGACTCTTCAGACTCTGCCATGCATCGCGCAGGGCATAGAGGCCGCCTGCGGCATAAGCGGCCAGCACGAGACCGAGGGCCAGGGTGCGCGGCGCATCCACCCGCCCCGCGAGCCAGCCGGCGAGCAGCAGCAAGCCGGCTGCGACGCTGAGGACCAGCTCGCGATACTCGGCCCACCACCCGGCGTGGTCGCCTTCGCTCAGCACTTGGTAGCCGAGCGCGCGGATACGCTCGACAATCGCCTCGCGGCTGATCTTCTCGCCGTCAAACTCCAGCCGCAGGCGCTCGGCCGCGTAGCTCATCGACGCCTCCAGCACGCCCGGCGTGCGCTGCAGCGCATGTTCGATGACCGTGGCGCAGGTGGGGCAGTCCATGCCATCGATGCGCAGGCTGGCGTGATGGTAGCGACTGCCGATCCTGGCGCCGGCCGCCTGCGCCACCTCACGCACCCGGCTCACGCTGACGCGCAGCGGGTCGTAGTGCAGACACAGGCGGGCGCCGCCGTCCTCGCGGACGACATGGACTTTTTCCAGACCTTCGGCCAGCAGCATGTCTTGCAGCCGCCCCACGCAGGCATCTCGCTCATCGGGCACGTCCGGCAGCACCAAAGCCAGGTCCAGGGAGAATTTTTCGGTCATGCGGCCTCTCTCTCGATCCTCAGCGGGTTGCAGATGAGGCCCATTCTAAGATGGCACGTTCGTCTTGCCGCAGCAAGATAGACCGCTTATGCTTTGGGCCTGCCTGTACTCCAAGTCTGCTCACCACATTCGGACCATGCCCCACGTCGTCACCGAAAACTGCATTCTGTGCAAGTACACCGACTGCGTTGACGTCTGCCCGGTCGACTGCTTCCGCGAGGGGCCCAATATGCTGGTGATCGAGCCGGACGAATGCATCGACTGCGCGCTCTGCATACCCGAGTGTCCCGCCGAGGCCATCTTTCGCGAAGACGACCTGCCTGTTGACCAGCTTGAATTTGGCCGCCTTAATGCGGAGCTGGCGCATGAGCCCGGCTGGCGTCAGATCGTGCGCACCCAGCTGCCGCTGCCCAAGGCCGACGAATGGAACGGAAAACCCGGCAAGCTCGGCCGGCTGGTTCGGCAGTGGCCATCGGCAGGCAAGACCTAGCCGCCCATTCGCGGAGCCGGTCCCGTGGCGTGGGACGGGGCTGGCCCCGGCTATCGCCGCTTGCCCCGCAACGCCGCGTTGAGCTGATCGATCACCTCGGCCCAGTCGTCATTCTCCTGCAGCTCATCCCGCAGCAAGGTCGCTTGGGCCTGCGTCCAAAAGGGGGCGTCTTCGAGCCGAACGTCACCGGCGAGCGGGGAGTGCTGCTCGATGAAATTGCGGATGGCGTTGGCGTCGCTCGATAAGCCCAGTTGCGCAAACAGCTCAGAGAAACGGTGAAAGTAAGGTTCCATTTCGAGTATCCCAGTTCAGGGTAAAAGCCACGGACTACGCATGACGAGATGCATGGCAGACATCGCGGCGAGGAGATTCCACATTTTGCCAAGATCGGTCTGAAGGTTCAGGCAAACTGCCCACGAAAGCGGCGTATTCCCAGCAGGAAGATCGCCACGCCCAGGAATCCAATGGCCAACACCGAGTCCCATAACAGATCAATGCCCGCTCCTTTGAGGAAGATACCGAAGCTGACCTCAATATAGTGTCGCATCGGCGATGCCATGGTCGCCCATTGCATCCACACGGGCATCGCCTCCGAGGGAGACCAAAGGCCGGAGAGCAGGAGGATCGGCCCCATGATGAGCAAGCTCAGTAATCCGACCTGGGCCAGGTTGCGCGCAATAGTGGCGATCAACAGCCCCAGACCGGCATTGGCAAATATGTACAAGGTGGTGATGAAGTAGAAGAGCGGCAGGCTGCCCTCCAAAGGCACATGAAAAATCGGCCCCAACACCGTGAGCAGACTCATGGTCGTCCCGATCAGTATGACGGAGGTCATCGCAATCACCTTGGGGAATACGATTTGAAAGGGGGTGAGCGGTGAAACCAGCAGTTGCTCCACGGTCCCTCGTTCCTTCTCCCTCACCATGGCCGCGGCCGGCAGCAGAATGGCAAACAGGGTAATGCCTTCGAGCAGTTCCGAAATAGGCATGAACCACGTGTCCTTCTGGTTCGGGTTGAACAAGATACGTTGGTCGTCGATGACCACGGGCAGATCATCCGGGCGTTTGATCGACAATCCCTCGCGGGCCAAGGCCGTGTCCAGGCTGAACTGGCCAACGATTCGTGCCCCATAGCTGGAGGCCAGGAATCCTGGCACGGGGTGACTCGCATCCACCTGCAGTTGCACTGCGGCAGGCTCACCTTTGAGCAGGGCCTCCTGAAAGCCCGGCGGTATGTCCAGCGCCACCATCGCCTGCCCGCGATCCAGTGCGCTGGTCACCTTTGAGGGACTGTCGAGTTCGCCATCGAGGCGAAAGTAGGGCGGCCGGAAGCGGTAAATCAGCTCCCGCGAAGCTGCACTGTGATCGGCATCCAGCACCACCAGCGGGGCCAGGTTCAGCTGCATGCTGACACTTGAACCCTGGATGACAATATTTGCGGTGAATATAAAGACCACGAATGACAGGAGAATCGGATCCCTCAGCAACTGACGGATTTCCTTGGCAGTCATGACCCCCAGCCGGCGCCACCAGACGCGTCCCGGAAGAATGCTCAGGCGTGTCATCATGCCCTTGGCCTCTTGTTGAACAAAACATAGCCGGCAATGAAAAGGGCAATGGCATAGCCGGCCAGAATGAGCACGTCCCCCATGAGTGCGTCCCAGCCACCCCCCTTGAGGAAGGTGCCGACGACGATGTTGGTGTAATACATCGCGGGCAAGAGTCTCGCAACGACTCCACCGCCCCTGTCCAGAGCCTCGATCGGCATCAAGAAGCCCGAATAGTCCAGCGCCGGAATCATAGTGGTCACCGTGGTCACGACAATGGCCGCCAGCTGTGTGCGCAACAGTACCGAAAGAAGCAGGCCGATACCTGTGGTGCAGATCGCGAACAAGACAGATGCCACCACAAAGACAAACGGATTGCCCTTGAAGGGTGCCCCGTAATATTGGACGGCAAGCAGCCAAAGGACGACGATGTTCGCGCTGGATATGGCGACATAGGGTGCCAGCTTGCCGATCAGGAATTCACCACGGCTGACAGTCGATGAATAGATGTTGTAGATTGATCCGGTTTCCTTCTCACGGACAATACCAACGGACGTCATCAGCGGCGGCATGAAAATCATGATCAGCATGATTAACTTGGGAGCCAGTGACCAGATGCTCTTGGCGCTCTGGTTATAGAGGTAGCGCACCTCTAGATCAACCGGCTGCACCCGCTGACGCGCCTCGCGCAATGGCAGCCCCCGGAGGCGGGAAACATGCTCGGCCAGCAAGCCCATGCTGAAATAGCTGTTGATGGCTGCCACATAGCCTTTGGTGGTCTGCGCTCGGGCGGGAATCGTGCCGTCAATGATCGTCTGGACATGTGCCGCCCGACCGGCATGCAGATTCCTCTGGAAACCGGGGGGGATGATGAGCGCGACACGGATCTTGCTGTCCTTGAGCAACGGCTCCAAATCGCGCTCGTTGGCAGCGTAGCCTTTGAAATCAAAATAACGTGAGCCGATGAATCCATAGGAGTAGTCTCGACTCAGCGCACTCCGATCTTGATCCACGATGACGAAGGGGATGTGTTCAACGTCAAGAGACAGTCCATAGCCGAAGATCAGCATGAGGGCCGGCGGCACAATGAACGCCAGCGCAAAAAACAACCGATCACGCAGGATTCCGCGCCACTCCTTGTGGGCCACTGCCAGGATGCGCCGCGCATTCACGTCATCTCCCGCTTTCGATCTTCTGTTTCCAGCGATCTGACCCGATACACGAACACATCTTCCATGGAGATCGGACCGGGGGTGATGCGAGCAACCTGAACGCCTGAATTTGCAAGCAAGGCAGGCAATTCAACGAGGTCCCGCTCCAGTCTAGAGGAGAGGACATGAATCCGACGACCGAACAGAGCCGCGTCCTGGAAACCATGTGACTTGAGGCAGGCAATCGCCCGCCCAGGCTCGGAGACCTCCAGCTCAAGCACTTTGCCTACCTCCGCTTCCAGATCACTTTTCATCTGCGCAGGCGTCGCATCTGCGACGATACGTCCGGCATACATCAAGGCGAGGCGATCGCAGTGCTCAGCCTCCGACATGTAATGCGTTGTGACCAGCACAGCGACGCCTTCTTCCCGGGACAGCCGAAACAGGATGTCCCAGAACTGCCGGCGACCAACGGGATCGACCCCGGAAGTTGGCTCGTCCAGAAAGAGTACGCGTGGGCGGTGGACCAGGGCGCAACCCAGAGCCAGTCGCTGCCTCAGCCCCATGGGCAGGCCGCTGGCCCGGTCCGCTTCGTGCCCGTTCAGGCCGGCCATCTCGAGCACCCACACGCGCCTGCGATTTGTCTCGTCACGCCCTAGTCCGTAGATGCCGGCGTACAGGTCGATGTTCTCACGCACCGTCAGGTCGGTATACAGGGAGAATGCCTGGGACATATAGCCGATGCGCTCCTTGATGGCCAGGCCGGCCTGACGCATGTCGGCGCCGGCCACCCGTCCCAGGCCTGCCGAGGGAGACAAAATGCCAGTCAGCATCTTGATGACGGTGGTCTTGCCCGCGCCGTTGGCGCCGAGCAGGCCGAATATTTCACCTTCGGCGATCCGGAAGGAAACGTTGTCCACCGCGCGAAATTCGCCAAAATCGCGGGTCAGACCCGTGGCTTCGACCGCTACGCCCCGAAGGTCAATCGCCGCTCTTGTGGCGCCAACCGTTTCAGTCCTTGCGTCCTCACCGAGTAGGCGGCGCTGGCGCAGAATGGCGATGAACGCATCTTCCGGGTCGGGTTCGGTCGCCAGGATGTCCCTGACCTGGAGTCCCCCTAGAACCTTCCTCACCTGAAGCTCGGCGTCTTCTGGCTGCAAGTGGTCGGCAAACACGCACAGACGCGGACCCAGGGTCTCCACTTGGGCAAAGGTGCTGCACAACATAGCGAAGGCTTCATTCTGCGGCTTCACATCCACGAGTACCGTGCTTCCCGCTGCGAGAGCCTGGATTTCGGCTGGTGTGCCCTGAGCCAAAAACCTTCCCTGGTACATCAACACCATCTGGTGAAAACGGCTGGCTTCGTCCATGTAGGCCGTGGAAACCAGGGCCGTGATGCCGCGCTCAGCCACCAATTCGGAAAGAATGGTCCAGAAATCCCTTCGCGAGACTGGATCGACGCCCGTGGTGGGCTCGTCAAGTATCAGGAATTGTGGTTCATGAATGAGCGTACAGATCAGTCCGAGCTTCTGTTTCATGCCGCCGGAGAGTTTCTTGGTCGGTCGGTCCCTGAATTTTTCGAGCCGGGTCATCGCCAGCAGTTTGGCCTTGCGTTCGACGAGAACCCTCTCATCGACCAGGCGCAATCGCGCGAAAAAGTCGATGTTCTCTTCGACGGAGAGTTCCGGGTATAGGTTAAGCCCTAGCCCCTGGGGCATCAGGCCAATCCGGTCCTTGATGCGTTCACACGCGGCGTTGGAGTCGAGTCTCACACCGAAGACCTCGATGCTCCCGGCTTCGTAAGCCAGCACTCCGGCAATCGCCTTCATCAGGCTCGACTTGCCGGCGCCATCCGGCCCGATGAGCCCCAGTATCTCCCCGGATGGAATGTCGAGTTCGACGCCATCCACGGCCACGTGTTTACCGTAGCGCTTGGTGAATCCCCGGACCCGCGCTATCGGTGTCGGAGCCGATCGGCCTACCAGCGGGGTTTCTGCCATGCGACGTCGTCTTTCCAGCGGATCACCGCATCGGCCGGCAAACCCGGGCTCAGCCGGTGCTCCGGATTGGACTTGAAATAGAGCTTGACGGCATAGACCAGTTTTACCCGTTCATCCGGGGTCTGGACCTCTTTGGG
>Ga0208123_100935_pt1 | contig 10051 bp, 10 predicted proteins | sample LakWasMe92_HOW11_2_FD_183914 | JGI IMG/M metagenome (GOLD analysis project Ga0208123, IMG submission 183914) | Freshwater sediment methanotrophic microbial communities from Lake Washington under simulated oxygen tension - Sediment Metagenome... | ecosystem: Environmental > Aquatic > Freshwater >... | reverse complement strand
ACTGCTCTACGCAGCAAATGATGCTTATGCCAGCCTTTGCGTATACCATGAGCTCGTTAGAATTGCGCCCCACGTGTTGCCCTCGGTCCAAAGCTGTAAGGCTGATTCACCGTCAGGCAATCCACCACATCATGACAGGCTGTAATCTGTGTTGCCCGTATATGTTCTTCACTTATTTCACGGGCTTTTTTATGTCTGCGATTTAATCAAACAGGGCTATATTAAGCAATTGATAAACATGCTTTTAGCATCTCAATAAAACAGATACGGGAGAGAGAAATGATAGCGTCCTCCATCGGTTCCAGAATCAAATGTGCTCTGGTTCTTATTGTCTTTATGTTGATACCTATACTTCCCGTCACCGGTACGATAGGTTTGTTCATACTGATTTTTCGGCCTATCTGGTTTAAGAAGCTTGTTGATAATGTGTATGCCGATAAAAGTGACCGTTAGCCTCTCCAGAATAGCCGCGAGGCAATCCGACACATGACGATAGGCTGTTGACCAGTCCCGTCTTGATCAATTCGAAGCCATCGCCAAGGCGCTGGGTAATCATATCTTCAAGCGGAGCGGGGTTTGCAACCCCGCTCCCTAATGTTTATATAATGCCTAACTACCGTCAAACGTTTCGGGCGGGGCAACATGCACCGCCCCGTGGAAGCGCATCAGATCCGCTGTAACATCAAATCAACTCATCACCTTTCATCGGTTCTACATCAGGACTGGCATTCGGCCATGAGTCGGAGGCGTCAAGCTCGCCTCGCGCCTGCCGCTCACGAAAATAGGTTCATCTATACATGCTCTTCCTCCGCCACTTTGCGGGCGTAAGCGAAGAGGGATTCGGGGACACGTAGCGCATAGTTGGTCATCAGGTTTTCTCCTCTTGCAAACGGCGCAAAAACGCGCCGGGGGGGCAACACCGGCAGCCGAAAATGGCTGGCGGGGGTAAAATCTGCAATATTCAATGTGACCAGCGCCTCGGCGCGACTGTTTAATGCTGTTTCCAGTAGCATTTCGTCGGCTGGGTAGCGTATTGCGGTCGCCAAAAAGGTAATGCAGGTGAACGGGTTCAATAAACAGCGATAAGGCATCCAGAAAGGCATCGGTCATAGCCGCAGTTCGTCCGTTTGCCGTCAGTTGTTCCGGTCGTTTCAACACGGCTTCGTATTCCAGCATCAATGGCACTGCGCCAACGCTTTAAAGCGGCTGTTTCTCAGGGCCAGCAGCAAGGCAAACGAAGCGCCGCTTCGGCTGCGGGATGCGGCAACGAGAATATTAGTATCCAAAACGACGCGCATTATTTTCATATCGCATATCATTTTACTATCTTTAGGAAGTCAAGATTGCGAGGGGAGCAATAATGGCTAAAACTTTGCAGCAATCCCTGCATTCGATACGAAACCGGTATAATAAGCAAATTTTCCCAATTTTTGAGTGATATGAGTAAACAAAGAAAAGCAGTGGCGTTAATTTCCGGCGGGCTGGATTCAATGCTGGCGGCGAAAACCATCATGGAACAAGGCGTCCATGTCGAAGGCATCAACTTCTTCACCGGCTTTTGCGTGGAAGGCCACACCCATGCGATCAGGGCCAATGACAAGGCCAAGCCTAAACGCAATAATTCCCTATGGGTCGCAGAACAGCTGGGTATGAAGCTGCACATCGTCGACGTGATCGAAGAATACAAAGACGTGCTGATCAACCCCAAACACGGCTACGGCGCGCACATGAATCCTTGCCTGGATTGCAAGATTTTCATGGTCAACAAGGCCAAGCAATGGATAGTGGAAAACGATTTCGACTTCATCATCACCGGCGAAGTGATCGGCCAGCGTCCGATGTCGCAACGCAAAGCGACGATGCCGATCATATCCAAAGAATCCGGCGCCGATGATTTATTATTGAGGCCTTTATGCGCCAAGAATCTGCCTGCAACTTTGCCGGAACGCGAAGGCTGGGTCGATCGGGAAAAACTGCACGATTTTAGCGGACGCTCGCGGAAGCCGCAGATGGCGATGGCCGAGGGTTTCGGCTTTGATGAATATGCCCAGCCCGCAGGCGGCTGCTGCTTTTTGACCGATGCCAGCTATTCGGCAAAATTGGTCGATCTATGGAAAGCGCGTGACGGCGACAAGCAATACGACCTGGACGATGTGATGCTGCTGAAAGTCGGAAGACATATCAGGCCGGGACAAAATTTTAAAGTCATCGTCGCCAGGGAAGAAGGCGAAGGCCGTTTTATGCAGGGTTACAAAAAAGAATTTATCACCCTGCATTGCGCCAGCCATGCCGGTCCCTTGGTGTTGGTGGACGGTTCGCCTTCCGCTGAGGATTTGTTCACGGCCGCAAGAATTACCGCCCGCTACGGACAAGGGCGCGATGCCGAACAAGTCGATGTGAGTATTGCCGATAAAGACGGTTCTGAACGGATTATTCAGGTCAAGCCGTTTGCCGCGGATGAAATTCCGCAGGAATGGTTTGTATGAGCAGGGAAACCCTAAATGCCCGTCGTCTGTTGTGTCCGTTGCCGGTTATTCGTACCCAGGATAAAGTCAAACAGCTTAAAGCGGGCGATCAATTGGAGGTTATCTGCACCGATCCCGGCGTGATGCAGGACATCCCGACCTGGTGCAGAATCAATGGGCATAAGGTATTGGAAACCGTTTCGGGCGATCATGAATACATTATTATCCTGGAAGTCGGCGGTAATGACTGAGCTTTTCTCGTTCCCACGTAGCACGTGGGAACGAGATGTTATATTGAGAGTTGTCGCGTATGGCTGAAGTTTTAGATGCCGCAAAAATGGACAAGCTAAAAGCCAGGGCCAGCTATGTCGGCGCGGCGATTAATGTGCTCCAGACGCTGATCAAAATCGGTTTCGGCATCCTCGGGCAGTCTGCGGCTTTAGTTGCCGACGGCATTCATTCGCTATCGGATCTGCTCAGCGATCTGCTGGTGATTATTGCGGTCAGGTTGGGCAGCCGCGAGGCCGATCATGACCATCCTTACGGACACCGGCGATTTGAAACCATAGCGACGGTCATTTTGGGCGGGAGTTTAATCGCGGTCGGCGGCGCTATCGTTTGGTCGGTCATGGAGCGCATGGCGGATCCCGAGCATTTGCCGGTGCCCAACACGTTATCAATGGGGGTTGCGACGCTGTCAATCCTGATTAACGAATGGCTGTACCAATACACCAAGCGCATTGCAAAAACGACCCGCTCCAAATTACTGCTGGCCAATGCCTGGCACCAGCGCAGTGACGCTATTTCATCACTGGTGGTTTTATTAGGCATAGGCGCGGTGATGATGGGTTATCCGATGGCCGATGGCGTTGCCGCGGTCGTAGTCGCGTTGATGGTGGCTAAAATCGGTTTGAATCTGGTGTTTGAGAGCATCAAGGAACTGGTCGATACCTCATTGCCGCCCGCATTGGTTGCCGAGATCAGGGCCGCCATTCACGCCATTGACGGCGTCGAAGGCATTCATTTATTGCGCACCCGGCAAATGGGCGAGGACGCGCTGATCGATGCGCATATCGTCGTTGATCCGCGCATCACCGTTTCCGAAGGACACATGATCGGCGACATCGTCAGGGATGATTTGATCAGGCGTTTTGACGACGTGATGGATGTGCTGGTGCATGTCGATCCCGAGGATGACGAAAGCTTGCAGGAACAATCCAGGCCGCTGTCCCGCAGTGAAGTGCAACGCCTGTTGGATCGTTATCTGGCGGAGTTTAAGTCGGCTATAGAAGATTTCAGAATCCATTATCTGGACGGCCAGATTGAGGTGGAGGTGATTTTGCCTTTTGCGATCAGCGAGCAGCCGCAGCAGTTGGAAAAAATAAAAAAGCAATGCAAACGGATGCGCGTGGAAGTTAAAAAAATCGATAATGTGTTTGTGTTTTTTAAGATCTGACGCGTGTTCCCTTATTAAAAGCCGGTTTTGCGGGATGGGTATAAAAAATAATGCGCTTAACCCTATTTGAGATAACCACTATAAAACACAGTGCCCAAAACATATTCGGCGATACAGTAAAGGTATATCTTTTTGGCAGCAGGGTAGATGATGATAAAAAAGGCGGGGATATAGATTTATATCTTGTACCTGAGAATAAAGATAATTTGTATGAGAAAAAAATTAAGCTCTTAAGCGCATTGGACAGGGCTTTAGGCGAACAAAAAATAGATGTTGTTATCGCTAAAGACAAAACGAGACCTATAGAAAAAGAAGCGATTGAAAAAGGCATAGAATTGAATTTAGAGAACTTAAAAATCGAGAAGATTTTCCAGGAATGCGCCAAGCATCTGCAAAGGATAAACGAGGCCTATAGCGATATGTCAGCATTTATGCCGCTTACGGCGACCAAATATGAAAATTTATCCAAAGATGACGTGCAAGCGATAGATCAATATTTGTTTAGATTTTCAAAGCTTCAAGACAGTATGGGTGAAAAGCTTTTTAGGGTATTAGTGGGCAGGTTTGAAGGAAATACCGAGAAGCTATCGTTTTTGGATGTTATCAAAAAAATGGAAAAATATATTGATATGGATATTGTCAATGAATGGCAGGATTTGAGGAATATAAGAAATCAGTTGTCTCATGAATATGAGGATGACGCCATTGAAATGGCCAATAGTATCAATCTGATTTATGCAAAAAAAGAAGTGATTGAAGGCATTTATTTAGCGATAAAAGCCAAGTGTTATATAACCACACAGTTTGACGAGGCTTAACTTATGGCAGTAGGGCAGTGCAGTTTTCCAATCATGCACCCGGTATCAGGCATAACGCTGGGTACCGCTAACGCAGGCATCAAGCAAGCGGTCAGGGATGATATTCTGGTGATACAAATGGCCGAGCATTCGACCTGCGCGGCGGTGTTTACCCAAAACGCTTTTTGCGCTGCGCCCGTGCATGTGGCTAAAGCGAATCTGGCGCATAGCCCGCGCTGGTTGCTGATCAATTCCGGTAATGCCAATGCTGGCACCGGCGAGCAGGGCATGAATGATGCGTTGGCGACCTGTGCCGACCTTGCCGCAGTGGTCGACGGTGAGGCGGTCCAGGTGCTGCCTTTTTCAACCGGCGTGATCGGCCAGCCGCTGCCGGTGGGCAAAATCAAAGCCGCCTTGCGGGAAGCTGTAAGCAACCTGGATGAAGCCAACTGGGACAAGGCCGCTCAGGCGATCATGACCACCGATACGTTCCCGAAAGGCGTATCCAGAGTCATCGAGATCGACGGCCAAACCATCACCATTAACGGCATTTCCAAAGGTGCGGGCATGATCCAGCCGAATATGGCGACCATGCTGGGCTTTATGGCCACCGATGCGAAAATCGACCAAGCGCTGTTGCAGAACTGTTTGGCGCTGGCCGTCGAGCAATCGTTCAACCGCATCACCGTCGACGGCGACACCTCGACCAACGACGCCTGCGTGCTGATGGCAAGCGGCTGCTCGTTGGCCCCTGAAATCAAACAGGACAGCGAACATTATCAAATATTTGCCGATGCTGTGATGACCGTCTGCAAACAACTGGCGGAAGCTATCGTCAGGGACGGCGAGGGCGCAACCAAGTTGATGCGCATCGTCGTCGAGCAAGCCTTGACCGATGAAGAAGCGGTGCGCGTCGGCAAAACTATTGCCCACTCGCCGCTGGTAAAAACCGCCTTTTTCGCCAGCGACCCGAACTGGGGGCGGATATTGGCGGCGGTCGGCCGCGCCGGCGTCGAGAACATGGTGCTGGAAGACGTGCAACTGTATCTGGATGACGTCTGCATCGTCAGAAACGGCGGCAGGGCCGACGATTACACCGAGGAAGCCGGACAGCGGGTGATGAATCAGCAAGAGATCACCGTGACCGTCAAACTGGGCCGCGGCGATGCGGTACAGGAAGTGTTAACCTGCGACTTGTCATATGAGTACGTGAAAATCAATGCGGAGTATAGGACTTAAAAGCAGGTGAAAGGTACAAGGTACAAGGCGAAAGATTTTATCGTTCCCACGCTCCGGCGTGGGAACGCAGTCTTGGACGCTCCAGCGTCCACTAGCAAATGACCCCACTCCAAGTCGCCGTAGGCGTAGTCAAAAACCCGGAAGGAAACATCCTGATTTCTTTGCGCCATGCCGCCTTGCACCAAGGCGGCTTGTGGGAATTTCCCGGCGGCAAGATTGAAGAATTTGAGACAGCCGAACAAGCACTAGTCCGCGAACTCAAGGAAGAACTCAACATCACCGTGACAGCGGCAACCCCGCTGATTACCGTCAGCCACCATTATCCCGACCGGTTCGTACAGCTAAAGGTATTTTTGGTCGAGCAGTTTTCAGGCGAGGCCAAAAGCTTGGAAGGCCAGCCGTTCAAATGGGTAACCCCGGCAGAACTGGAACACTATGCATTCCCTGCCGCCAACCAGCCCATTATCACTGCCGCCCGATTGCCGCATCATTACGCGATTCTGGATGACGCGGATGAAGCCTTGTTGCTGCCTAACCTGCAAAAAATATTGAACCGGGGCGTCAAGCTGATCCAGGCCAGATTGAAAAACCTGCCGCCCGCAGCCGTCGCAAAGTTTATCGAACAGGCCTACCCGTTATGCAAACAGCAACAAGCCGTGCTGTTAATGAATTCCACCGTTGAATGCTCAGTCGAAGTGGATGGCATCCACCTGACCAGCAGTCACTTGATGGCTTTGATCAAGCGTCCCGAAAACAGCAAGTGGTTAGCCGCATCGTGTCACAACCTTGAGCAACTGCAACATGCGCAAAACATAGGCGTGGATTTTGTCGTGTTGGCTCCGGTGCTGGCAACCCAAACCCATCCGGGCGCTGCTTCGCTGGGCTGGAAGCAATTTGCCGATCTGGTCGCCAAAGTCAACCTGCCTGTCTACGCGCTGGGCGGTATGACCGAATCCAGCCTGAGCACAGCGCGGCAAAGCGGCGGGCAGGGAATAGCCGCAATCAGGGTTTTTCTGGAAGATACTGTAGGGGCGAATTCATTCGCCCCGGAACCGGAATAAACATGCCCCGTGACGATCTGCTAAAAGGCCGTTTTTCTCAAGCGCACCAGGTCTATCATGTGACACTATGCACAGAAAACCGCAAAGCTTGGTTCAGTGATATAAATTGCGGCCGCATAGTGGTGCGTCAAATGCGCCGCTTGCATGAAGAAAAAGAGCTGGATTCAATTGCCTGGGTTGTGATGCCGGATCATTTGCATTGGCTGTTCCAATTAGGCGAGACCAAATCGTTATCAAATGTCATCAAGGATTTAAAAGGCAGAACTGCCATTGAACTCAACGCACATTTAAAGCACAAAGGCACAATATGGCAACGCGGTTTTTACGATCATGGGCTACGAAAAGAAGAGGATATTAAAAAAATTGCCCGGTATATCGTCGCTAACCCATTACGTGCCGGGTTGGTAGAACAAATTGCAGATTACCCCTTATGGGATGCAATCTGGTTGTAGGGGCGAATTCATTCGCCCTTTGTCGTATGTTTTGCCCGAATCAATTTATACGCTGCCACGGGGCGAATAAATTCGCCCCTACAGTTTTGCATGTCGGTTGATGACGGCTTTGAAATCCTCATCGTCCAGAAAACCTGCCCAGTCCGTATCGTCGGTTACAAATCCTGTTTCGATCTGTTTATTTTCCAGGCTTCTGTTTAAGTACAACAGCGCATTTTCCTTGTCTTGCAGCAGGGCGTAAGTACAGGCGAGGTTGTAGCAACTTCCGCCCAAGTCGACCGCTTTTTGGCATTTTTCCAAGGCTTGCCGGTACAAGGCTTCGGCCTTGTTACCCGATTGGGTCTTGGCTAGATTCAACAGATTGTTTCCCCAGTTGTAGTATAAATCCTCCAATAAACTGTTGACTTCGGCATCGTTTAACCCGGCCGCCTTAGCCGCTATCCGGCCAATCTTGTCCGGTTGATAATCGCCTTTAATCAGCAAATCGATAATTTCCTTTTGCAATAAATCGCTTTCGGCCTTGGCTTGGGTTTTACCGGCGGCCTCGAATTTGCCTTGATCGAATTGCAAAATCGCCTCATCGACCCGACGCTTGGCGATTTCCAGGCGCTGTTTTACGCCTTTGAAATGTTCCTGGTCGTCTATATCGACAATATTGTCCAGCATTGCCCTAACCGAAGTAAAAGGCTTGTCGATGATCGTGGGTTCAGGCAATCCCAATGCGGAATTCAATTTCAGCATGAAGGCATCGGCATCGTAGCCTTCGATGACAAAGGCGTTGCTGTGGCTTTGTTCCAGTAAACCTTGGCAAACCGCCTCTGCGGGTTTTTCATCATTAAAAGCTACCCAGTACAGGCCGTTGTCAAACCTCCCCAGGCCTTTTATGTGCTCAAAAACGGGATCGTTGCCGCTATAACCGACGAATACCCAGGGCCGTCCGTCCTTGATGCTGTGCAATATTTTCGGGACGAGGTCATCGACTTTGGCCATTTCCTGTTCGGTATTCAACAGCCATAAGCCGTGGTGCTGCCCGTGCAGGTAGACCACCGATTTTTCCTTGAACGTGGAGGTGGTCAGGTCGTTAAGGATCGCCATGTCGTAAGTCGACGGAAATTCGTTGAATAAGGCCAAGGCCTTCAGCATCAAATTATCGAAGTTGACGGTCAGCACGTAATCGACATAGCCTTGGGCCATCAGCTGGGCAAGGTAGATGTGGGTGACGTTGATTTTGCTGTCGTTGATATAGTCTTTGAGTAAAGTATTGCGCCCGTTTGGCCCCAAGCAGTCCATCAGCTTGGCATAGGTTTTATCTTTCGGCTTTAAGTTTATTATTCTCGGGTTGGCTGCATGTTTTGCCAAGATGTCGGCGACAATCTCATTGGCTAGCGGGATACCGCCGGTTCTGGATGCGCCAGCGCCTAAAAAGAAGATCGGGCTGCGGTTATTGGCTTTAGCTTCTTTCATATCATAGGCTAATTGTTCTATGGTTGCGGTTTCCATGTTTCCGTTGCTTCCGGGGTAACGTTGTAAATGAGCTGACGATAAGCGGTGGACGGATTTTTAGCAAATTTATCTGGCTTGGTTTTTAGATAAGCCGTGTTGTGATAACCAGTCTGCCAATTGACCAAGGGCGAATAAATTCGCCCCTACAGATGGATGGTTCAAGTCGTCGGCAGATGCTCTCTATAAAAGCCCAATACTATGTTAATATTGGCGTCTTGGATTTTTTATCGCCGCGCTAATGACTCACCCGTCCTCCCCCTCCTCTCAATTAATCGACCGCTTCGGCAGAACCGTTGATTATTTGAGAATCTCGATTACCGACCGCTGTGATTTCCGCTGCCTGTATTGCATGGCTGAAGACATGACCTTCTTGCCGCGTGCGCAGGTTTTGACGCTGGAAGAGATTTATACGCTGGCGCAAGCCTTCGCCGAATTGGGCGTGAAAAAAATCAGGATCACCGGCGGCGAGCCTTTGGTCAGGAAAGGTGCGTTGGAGTTGTTGCAGAATATCGGGCGTATCGAAAGCCTGAATGAGCTGGTGATAACGACCAACGGCTCCCAGCTTGAGACGATGGCTGCGTCGTTAAAAGAGGCGGGCGTCAAACGCATCAATATCAGCCTGGATACGCTGGATGCCGACAAGTTTAAGGCGATAACCCGAACCGGCGATTTGCACCAGGTGCTTAGGGGCATTCAGGCTGCCAAGGCGGCAGGGTTTGAGCGGATAAAAATCAATGCGGTCATTCTTAAGGACAGGAACCATCTGGAAGTGAACGATCTGGTTCGGTTCGCGGTCGATAACGGCATCGATATTAGTTTTATCGAGGAAATGCCGCTGGGTGTCGTCAGTCAGCATGACCGGGCCGATGCCTATTATTCCAGCGATTTGATCAAGGCCGATTTGGCGCAAAGTTTTACTTTAATTGCCACGCCTGAAAAAACCGGCGGGCCGTCGAATTATTTTAATGTGGCAGGTACTCAAACCCGCGTCGGTTTTATTTCTCCGCACAGCGAGAATTTTTGCAGCACCTGTAACCGGGTGCGCTTAACCGTTGAAGGGCGCTTGCTGTTATGTTTG
>Ga0208123_100932_pt1 | contig 10064 bp, 8 predicted proteins | sample LakWasMe92_HOW11_2_FD_183914 | JGI IMG/M metagenome (GOLD analysis project Ga0208123, IMG submission 183914) | Freshwater sediment methanotrophic microbial communities from Lake Washington under simulated oxygen tension - Sediment Metagenome... | ecosystem: Environmental > Aquatic > Freshwater >... | reverse complement strand
TATAGCGATCGCCACCAGACAATGCCAAACGGAGCATGTCAATAGCTGAGCTAGATGTCCAGTTCAGAAAATTCCCACTGAATGCATTTGCGCATTTACGAGCGGTGGCGGCCCCCACCCGGTCGAATCTTTTAAAATCTGCAACTGTTTGCGTACCAGAGGGTATTTCTGTCGGGGCATCATTGTACGCATAACAACTCTCGGCATCATAGTACCCGAGATACTCCTTCGCAACGTCATAGGTGTTATCCGAACTTCCTCCGGGCGTATATTGCGCACCCACAGTAGGAAACTCTACCGAAAGAGCAAGGGCCAATGCCGGTTTATCAACCACTACAGCCGCGTAAAGAGGCTCAGTGGCCAGCGCAATTGCGGGTATGGAGGGCGGGGTTCCGCTCCCAATTGCAACGAAAGAAACTGCAATGGCGAGTGGAGCCAAACCCCATGCAAGATATGCAGAGCGAGAGCCAGACACCATGCCTCGAATCTTACTCAACATTTTTTCGCCGGCAGTGCTCAGATTTTTAGGAAATTTCATCATAATAATTTCACCGCTTAATTTCTATAAATCATCTGCAACACCCCCTGCGTTTCGCCATTGGGGCCAAAACCCATGGATGTGACCCTATACACATAAGACGGACCAGAACCAGCTGCGGGATCCGTAGTCCTATAAGACTTAACCCCATATCGATCCAGGATAGGCTCGACGATGTACCGAGGTGGTTTGGCCGGCTGCGTCCCCTTCACACCGGACGGAAAGTCTCGCCCGGTGTATGTACCCAATTCCACCGCCTTCGCACCCGTACCAGTTGCCGTGAAATCAACTGTCAGCCAAGCCGGTTTTCCAGTTTCCTTCAGCGCACATAGGCCAATGCTCTGTCCCGAATCACCGCAGTTATCAATGAACTTGGCCAGGTCCACATCGCCGCGCTTGAACACCACATTTCTCTTGTTTGTTGACGCAGCAGGAAGCCCTTCAATATCAAACTCGGCATCTATCAATCCAGCCTCGGCCCCTTGCCAGGCGATCTGCATATCTCTGTCATTACGGGTTCCCCGTTCACCCATCATGGAGATCTGTATACCGCCGACTCCCAAAATTGAAACCACAATGAGTATCAACATCACGATAATCAACGAAAGCCCCTGCTCACTCATTGATGCCGAACGTTTCTGATGTAAGGGTATTTTCGTCATTTCAGTACTCACCCTGAAAATTTCGCAAATGCACAGTAAATGTGACCACTTGCCTTAAGCGACTATCGACTGTGGGCGTGTAAGCAGTGCCGGGATCTGTTGAATTGTTGGCAAAACCCGACCCTGGTGTACCGCTTCCCGAGGCTTTGGAAACCCCCAGGGGGTAAAACGTCTGACTTGCATTATCGATAGCTGACCCAGGTGGCCCGCGTAGCACAACACCAATTCGAATGCTGCGAACGCGCTGCCAGTTGGCATAGGTGGCAGCGTCGTTGCCTGCAACCGTCAGTTGGTCTGCCCGCAAATATCGCTCGGGAATCGAGTCCGCCGAAGCAGATGGAATAGGAACCGTAGTATTTCCGGGTCCAATACCATCCACTCCGTAAAGCACTTGGAAATTCTCAACACCAGAAATAATCGGCTGTACGTCATAGGGCGCCGCCCCAGTATCCGACCGCGAACACAGAAGTGCCGGCTCGCCGTCTGATCCCACACCCACGTGGAGAATACTGACCAGTTTGTCATCCAGCCCCGTGGGGACAGCGGTTGACGCCACGCCGGCACAGTCAATCATGGTTCCATCAGAGCTTGTCGCATCTGGAGTCGATGAGCTAGTCTGATGCCGCAGCACTAGGATATCGCTGCCATAACCAACTTGCCCCGAAGTACGCACGGTGCCTGCATCCCAGGTCGCAGTGGACGTTCGGGACGCATTATTCAATCCAAAAATATTTGGGGGAGGAGCAGTCGCCCCGTAAGCTTGGTTGGCCTTGGCAGTCGTATCCGTTGCAAATTTGACATCTCTGTAACCCGCCTGCACGCCAAGGCGCTGGGTAAGGCTTTGCAGATATCGCCCGTTGTCACGCAACTGCGAAGCTGCATCCACTGCGGCGAACCCTTGGCGAGAAACCAGCAGGGCAGCAGCAGCAGCAAGCGCAATCAAGAGCCCCAACGCCATTGCCACCATCAACTCAACAAGCGTTACGCCCTTTTGGCGACTATCTTGACGTTGCGCGCCACCAGAGGCGAGAAAAGTTGACCATTTCATCATGTTGCGTTCCCACTAGTCACAGGAACTACGACATAAGGGCGGCTGCCACTGTCGTTAGCTCTTTCGAGAGCAGCGCTACCGGTTTGACTCTTGTCAGTCACAGTCCGTGTCCAGCCAATTTTGATGAACACAATTTCGTCAGCACCCGTCGCATTGCAGTTCCACTGAGGCAGTCCATTGGCGTCATAGGGCGCTCCATCGAAACAAACCGTGACACGCGCATCCGGTAGCTCAGCCGCCACGCGGGCCAACCAATCCGTCATTTCTGCGCTGGCTACATCCAACGTGGATGTACACCCAGTAGAGGCATTGGCGACTCTCATGCAGTAGCTTGGCGACGCCATCGTCATTGATGTCACCAAATACGGGTTGGCGGCAGCAGTAGTCTTGACCGCAATTTCCTTATTCCCGCGCATCATTTCCGCCAACTCACGCGCAAAGACCACCGCCTGAGCCTGGAGGCGTGCGTCGCGGTTTGCCTGGAGTGCAAATGCCTGCATGCCTACGGTTCCCAACATGCCGAAAGCCAGAATTACGATGGCGACCAAGACCTCCACCAAAGTGAAGCCCCGCTCTTCGCGCGACAAATCCACACATTGAGCGGATACTGGTTCGCGTATGTAGCCGAATGAAGATCGATATTTCATAGGCTTATCTTACGGAGCATGCCCTCTTAAGGGTAGGTGGCAGCGAGCCGTTTGTGCGTTTGGATTGACCGCCGGGCGCCAAAAAGAAGAACGGCGCTGCTCAATGAGTGAGTCTCCGCAAACGTCTACACTCCCGCGCTTTTTAATCAACTACCGACGTAACGCGATGGTGAACGTATCTGGATCATTCTGCAGTCCTCGGATCTGGACCACGGAGCGTGCGTTCTGGTTGCGGTCCCGTCGGGGGGCTTCCAGACAAGACGGATCTGACCCCAGAACATGATCGCGCAGGTAGGGTGATGTCAAGCAAGGGATCAGCCACCAAGGGCATTGACCATGACGGCCACCGCAGGGCTTTCCTCGCGGGGTAGATTGGCAAGAATCCTTGACGAATCTTCCTCTGCCTCTGCGCGCCGGATAGCCCCGCCGACAGCCTCTCCAACCCTTATCTCGCAAGCGCTTTATTGGTCTGTGCGTCACAGCGCTGGCCCGGGGCTTATCGGGAAATCACGGCGCGCGCCAGTCATACTTGTATATATCCGCAGGAAAACTTAGACAACTCCTATTGCCGCGTGTCGACCAGGATAAATCAGCCTTGTTTCTGCTCAAAGCCTGTTTGGTGTTGTCCGCATCTGCAAGGACAATGTTGTTCACCATGACCTTTCCGCAAAGCCCAGAAAATCCGCCCCCTGCCGACGCATTTGACCCGGATTCAACCCTGGCATTCCAGCGCCGCATGGAGCGAGCGCCGGAGTGGTTTTGTTCTTTTCTCGCGGGCAACAGCAGAGAAAAGAGCCGCTTGCGCCGCGAGATGGCCACCATGAAAGGCTCGGTGGTCTGGCTGGTGCAGCAGCGCCGCCAGGGCACCTGGAGTGCCGAGGAACGTGCCCACCTGCGGGATGTGATGCGGTCTGCGTCTTCGGTCAGCCCTTATCTTTTTATCTGGGTGATCCCCGGCTCGATGCTGCTGCTGCCCTTCATGGCGTGGTTTCTGGACAAGCAACGCAAACGGCGGGAACGCAAGCTTTTGCGGTAGCACTGCACTAGGCTGAAGGATATAGCGCGCTCAAAAAGACAGCCCAGTCGGCCTGCCCCTGCGGTCTCAGCCTAGGGGCTACGCCCAGTTGCTGGTAATGACCACCAGCATGCCAGCCCCCACCAATCCCAGTTGCCAGCGCAGGGCCGTAGACCACGATGGCACATGACGCTCCACTCGCAGATACAACAGACGCCCAGCTGCCAGCGACAGCACAAACGCCAGGAGCATGCCCACGGCGTTCAGCGCTGGTGATGTAGGCCAGAGGTGGCTGACCACCGCGTTCACGAGCAAGCACACGGCAAAGTGCACCAGAAACACCGAGTACGACATCTGGCCGAGCTTTACGAGCGGCGACACACCGGAAAAGCTGCGCATGCGCGCAGAGCGCATCGCCACCACCAGGCACAAGGCCGTGACCGCAGCTACGGCAATGCGTGCCCGGAAATCCACCGCCAGCGCTGCCCCCACCAGCAGCGCCATAAGGCAGACCCATGCCTGCGCCTGCGGCGCCCGCACCGCCCAGTAAGCCAGCATGCCCAGGCCGTAGGCACCAAAAAAGTACAGCGCCCACATGTCCAACCCCGCGATGCGGTTGAAAACCCATAGCGAGGCAGCAGCCACCAACAGCACCAGCCCCTGCGACAAGGCCGCTGCATGGTGCTGTACCCAGCGCACAGGCAGCGCGCGTACACCGGCCAGCATCAGCACAGTCAGCGCAAAGAGTTGAAAGTCGATGGCCACATACCACACGCCAGCCGACAAAGCACCTTCACCCACGATGTCCTGCAGCAGCAAAGCGTTCGCCAACAGTTGTGACAAGGTGGGTTGGTCGGGCACAGAGTGGTGCTCCATCCAAGGCCGCACGAGGGCGGCGACCACCACCGCCAGCATCAATGCCACGGCGTAAGGCACCACCAGCCGCACGAAGCGTTTGGCAATGGCGGTGCCCGCATGATCGAAACGAGCGAAGCCCTGGGGCGCAAGGCTCGCAGCAGCCAGGTACCCACCCAACACCAGAAACACCTGCACCGCCATGCGCCCATAGTCATATAGCCACGCTATGAGTGCTGGAGCCAAGGGATGGGCGATGTCGGACATCGGGCCATAGAAGGCCAAGTGGTGCCACACGATGGTGGCGCAAGCCATGCCCTTGATCATGTCGATCAAGGGTGTGCGGGATGTGGACGAAGACATAGGGTGAGATGTTGAATCCCTGCGGACAGTGCACCGCTGGATATCAGGATTCCCTCCGCGCTGATTCGCCTGCTGCGCAAAGCAGCAAGACGAACTGAACCGAAGAAGGAACAACAAAACCCGCTATTGTCCTCCGTTAGAGGATTTTTTGCACAGCTGCACTGTCCCCCGCTGGTCTGCCATCACCTGCAGCGGGCTCGATGAACAAGAGTCCGTCCACCGCGCGAAGCGTGGAGACCCTCAGTAACGCAGACTGCCTTCCGCGTCCACGATAGCCAGCTCCACATAGGTCGATCCATTGTGGTTGCGCGGCGAATACTTCACGCTGAAACGACCGAAAGCAATTTCACCCGCGTCTTCCATCGTTTTGGAGAACGACTCGGTAGTCAGGTTGCGCCCCGTGCGGCGTAGCCCTTCCACCAGCAAGCGTGCGTGGACAAAACCTTCAAACTGCGAAGCCGAGGGCTGAGCGCCGGGCGACTTGGCACGCAGCAGGCTCAGATATTCGGCCACCACCGGGATAGTGGTGTTGCGCAGCGAAGGCATGATCTGCGCCAGGATGATGCCCCGCGCCTTGTCCTTGAGTTCGCGCTGGATCACGTCCATGCTGGCCACCGAGAACCCGTAGTAGGCAGGCCGCGCTGCCGTGGCCTGCACCGCCTTGATGTAGCTCGTGAAAGTGGTGCCGCCGGTCGCCACGATCACAGCCTGGGGCTGGGCTTTTTCGGTCGCCTGTGCGGCGGCGGCAAAGTCGGGCTGTTTGGGGTCCACCTTGATCTCGGCCACAAAGGGCAGCTTCTCCTCGTCCGAAGCTTTCTTGAGCTCACCTGCCAGTGTCTTGCCCAGGCCGTCGTCCTGAAAGAACACCGCCACACGGGTGATGCCTTGCTGGCGCAGCTGCGACACGATCTTGCTGGCCTCGTTGGCATAACCCGCACGCACATGGAACACATACGGATTGAACGCCTCGCGAAACACCGAGGCACCCGTGACGGGGCCAAACAGCACAGTGCGCTGCTCCTTGATCAGCGGCAGGATGGCCGCCGTCTGCGCCGTACCGGTGCTATGGAAAATCATGAACACCTTGTCGTTCTCCAGCAGCTGGCGCGTGTTTTCCACGGCCTTTTGCGGGTCGAAAGCATCATCGAGCGTGGTGTACCGGATCATGCGGCCATGTACCCCGCCCTGCGCGTTCACCGCGTCGAACAGCAGTCGCGAGCCCTCGCCATACTGCGCCGTCTGCGGCCCGAGCGGCCCCGACAGCACGACCGAGGCACCCAGCCGGATTTCATCGGCGGTCACGCCTTCATTGCGGGCATGAACCAGGGTGGTGGCGCACACGGCCAGCAGGCACACAAAAGCACGGAACATCAGGCATCTCCCTCGCAACATGGTGACAAGGCCGGCGAACGTGGCACCGGCATTCATTGATTATTTTTCATCACCATTATCGGTAGGGGACTTCTCCTCCTCACGCGGGTTTCCCCTCGGGTGCGTCACCGCAAAGACACCGCTCGAACACCTCCCACAAAGACATTCGCCCGCCATGTGTGGATACACATGGCGGGCGAAACAAACGGCGGGGTGAGGGAAGAAGGACGGCCGAACGCCCCCAAAGGCACAAAGCCAGCGCCCCTCACACAGAGCGCAGATTCAGAGCTTGAGACGGGCCCGGGCTGCCTCGTATTCACCGCGCAACTTGGCGACCAGTTCGGCGGTGCTGGTCACGGCGCTGATTGAGCCGATGCCCTGGCCGCAGCCCCAAATGTCCTTCCAGGCCTTCTTGGCGTCGCCGCCAAAGTTCATCTTGCTGGGGTCGGACTCTGGCAGGTTGTCCGGGTCCATGCCTGCCGCGCGGATCGAGGGCGCCAGGTAGTTGCCATGCACGCCCGTGAACAGGTTGCTGTAGACGATGTCGTCCGAGTTGCCGTCCACGATGGCTTGTTTGTAGGCCTCGCTGGCGCGGGCCTCATGGGTGGCGATGAAGGCCGAACCGATGTAGCCAAAGTCTGCCCCCATGGCCTGTGCAGCCAGCACCGCGCCGCCACTGGCGATAGAGCCGCTGAGCGCCAGCGGGCCGTCGAACCACTGGCGGATTTCCTGAATCAGCGCAAACGGGCTCTTGGTGCCAGCATGACCACCAGCACCGGCCGCCACGGCGATCAGGCCGTCAGCGCCCTTCTCAATCGCCTTGTGCGCGAACTTGTTGTTGATGATGTCGTGCAGCACCACGCCGCCCCAGGCATGCACGGCCTGGTTCACGTCCTCGCGCGCCCCCAGGCTGGTGATGATGATCGGCACCTTGTACTTGGCGCACACCTGCATGTCGTGCTCCAGCCGGTCGTTGCTCTTGTGCACGATCTGGTTGATGGCAAACGGCGCAGCAGGCTTGTCGGGGTTCGCCTTGTTGTAGGCCGCCAAGGTTTCGGTGATCTCGGCCAGCCACTCGTCCAGCAGTTCGGCAGGGCGGGCATTGAGCGCGGGCATGGAGCCCACCACACCGGCCTTGCACTGCTCGATCACGAGCTTGGGGTTGCTGATGATGAACAGCGGCGAACCGATGACGGGCAGCGACAGGTTTTGCAACACGGGAGGCAGTTTGGACATGGCAACAACTTCCAGAACAAGAATAGGGATGGAACAGGCCGGATGCGCTAGTGAATCATGCGTCCGTAGCTATCATTTTTATATCAAGGCCCCTGCCCCGCAGGTGGCCTGTCTCCTCACAGCACGCCAGTCCTTCAGAAGGCTTCCAGCGCCAGCTCGGTCACGCTGGCCGCGCCTTCCACAATGCTGTCGCGCAGGCCCGGGGCCTTCACCAGGATGTGGTCGGCATAGAACTGGGCCGTGGTGATTTTTGCGCGCATGAAGGCTTCGTCCTGTCCCTTTTGCAACAGGTCTTGCGCCACCAGCAGGCTGCGCGCCAGTTGCCAGCCCGCCACCACATTGCCCGCCAGCATCAGGTAGGGCACGCTGCCCGCAAACACGGCGTTGGGCTGGGCCTTGGTGCCACCGGCTACAAAGTCGATCACGTCGAGCAGCGCCTTGCGCGCGGCCGTCAGGCGCTTGGCCACAGCCAGTGCAGCGGGCGTGCCGCTGGCCAGCAGGTCGGACTCTGTCTTCTCGATCTGCGCGGAGATGCCCTTGGCCACCTGGCCGCCGTCGCGCGCCGTCTTGCGACCCACCAGGTCATTGGCCTGAATGGCCGTGGTGCCTTCGTAGATGGTCAGGATCTTGGCGTCGCGGTAGTACTGGGCCGCGCCGGTTTCTTCGATGAAGCCCATGCCGCCATGCACCTGCACGCCCAGGCTGGTCACTTCCAGGCTCGTCTCGGTGCTGTAGCCCTTGACCAGCGGCACCATGAATTCATAGAACGCCTGGTTCTGCTTGCGCGTGTCGGCATCGGGGTGGTGGTGTGCGGCATCAAACGCCGCAGCCGCCACCGTGGCCATGGCGCGGCAACCCTCGACGGTGGCGCGCATGGTCATGAGCATGCGCTTGACGTCAGGGTGGTGAATGATGGCGGCGCTGGCGTTGATGCTGCCGTCCACGGGGCGGCTCTGCACGCGGTCTTTGGCGTACTGCACAGCCTTTTGATAGGCGCGCTCGGAGATCGCGATGCCCTGCATGCCCACGGCGTAGCGGGCCGCATTCATCATGATGAACATGTACTCCAGGCCCCGGTTCTCCTGGCCCACCAGGTAGCCCACCGCGCCGCCGTGGTCGCCAAACTGCAGCACGGCCGTGGGCGATGCCTTGATGCCCAGCTTGTGCTCGATGCTCACGCAATGCGCGTCATTCCGCGCGCCCAGGCTTCCATCCTTGTTGACCATGAACTTGGGCACCACGAACAGGCTGATGCCCTTGACGCCCTCCGGCGCACCCTGCACGCGGGCCAGCACCAGGTGGATGATGTTTTCGGCCATGTCGTGCTCACCGTAGGTGATGAAGATCTTGGTGCCGAAAATCTTGTAGGTGCCGTCGGGCTGGGGTTCTGCACGCGTACGCACCAGGGCCAGGTCCGAGCCCGCCTGGGGTTCGGTCAAGTTCATGGTGCCAGTCCACTCGCCAGTCACCAGCTTTTCGAGGTAGGTGGCCTTGAGTTCATCGCTGCCTGCTGTCAGCAGCGCCTCGATGGCGCCGTCGGTCAGCAGCGGGCACAGCGCAAAGCTCATGTTGGCGCTGTTGGTCATCTCGATGCAGGCCGCGCCGATGGTCTTGGGCAGGCCCTGGCCGCCAAAGTCGGCGGGGTGCTGCAGGCCTTGCCAGCCGCCTTCGCCATATTGGCGGAAGGCTTCCTTGAAGCCGGGGGTGGTGGTGACCACGCCGTCTTTCCAGCTCGACGGGTTCTTGTCGCCTTCCCAGTTGAGCGGCGACAACACCCCTTCGTTGAACTTGGCACACTCTTCCAGCACGGCGGCGGCCGTGTCCAGCCCGGCATCTTCAAAACCAGGGATTTGCGCGATCTGTTCAATGTTGGCCAGGTGCTCGATGGCGAACAGCATGTCCTTGACGGGGGCGGTGTAGCTCATGGGTGTCTCCGAGAAAGCGAAATTTCGTCAAAAAAAAGGCATCGCGAGCGATGCCTTTGTGTGCACAGGGGCGTTCTTACAGGGCCTTGACCAGTTCAGGCACAGCCGTGAACAGATCCGCTTCCAGCCCATAGTCAGCCACGCTGAAGATCGGCGCCTCAGGGTCCTTGTTGATCGCCACGATCACCTTGGAGTCCTTCATGCCCGCCAAGTGCTGGATGGCACCCGAGATACCGGCGGCCACATACAGCTGCGGTGCCACGATCTTGCCGGTCTGGCCCACTTGCCAGTCGTTCGGTGCGTAGCCTGCGTCCACCGCCGCGCGGCTGGCACCCAGGGCGGCGCCCAGCTTGTCGGCCAGGGGCGTCATGACTTCGTCGAACTTTTCCTTGCTGCCCAGC
>Ga0208123_100928_pt1 | contig 10106 bp, 8 predicted proteins | sample LakWasMe92_HOW11_2_FD_183914 | JGI IMG/M metagenome (GOLD analysis project Ga0208123, IMG submission 183914) | Freshwater sediment methanotrophic microbial communities from Lake Washington under simulated oxygen tension - Sediment Metagenome... | ecosystem: Environmental > Aquatic > Freshwater >... | reverse complement strand
TGTCTTGAAATACGACGTTGACGCCGCCAACCGCCAACTGGACGAAGCCGGCTGGACCCAGCGCGATGCCCAGGGCTATCGGCTCAAGGACGGCCGGCGCCTGGCGGCGCAACTGCTGGGCTTTGAAAGCCCGTCATTCCCCAGCAACGTTGCGGTTGCCGTGCAGGCGGACGTGAAGAAAGTCGGCATGCAACTGCTCATTCAGATGCTGCCCCTGGCCCAGCTCAGCGACCGCCGCACGGCGGGCAACTACGACGCCATTGGCGGCGGCTATTGGCACACCAACACCCCCGACGGCCTGTACATCCTGTACCACAGCGACTCGCGCGCCTCGCCAGGCAAAAGCGGCAACAACCTCAGCAACCTCAGCGACCCGCACCTGGACCAACTGCTCAGCGCCGCCCGCCGCGCCCATGACCCGGTGCAACTGCAAGCCCTGTACAGCGCCGCGCAACAACGCCTGACCGACGTGGTGCCGGCGGTGCCGGACTTCGAGAGCCAGGTGCTGATTGCCTATCGCACGGCGGTCAAGGGGCTGATCTTCGACACCGTGCACAACACCCCATTTTTTACCAGCGTCTGGCTGGACCAGGAGGCACCATGAAACGGCTTGCCGCTCGACTACTGGCCGGCCTGGGCGTGCTGTGGGGCACGGCCACCCTGACCTTCGTTGCCATCCATTTCAGTGCCGGCGACCCGGTGCTGGCGATTCTCGGCGGGCCGGACGCCATCCCCACTGCGCAGCAATTGGCTCAAGTCCGCGAGGAATATAGCTTTGACCAACCGTTGTGGGTGCAATACGGGCGCTACGTGGGGCGGATCGCCCACGGTGATTTCGGTGAGTCGTACCGCTTGCGCATTCCCGTCACCGAGGCCATCGGCAAGCAAATCGGCGCCACCCTGCAACTGGCCCTGAGTGCGGCGCTGCTGGCCATCGGCCTGGCCCTGGTCAGCGCCGTGCTTACCGCCAAGCGCAATCCCTGGGTACGCCGTGTGGCTTCGGCCAGCGAGCTGGTGTTGTCGTCATCGCCGTCATTCGTGCTGGGGATTTTGCTGTTGCTGGTGTTTTCGTTCCAGTGGCCGGTGCTGCCGCCGGCAGGCTCCAATGGCTGGCAAACCCTGATCCTGCCGACCATCGCCCTGGCGCTGCCGATTGCCGGGATGCTCAGCCAGGTGCTGCGCCAGGAGCTGGAAGACATCCTCGAACAACCCTTTATCGCCATGGCCCGCGCCCGTGGTCTGTCGCAGACCGCCGTGCGTCTGCGCCACGCGCTGCGCCATGCCCTGGTGCCGCTGGTGACCTTGTCTGGCTTTATCTTCGCCAGCCTGCTGGGCGGCGCGGTGGTCACCGAAATGCTGTTTGCCCGCCAGGGTATCGGGCGAATGATGCTCGATGCGGCCGTGGCCAAGGATGCGCCGGTGGTGCTGGGGATCACGTTGTTGGCGGCGCTGGTTTATGTGGTGGTGAACCTGGTGGTGGATGTGCTCAACGGGTTGATTGATCCACGGGTTAAACCGCGATGACGGCTGATTCACACAGGCTGCTTTATGTGGGAGTGGGCTTGCCCGCGATAGCGGAGGGTCAGTTGATAAATAGTTGACTGATACACCGTCATCGCGGGCAAGCCCGCTCCCACAGGGGATCATCGACAGCTTTGAATCACTTATTTCAGATCAGGAACCGAACATGAGCCACTCCCATCTGCACACACGCTTCGCCCCGATTTTCCAGCGCATTGCCCAAGGCGCGGTGCAACGTGAGCAGGAGCGTACCCTGGCCTTCGACGCCGTCGATTGGCTGAAAACCGCAGGTTTTGGCGCCCTGCGCGTACCGCGCAGCCAGGGCGGCCTCGGCGCCAGCCTGCCGGAGCTGTTCGCCTTGCTGATTGAGCTGGGCAGCGCCGACTCGAACCTGCCCCAGATCGTGCGCGCGCATTTCGGCTTTGTCGAAGGCCGGCTGGTCAGCCTGGATCGCGACTCCCAGGCATACTGGTTGCCCAAGGTGGTCGCCGGGCAATTGTGGGGCGCGGCCATGGCCGAGCGCAGTGACACCACCAGCAACTCGGTAACCCTCAAACCCACCGCCGAAGGCTGGCAACTGGACGGCCAGAAGTATTACTGCACCGGCACCTTGTATGCCGACTGGATCGCCGTGGCCGCCGCCGACGGGGCCGACTTTATCAGCGTGGTGGTGCCCACCGATGCACCCGGCGTGACCCGCGTGGATGACTGGGACGGTTTTGGCCAGCGCCTAAGTGGCAGCGGTACTACACGCTTCGACCAGGTGACGGTGCTCGAACATCAGCTACTGCGCCGCTTCAAGCCCGACGAACTGCGGGCCGAGTCGTATATCTCGGCGTTCTACCAGTTGTTCCACCTGGCGACCCTGGCCGGGATCGCCCGCGCCGCGTTGCGCGATGCCGTCGAATTTGTCCAGGGCCGCACCCGCGCCTTCGGCATTCCCGGGCAATCCAGCCCGCGCCTGGATCCGTTGGTGCAACGGGTGATCGGCAAGCTGTCGAGCCTGTCCTATGCCGCCGACAGTCTGGTGCAGAGTACCGCGCAGGTGTTACAAACCACCCATGAGGCCGTGCTCGACGGCTCCATTAGCGAGGCACACTATGTCAACGCGGATGTGCGCACCTACCAGGCCCAGCAAGTGATCCTGCCCCTGGTGCTGGAAGCCACCAGCCTGCTGTTCGAGGTCGGCGGTGCCTCGGCCACCAGCCAGGTGCGGCGCCTCGACCGGCATTGGCGCAATGCCCGCACCCTGGCCTCGCACAACCCGGCGATCTATCGCGAACGGGCCCTGGGCGATTTCTACCTCAACGATATCAGCCCCGCTGCCGCCTGGCGCGCCGCCCAGGCACAGGCGGTGGCCGACCACCCCGAACAGGCCAGCGCTCGTGACGAAGCCAGCGCCGTCTAACTCAGGAACCTGCATGAAAAAGCATATGAGCATTGGCATGAACATCCTCGGTTTCGGCGCCCACGCGGCGGCCTGGCGGGTCGGCGAAGTACCGGCCAATGCCTACCTGGATGTGGAGTACTACCGCACTATCGCGCGCATCTGCGAACGGGGCTGCCTGGATGCGATCTTCCTCGCCGACGGCCCGGCCCTGGTGGGCGATGTGGCCACGCAACCGCTGGGCCGCCTGGAGCCGACTATCCTGCTGACCGCCGTGGCCCTGGCCACACAGCGCATCGGGGTGATCGCCACCGCCTCCAGCACCTATAACGACCCCTACAACCTGGCGCGGCGCTTTGCCTCCCTGGACCATATCAGCGGCGGCCGCGCCGCCTGGAATGTGGTGACCAACGCCACCGACGCCGCCGCGCAGAATTTCGGCCTGGCCAACCAGTTGCAGCACGAACAGCGCTATGCCCGCGCCGAAGAGTTTATCGACATCGCGTGCAAGCTCTGGGACAGCTGGGAGGACGACGCCGTCATCGGCGATGCCGTCAACGGGCGCTATGCCCACCCCGGCAAGATCCACCCCCAGGACTTTGTCGGCCAGCACTTTTCCATCAAGGGCCCGCTGAACCTGCCGCGCTCGCCCCAGGGCCGGCCGGTGCTGGTGCAGGCGGGCTCGTCGGAGGGCGGCAAGGCCCTGGGTTCGCGCTATGCCGATGCGATTTTCACCACCCAGACCAGCCTGGAAGATGGCCAGCACTTCTACCGCGACATGAAACAACGCGCCCAGCAATGGGGACGCAACCCCGAGCACCTGAAAATCATGCCGGGCCTGTCCACGGTGATCGGCAGCAGCGAGGCCGAAGCCCAGGCGCGCTTTGATCAACTCAATGCCTACCACGGCGAACAGGGCCTGATTCAACAAGTGGCCACGCGGATCGGCATCCCCGCCGAGGAACTGGCGCTGGATGCGCCGCTGCCGTGGGCGCGGATCGGTGAGATCGGCACCTATGAGAAAGGCTCCCAGGGGTTTCTCGAAGCCCAGCTCAACCTGGCCCGCCGCGAAGGCCTGACCGTGCGCGAACTGTCGCGGCGCATCCTGGTCGGCCATCGCCTGCTGGTGGGCACCCCGGAACAGGTGGCGGACAGCCTGGAACACTGGTTTCTTGCAGGCGCCGCCGATGGCTTCAACATCATGCCGGACATGTTTCCTTCAGGGGTCGAGGTGTTTGTCGATGAGGTGGTGCCGCTACTGCGCAAGCGCGGGGTGTTCCGCCATGCGTACAGCGGTAGCACGTTGCGTGAGCACCTGGGGTTGCCGTACCCACAGAGTCAGTATGCGAGGAGCCGGGCATGAGCACCTATGCAGCTCCTTGGCACTTTACCCTTGCCTTGCCGAACACCTTTCGCCCCGGCCTGTCACTGGCCTGGCTGTTCGTGCTCGGCTTGCTGATCGCGGCGCTCGTGCCGCACTGGCTGACCAGTACCGACCCACTGGCCGCCGCCGCCCGCAACGCCTACCTGCCGCCCGGCAGCAGCCACTGGCTGGGCACCGATGAAAACGGCCGCGATGTACTTGCCCGCTTGATCCACGGGGTGCGGCCTTCACTGTTGATGGGCCTGGTGTCCACGGCCATCGGCCTGGGCGCCGGGATCCTCCTCGGCTTGGCGGCCGGGCTGGGGCCGCGCCTGGTGGATGGCGCGATTATGCGCTTGATCGATGTGCTGCTGGCCTTTCCCGACTTGCTGCTGGCCCTGGTGATCATCACGTTCTGGGGCCAGGGCCTGTGGATCACCCTGATCGCGGTGGGCGTGGCAAGCATCCCGCGTTTTGCACGGATGGTGCGCGCGCAGACCCTGGTGGTGCGCGATGCCCCCTACGTCGAAGCCGCCACCACCCTCGGCCGGCATCGCGCCGCCGTGGTGCTGCGGCATATGCTGCCCAATGCGATCAAGCCGATCTTGATCCTCGCCACCATCGGTATCGGCCATAACATCATCACCGGCGCGGCGTTGAGCTTTCTCGGCTTTGGCGCCTCACCGCCCGCGCCGGAATGGGGTTCGATGCTCGCCATGGGCCGCAACTACCTGGCCAATGCCTGGTGGCTGGTGGCCTGGCCGAGTGTGGCGATCATCCTGACGGTGGTGTCGATCACCGCCATTGGCCGGGACTGGCTGGCGCGCAGCGAGGGTAAATCCCGATGAGCCCGTTAGTGGAGGTACAAGACCTGCGGGTACAGTTTGGCCACACGCCGATTATCAAGGGCATCTCGTTCAGCCTGGCCGCCGGTGAATGCCTGGCGCTGGTGGGCGAGTCCGGCTCGGGCAAGACCGTCACCTCACGCACCCTCAGCGGCCTGAGCGGCGCCGGCTCGCGGGTGCAGGCCGAGCGCCTGGCGTTTGCCGGCACCGACCTGCGCCAACTGGACGACCGCGCCTGGCAGACCCTGCGCGGTGCGCAGATCGGCTGTGTGATGCAGGACGCCCTTGGTTCCCTCGACCCGCTGCGCCCGGTAGGCCAGGAAATTGCCGAACCGCTGCGCCTGCACACGGCGCTGGACCGCCATGGGCGCCAGGCGCGGGTGATCGAGTTGCTACGCGCGGTCGGCGTGCCACAGCCTGAGTTACGCGCCTTGCAGTACCCCCATCAACTGTCGGGCGGCCTGCGCCAGCGCGCACTGATTGCCTCGGCGATTGCCGCCGGCCCGCGCCTGTTGATTGCCGATGAGCCGACCACGGCGCTGGACGCCACGGTGCAGGCCCAGGTCCTGGCCCTGCTGGAGTCCCTGCGCTCCCAGGCCATGGCGATGCTGGTGGTCAGCCATGACCTGGCGGTGGTGTCGCGCCTGGCCGACCGGGTGGCGGTGATGCATCACGGGGTGATTGTCGAGCAGGGTCCGGTGGAGGCGATCCTGCATGACCCACAACACCCTTACACCCAAGCGCTGCTGCGGGCCGGGCGCGCCGTGCATTTCCAGCGCCCGGCCCGGGCCGCGCCGAAGGTGGCGAGTATCGAGCGCTTCGACCTGCCGCTGATCGAGGCGCGCAACCTGCAAAAAACCTTTATCGGCCCCGACGGCCAGCCCCATGTCGCGGTGCACAACGCCAGCTTCAGCCTGCGGGCCGGGGAAACCCTGGGGATTGTCGGCGAGTCCGGCAGCGGCAAGACCACCCTCACCCGCATGCTGCTGGGCCTGGAGCGCCCGGACGCCGGCGATGTGTGGCTCAACGGCCGGCCCTGGAGCGCGCTGAGTGCGCCACAACGCCGCCAACTGCGCCAGCGCATCCAGGTGGTGTTCCAGGACCCGCAAAGTTCGTTCGACCCACGCTACACCGTGGCCCGCGTGCTTGACGAGGCGCTGCACGTCGCCGGCCTGCCGCGCCGGGAATGGCCGGCGCGCACCCTGGAGTTGCTGGAGTTGGTGCGCCTGGATGCCAGCGTGCTCAACCGCCGCCCCCTGGAACTTTCCGGCGGCCAGCGCCAACGCATCGCCATTGCCCGCGCCCTGGCGCCCAACCCCCAGGTGCTGGTGTGCGACGAGCCGGTGTCGGCCCTGGATGTGTCGGTACAGGCGCAGATCCTCGCGCTGCTGGCCGACCTCAAGTCACGCCTGAAACTGGCCTGCCTGTTCATTTCCCACGATTTGGGGGTGATCAACCAGGTCAGCGAGCGGGTGCTGGTGATGAAGAACGGCGAAGTGGTGGAAAGCGGCCCTGTGCGCGAGGTGTTTGACCATCCCCAGCATGCCTACACCCGCGCCCTGCTCGATGCTATCCCGCAGATCGACCGCCCGGCCCCGGCGCCCGCACACCACTTCATTACTTACGCCATTGCCATATAAGGATGGTCATGCGCTTTTTGTCCGTGCCAGAGCTGTTCTAGCGCCTTGCGCTCTGGTATTGCATAGCAACTGTCTGCGCTTTTGAGGAGTTCACCATGATTTACCGCACACTGGGCCAGTCCGGGCTCAAGGTCAGCGCACTGACCCTGGGCACCATGATGTTTGGCGAACAGACCCACACTGAAGACTCGCTGCGCATCATCGACAAGGCTTGGGACCAGGGCATCAACTTTATCGACACCGCCGATGTCTACACCGGCGGGCGCTCGGAAGAGATTGTCGGCGAAGCCATCAGCCGCCATCGCGCCGACTGGGTCGTGGCCTCCAAAGTCGGCTTCGGCCCGCCGGACGGCCTGCCCAACCGCAGCGGCCTGAACCGCAAGCGCATTTTTAACGCGCTGGAAGCCAGCCTTACCCGGCTCGACACCGACTACCTGGACATCTACTACCTGCACCGCGAAGACCACGACACCCCACTTGAAGTCACCATTTCGGCGATCGGCGACCTGATCCGCCAAGGCAAGATCCGTTACTGGGGGCTGTCCAACTACCGGGGCTGGCGCATCGCCGAAGTGGTGCGCGTAGCCGAACGCCTGGGGGTCGACCGGCCAATCATCAGCCAGCCGCTGTACAACATCGTCAACCGCCAGGCCGAGGTGGAACAGATCACCGCCGCAGCCGCCTATGGCCTGGGCGTGGTGCCCTACAGCCCGCTGGCCCGTGGCGTGCTCAGTGGCAAGTACGCGCCGGACATCGCCCCCGAAGCCGGCAGCCGCGCCGCACGCCAGGACAAACGCATCCTGGAAACCGAATGGCGCGTGGAGTCGCTGCGCATTGCCCAGCAGATCCAGCAGTACACTCAGGGGCGTGGCGTGGGGATTGTGGAGTTTGCGATTGCCTGGGTTTTGAACAACCAGGCGGTCAGCTCGGCGATTGTCGGGCCGCGCACCGAAGCACAGTGGGACGCCTATACCGGCGCGTTCGGTGTGAAGATCAGTGCTGAGGATGAGGCGTTTATTGACTCACTGGTGACACCGGGGCATGCGTCGACAGCGGGGTTCAATGATGTGGGGCACTTTGTCTCCGGGCGCATTCACCACACCTGAGCCCCCGTGGGAGCTGGTTTGCCTGCTCCCACATCAACCCAGCGGCACATCCAGGCTGACCTTGACCCGGTCCATCACCACAATGCTGCGAAACCACTTGATATTGCGGTTCTCGTAGAACAGCGTGCGGGCCAGGGTTTCGTAGGCCTTCATGGTTTCCACCACGATCACCAGCATGAAATCCGCATCGCCGGTGACGTAGTAGCACTGCTGCACTTCAGGGATCGACATCTGCGCCTTGAGCACGTCGAGGTCTTCGATATGGGTGCGTTCGGCGTGCACCTCCACCAGGATAGTGATCGGTTTGCCCACCGCCTCCTGATTGACCACCGCCGTATTCGCGCTGATCGCCCCGCCCTGCTGCATGCGCTTGATGCGCCGCTGTACGGCGGCGGTCGACAGGTTGACCTGTTCGCCAATCACCCGCAGTGCGGTGGTGTTGTCACGCTGTAGGTGCTTGAGAATCGCGCGGTCGAAATCATCCAGGGGCGGCTGGGGGCTGGCGGGCATGCTGAGAACCTTGGGCGTGAGAAAATTTCCCATAAGATGCCGTAAAACAGAGCAAACGTCTCACCTCAAAAGCAATATATTCCCACCTGAAATGCCCCCTCTTTTGTTTGAATCGGTTTGGCGAGGACTGTGTGTCTAAAGGTGTTGTTTTATCGGTAGCGGCCTCGGTGTTGTTTGCCGTGATGTATTACTTCACATCACTGCTTGCACCCTTGAGCGGCCTGGAGATTTTTGGTTGGCGTATGTTGCTGACCGTGCCGTGCATGACGGTGTTCATGGTGGTCAGTGGTGAGTGGCGCCAAGTGTGGGAATTGTTGCAATTGCTCGCGGGCAAGCCCCGGCTGATCGGTGGGATTGTGCTGTCGTCAGTGCTGCTGGGGGTGCAATTGTGGCTGTTTATGTGGGCGCCGCTCAATGGCCGCAGCCTGGATGTGTCCCTGGGCTACTTCCTGCTGCCGCTGACCATGGTCCTCACCGGGCGCCTGGTGTATGGCGAAAGGCTCTCGCGGCTGCAACTGATCGCGGTGGTGTTTGCGGCGATTGGCGTGCTCAACGAGCTGTACCAGGTGGGCGGTTTTTCCTGGGCGACGCTGCTGGTGATCATCGGCTACCCGATCTACTTCGTGCTGCGCAAACGCCTGGCGACCGACCACCTGGGCGGCCTATGGCTGGACATGGCGCTGATGCTGCCGGTGGCCCTGTGGTTTGTGCAAAGTGGCGAACAGGGCTTCGCCGTGCTGGATGCACACAAAGGGTTATATGGCTTGATCCCGATGCTCGGGCTGATCAGTGCTTCGGCGCTGGTGTGCTACATCATCGCCAGCCGGCTGTTGGCGTTCAGCCTGTTCGGCCTGCTTAGCTATGTGGAGCCGGTGCTGTTGCTGGGGGTGGCCTTGCTGCTGGGAGAAAGCATCGGGCCGGGTGAGTGGCTGACCTACATCCCGATCTGGCTGGCCGTGATGGTGCTGGTGTTCGAGGGGTTCAAGCACCTGGTGCGTCAACGCCGGGCTTGAGGGTACAGGAGCCGGCCAGCCGGCTCCTGTAGGGTGCGGGATCAGTCGGTGGTCAACACACCACGACGGACCTGGTCACGCTCGATGGACTCGAACAGGGCCTTGAAGTTGCCTTCGCCGAAGCCGTCATCCCCCTTGCGCTGGATAAACTCGAAGAACACCGGGCCCATCAGGGTTTCCGAGAAGATCTGCAGCAGCAGGCGCTTGTCGCCGGCCACGGACGAACCGTCCAGCAAAATACCCCGCGTCTGCAACTGCTCCACCGGTTCACCGTGGTTTGGCAGGCGGCCTTCGAGCATTTCGTAGTAGGTGTCGGGCGGCGCCGTCATAAAGCGCATGCCGATCTTCTTCAACGCATCCCAGGTCTTGATCAGGTCGTCGGTGAGGAAGGCCACGTGCTGGATGCCTTCGCCGTTGAACTGCATCAGGAACTCTTCGATCTGGCCCGCGCCCTTGGACGACTCTTCGTTCAACGGGATGCGGATCATGCCATCCGGGGCGCTCATGGCCTTGGAGGTCAGGCCGGTGTATTCGCCCTTGATGTCGAAGTAACGCGCTTCACGGAAGTTGAACAGCTTCTCGTAGAAGTTGGCCCAATAGGCCATGCGCCCGCGGTAGACGTTGTGGGTCAGGTGGTCGATGACCTTCAGGCCGGCGCCCACCGGGTTGCGGTCCACGCCTTCGATAAACACGAAGTCGATATCGTAGATCGAGTTGCCTT
>Ga0208123_100919_pt1 | contig 10247 bp, 8 predicted proteins | sample LakWasMe92_HOW11_2_FD_183914 | JGI IMG/M metagenome (GOLD analysis project Ga0208123, IMG submission 183914) | Freshwater sediment methanotrophic microbial communities from Lake Washington under simulated oxygen tension - Sediment Metagenome... | ecosystem: Environmental > Aquatic > Freshwater >... | reverse complement strand
GAATGCGTTTACTGCAACAAGCTCTTACATTTGATGATGTTTTATTGGTTCCAGCACACTCTAACGTGCTGCCACGCGAAGTGTCTCTTAAAACACAATTATCTCGCAACATCCAACTTAACATTCCACTTCTATCAGCAGCGATGGACACCGTAACGGAAGCGCCATTAGCAATTGCGCTGGCTCAAGAAGGTGGCCTAGGCTTTATTCACAAGAACATGACTGCGATGAAGCAGGCTGCGCATGTAGCACGTGTTAAACGTTTTGAATCCGGAATAGTTAACGACCCTATTACTATTCAAAGCCACATGACAGTGCGCGATGTGCTTACACTGACTCGCACCCACAAAATTTCCGGTATTCCAGTGGTTGATAACGGCAAAATCGTTGGTATTGTAACCAACCGTGATTTGCGCTTTGAAACCAATCTGGATCAACCCATCAGCAACATCATGACGCCGCGCAGCAAGTTAGTTACAGTGCGTGAAGGTGCTGCCAAGGATGATGTTATCCGCTTGCTACACCAATACCGCCTTGAGCGCGTGCTGGTCATTGATGCCGATGACACACTCAAAGGTTTGATTACCGTAAAGGACATACAAAAATCAACTGACCACCCTAACGCATGTAAAGATGCGCAAGGCAGATTACGCGTTGGCGCAGCTGTAGGTGTGGGTGAAGGTACTGAAGAGCGCGTTGCAGCATTGGCTGAAGCCGGCGTTGACGTGATTGTGGTAGATACCGCTCACGGCCACTCACAAGGGGTGCTGGACCGCGTAAAATGGGTTAAGAAAAACTACCCTCAAATTGATGTTATCGGCGGTAATATTGCTACTGCTAGTGCAGCACTGGCATTGGTAGATGCAGGTGCTGACGGCGTAAAAATCGGTATTGGCCCAGGTTCAATCTGCACTACACGTATCGTAGCCGGCGTTGGAGTTCCGCAAATCAGCGCAATTTCCAATGTTGAAGAGGCGTTAAGAGGCACCGGTGTGCCATTTATTGCTGACGGCGGTATTCGTTTCTCAGGTGACATCTCTAAAGCCATTGCAGCAGGCGCTTACAGCGTGATGTTAGGCGGCATGTTTGCCGGTACTGAAGAAGCCCCAGGCGAAATTGAGTTATTCCAGGGCCGTTCATATAAATCATACCGTGGCATGGGTTCTATTGGCGCGATGGAAAAAGGTTCCAGTGACCGTTACTTCCAGGACAACAACGGCAATGCAGACAAATTGGTACCCGAAGGCATTGAAGGTCGCGTGCCTTATAAAGGCAGTGTGCTGGCAGTGATTCATCAGTTAATGGGTGGCTTGCGTGCTTCTATGGGCTATGTAGGTTGTGCCACCATTGATGAGATGCGCAACAAGGCTGAGTTCGTACAAATCACCTCTGCCGGTATGCGTGAATCTCATGTGCATGACGTGCAAATTACAAAAGAAGCACCAAACTACCGCGTTGACTAAATAATCCAAGAAATGGGCGGTTAATATCTAACCGCCCATTTTCCATTTTAATCTTCAAAATTTCACACAATCTATGCATTCAAAAATCCTTATCCTAGATTTTGGCTCACAAGTCACCCAACTCATTGCGCGCCGCGTGCGCGAAGCGCATGTGTATTGCGAAATACACTCCTGCGAAGTCACTGATGATTTTGTTAGAAACTTTGGCGCAGATGGCATCATCCTTTCAGGTAGCCATGCCAGTGTATATGAAGAAGAAACCGACAAAGCGCCGCAAGCTGTATTTGAATTAGGCGTACCGGTACTGGGCATCTGTTACGGCATGCAAACCATGGCGCAGCAGCTTGGCGGCAAGGTAGAAGCCGGACATAAACGTGAGTTTGGTTACGCCTCTGTACGCGCGCATGGCCACTCTGCCCTGTTCCGCGACATTCAGGACAGCACCAACGCTGAAGGCCACGGCCTGCTGGACGTATGGATGAGTCACGGTGACAAGGTGACTGAATTACCACCGGGCTTTAAAGTAATCGCCAGCAATGACACCACACCGATTGCCGCTATGGCTGATGAAGCCCGCAAATTCTATGCGGTGCAGTTCCACCCGGAAGTAACACACACCAAGCAAGGTCAGGCGATGCTGAACCGTTTTGTGCTGGAAATCTGCGCAGCCAAACCAGACTGGATTATGAAAGACCATATCACTGAAGCAGTTCAGAAAATTCGCGAACAAGTGGGTGATGAAGAAGTAATCTTAGGTTTATCGGGAGGCGTCGATTCAAGCGTTGCTGCTGCGTTGATTCACCGAGCTATTGGCGACCAGCTGACCTGCGTTTTTGTTGACCACGGACTGCTACGCCTGGATGAAGGCAAAATGGTGATGGAAATGTTCGCCGGCCGCCTGCATGCAAAAGTAATACATGTAGATGCTACTGAACAATTCATGGGCAAACTTGCCGGTGTGAGCGACCCGGAAGCGAAACGTAAAATCATCGGCAATGAATTCGTGGAAGTATTTAAAGCTGAAGCCGCAAAACTCAAGGCTGGCGATGGCGGTCACAAAGGCGCAACATTCCTGGCACAAGGCACAATTTACCCGGATGTAATCGAATCTGGCGGCGCAAAGTCCAAAAAAGCCGTGACGATTAAAAGCCACCACAACGTGGGCGGCCTGCCGGAACAGTTAGGCTTGAAATTACTAGAGCCATTACGCGATCTATTTAAAGACGAGGTACGCGAACTTGGCGTTGCTTTAGGCCTGCCGGCTGAAATGGTGTATCGCCATCCTTTCCCGGGGCCGGGCCTGGGTGTACGTATTCTGGGGGAAGTGAAGAAAGATTTTGCTGATCTATTGCGCCGTGCAGATGCTATTTTCATTGAAGAGCTACGCAATACAGTCGATGAGAAAACCGGCAAAACCTGGTACGAGCTTACCAGCCAGGCATTTACCGTGTTTTTACCAGTCAAATCTGTGGGCGTGATGGGCGATGGCCGCACTTATGATTACGTTGTTGCATTGCGCGCAGTGGTCACCAGCGATTTCATGACAGCGCACTGGGCTGAGTTACCTTACTCATTATTAGGCAGGGTTTCTAACCGTATCATCAATGAAGTGCGCGGTATCAACCGCGTTGTTTATGACGTTTCCGGCAAACCGCCGGCAACGATTGAATGGGAATAATAGAAGGAGAAATTTATGAGTCGTGCATTTGTAAATGAAGAAAGATTTGAACAGGCTGGCGGCGAAGAGCTTGTAGAGCGTCCAATCAGCGAGCATCCTAACTATGTCACTCCAACTGGCGCGCTTGAATTGCAAACACAGGAAAAAGCGCTGGTAGCAGAACTCAACAGCCTGAAAGATGCACACGATGATACTTTCTCAAAAGACAAGGTATCAGAAATCGAACGTGACCTGCGTTATGTTCGCGCACGCCTGGACTCAATTATTCTGGTTGATCCTAAGGCACAAAACCACGATACAGTTTTGTTTGGTGCGATAGTGGAAGTTGAAGACGGCGAAGGCGGTCTCCATACATTCCATATCGTTGGTGAAGATGAAGCAGATGCTTCCATTAACAAAGTTAGCTGGGTTTCCCCGCTAGCCAAGTCATTGATCGGCCATAAAATTGGCGACACTGTTAACTGGCAGCGCCCAGCCGGTAATTTGAATTTGGAAATTCTGGATATCCATTACGAATCATGAATGTTACTCAAGCCATTTTAGAACGCCGCTCGATCAAGGCGTACGACCCTCAGCACAAGATGTCTGAGCAAGAGATCGCCAAGCTGATGTCATTAGCGATGCTGTCCCCTACCGCATTCAACATCCAGAACTGGCGTTTTGTTGTTGTGACAGACGCGGCCTTACGCAAAGAAATCCGTGCAGCCAGCTGGGATCAGGCGCAAGTGGAAGAAGCTTCCGTTTTAATCGTGCTAACAGCAGACTTGCATGCATGAAAAAAACAGCCTGAGCGTTACTGGGAAAATGCACCGAAACCGGTACAGGATTATCTGGTTCCTGCTATCGGCCAGTATTACAGGGGAAAAGAACAGGTACAGCGCGATGAGGCCATGCGCTCATGCGGCATGGCAGCGATGACCATTATGCTCGCTGCAAAAGAAATGGGCTATGACACCTGCCCTATGGATGGCTTTGATTTTAATGCAGTAGCAAAGCTACTAAACCTGCCGGATGACCATACGCCAGTGATGTTTGTGGTTGTAGGTAAAGCCGCAAAAGAAGCCCAACCGCGCGGCGGCCAATTGAAAATGGAAGAAGTTGTGGTTTACAACAGGTTTTGATTTTTAAGAAAGTAATAAATGTTAATTAGTAACAACATCACCATGCAGTTTGGCGCCAAGCCACTGTTTGAAAACATTTCCGTCAAGTTCGGCGATGGTAACCGCTATGGTTTGATCGGTGCCAACGGCTGTGGTAAATCCACTTACATGAAAATTTTGGCCGGCGTGCTGGAACCAACTGCCGGCAATCTCTCGCTCGACAACCACGAGCGCATGGCTTTCCTGCGTCAGGACCAGTTCGCTTACGAAGACCAGCGTGTGCTGGACGTAGTAATGATGGGCCACGAACAGATGTGGAACGCAAATGTTGAAAAAAATGCGATCTACGCCAATCTGGAAGCCACTGAAGATGACTACATGCGCGCGGCCGAACTTGAAGCTGTTTTTGCTGAGTACGACGGCTACACAGCTGAGGCACGTGCAGGCGAGCTGTTGTTGGGTGTTGGTATCCCAATCGAGCAGCATACTGGCCCAATGAGCGCAGTGGCGCCAGGCTGGAAACTGCGTGTGTTATTAGTACAAGCTCTGTTTGCCAACCCGGACATCCTGCTGCTGGATGAGCCAACCAACAACCTGGACATCAACACCATCCGCTGGCTGGAAGATGTGCTGAACAACCGCAGCTGCACCATGATCATCATTTCCCATGATCGCCACTTCTTGAATCAGGTTTGTACACATACCTGCGATATGGACTACGGCAAGCTTGCGGTTTATCCAGGCAACTATGATGATTACATGGAAGCCAGCACCGCAGCACGTGCGCAGCAGGCTAAAGATAACGCCAAAGCCAAGCAGCAAATTGCCGACTTACAGGACTTTGTACGCCGCTTCTCTGCCAATGCTTCTAAAGCTAAACAGGCCACCAGCCGCGCTAAACAAATCGATAAAATCAAGGTTGAAGAATTTAAACCTTCTTCACGTCAGTATCCGTTTATTCGTTTTGAATATGATGATCGTGAAAAACTGCACCGCAATGCCGTTGAGTTGAAAAAACTCAGCCACGGCTTTGACCATCTGCTATTCAATGACATCGACATGATGTTTGAAGCAGGCGAAAAAGTAGCGATTATCGGTGAAAACGGTATCGGTAAAACCACATTCCTGCGCTGCCTGGCCGGTGATTTACAACCTAAACACGGCGAAGTGAAATGGGCTGAAAAAGCTAAAATCGGCTATTTTGCTCAGGATCATGAGTACGAGTTTGAACAAGGTGAAGACCTGTTCGAGTGGATGTCAAAATTCACGCAGCAAGGTGACGATGACCAGACCGTACGCAGCATGCTTGGCCGTTTGCTGTTCTCGGGTGAAGACACCAAAAAATCAGTCAAAGTGCTGTCAGGCGGTGAAAAAGGCCGTATGCTTTACGGCAAACTGATGCTGGCGCGCACTAACGTATTGCTGATGGATGAGCCGACCAACCACATGGACATGGAATCTATCGAAGCACTGAATACGGCTTTGGATAAATACAAAGGCACTTTATTCTTTGTCAGTCATGACCGTGAGTTTGTAAGCTCTATTGCTACGCGCATTCTGGAAATCAAGGCCGATGGCATTGTAGACTTTACCGGTAATTACGAAGATTACCTGCTCAGCCAGGGTGTTGAGTAATCACGATAAGAATCATTGCAGTAATTTAATTCAGCACCGCGGTAATCGCGGTGCTGAATTTACTCCCTCGTAGCACACTATATCTAGCGGAATATACGGAATATCACAGCACGCATGTCCTACTCATCCGCACAGCACTGCCTGCAAGAAGTATTTGGCTACACCTCATTCCGTGGCGAACAAGAAGCGATCGTTGACCATATTATCAGCGGTGGTGATGCACTGGTATTAATGCCTACCGGTGGCGGAAAATCACTGTGTTATCAACTACCTGCATTATTGCGTGACGGCGTTACAATTATTGTGTCGCCACTCATTGCCCTCATGCAGGATCAGGTAGACACTTTGCAGCAGCTAGGTGTCTCCGCAGCTTTTCTGAACTCCAGCCTGGATGCTCAAGCCGCCAATGCAATCAGTGATCAATTGATACAAGGCAATCTAAAAATCCTCTACGTTGCGCCAGAACGTTTGCTGACTGGTAACTTTCAGTATCTGCTGGAACAGCTTGATAGCCGTGTTGGTATCGCATTATTCGCGATTGATGAAGCGCACTGCGTATCGCAATGGGGCCATGATTTCCGCCCGGAATACCGCAAACTGACTGTGCTGCACGAGTGCTTTCCGCATGTCCCGCGCGTTGCGCTGACCGCTACCGCTGACGCGCCTACCCGTGCTGAAATTGTGGAACGACTCAACCTGGAAAATGCGCATCAATTCATTTCCAGCTTCGATCGCCCAAATATCCGCTATCGCATCACACAAAAGAACAATGCGCGCCAGCAACTGGAAGCTTTTCTTGAAGCAGAACATCCGAATGATGCCGGCATTATTTATTGCCTATCGCGTCGCAAAGTAGAAGAAACTGCTGATTGGCTGAAATCGCGCGGCTGGAATGCACTGCCCTACCATGCCGGGCTAGATGCGGCGCTACGCAATACAAACCAACGCAAGTTCCTGCGCGAAGAAGGCATCATTATAGTAGCGACGATTGCGTTTGGCATGGGCATCGATAAACCCAACGTGCGCTTTGTGGCTCACCTTGATTTACCCAAAAGCATGGAAAGCTACTATCAAGAAACCGGCCGTGCCGGACGCGATGGCCTGCCTGCAAATGCATGGATGACTTACGGTTTGGGTGATGTAGTCAGCATGCGCCAGATGCTGGATTCTGGCGATGCGCCCGAAGAACGCAAGCAGGTGGAAAGAAGAAAACTCGACGCCCTGCTCGGCTTTTGCGAATCTACCGGCTGCCGCCACCAGACCATATTACGCTACTTCGGCGAGCAGCATGACGGCAACTGCAACCAGTGCGACAACTGTCTGGAACCAGTGGATACCTGGAACGCCACACAGGCTGCACAGATGGCACTCTCTTGCGTGTACCGTACCGGGCAAAGGTTTGGCGTTGTACACCTGATTGATGTTTTGCTTGGTAAAAACAATGCCAGGGTTGAACAATTCCAGCATCACCAGCTCAGCACATTTGGCATAGGCAAAGCATTGTCGCAGCAGCAATGGAGCAGTGTTTTTCGCCAATTGGTAAGCGGCGGTTATCTGAAAACTGACATCGAGGCCTACGGCGGCATCAAGCTCACTGAAGCAAGCCGTCCGGTACTGCGCAACGAAACTGAAGTCTGGCTACGTAGAGATGAAGACTCCTCCAAACACAAATCCAGTAAAGCAGAACGTGGTGCCCGGGTTAAAGAAGGTTATGCCGAAGCCAACGATGACCCGCTGTGGCACGCGCTTAAAGCCAAACGTACCGAGCTTGCAAAAGATCAAGGCGTACCGCCCTACGTCATATTCCATGACAGCACTTTATTGGAAATCCTAACCCAGAAACCCGGCAGCCTGACTGAGATGGGAAATATCAGCGGTATAGGCCAGGCCAAGCTAGCGCGCTACGGCGATGACTTTTTGCAAGTACTTGAAGACTTTGCCAATGGCACCGCTTAAATAAACGCTGTGCTTAGTAAAAATATCCGATTTTAGATTACCGTGAATTTGACAAAGTGTTGTAAAATTACGTCTGGCGGGCCTCCCCGCATTGTGAAGTAGCCAATCTGGTCAGGTGCGGAAGCAAGCAGCCACAACTATTAAGCAAGTGCCGGGGTAAAGGCTCGCCTCTTCTTTTGTAGATCGCGCTTAATTAGCCAAAATCACAAATAAATCCCCCAAACTTACAGACGAAAAGGCAATTTTCAGCTAAAGTTTACACTATGTCATATCAAGTTCTAGCGCGTAAATGGCGCCCAAAATCCTTTGAAACACTGGTCGGCCAAGACCACGTTGTGCGCGCCCTCACCAACGCTCTGGAACAGAATCGGCTGCATCATGCCTACCTATTTACCGGCACGCGTGGTGTAGGAAAAACCACCCTCGCCCGCATTCTGGCTAAATCGCTTAACTGTGAAACCGGTATTACCGCAAAGCCCTGCGGTGTTTGTAACGCCTGTATAGAAATTGACAAAGGCCGCTTTGTTGATTTAATCGAGGTTGATGCGGCAAGCAACACGCAGGTAGACGCCATGCGCGACTTGCTGGATAACGCCCAATACGCACCAACATCCGGGCGCTTTAAGGTATATATCATCGATGAAGTGCACATGCTCTCAAAAAGTGCTTTCAATGCGATGTTAAAAACGCTGGAAGAACCGCCTGCACACGTTAAATTCATACTTGCAACCACAGACCCGCAAAAAGTACCGGTTACCGTGCTGTCGCGCTGCCTGCAATTCAACCTGCGCCAGATGGCAGGCACTTCCATTGTCGGTCATTTGCAAAACATACTTGGCCAGGAAGGCATACAGTTTGAGCCAACAGCGCTACACCTTATTTCACGTGCCGCAGATGGCAGTATGCGTGACGCGCTATCACTCACCGACCAGGCCATCGCCTATGGCAGCCAAACCGTGAATGAGGCGGAAGTTCGTGCCATGCTGGGAGCGATAGACCAAAGTTATTTGTATCAGCTGTTAAATGCACTGCTGGCTGGTGATGGCGGCAGCCTCATCAATCAGGCCAAGCTAATGGAAGAAAGAAGTATTTCTTTTGAGGCCGCCTTAAATGATTTCGCGCAACTGCTACATCAAATCGCGATTACGCAGACCGTGCCTGAAAGCGTTGCTGATGACTTGCCAGAACGCGAACAGTTACTGTCGCTGGCGCAAAAAATTAGCCCTGAAACCTTGCAACTGTATTACCAGATTGCATTGCTGGGTCGCCGAGACATTGGCCTGGCGCCTGACGAATTTTCCGGTTTTACCATGAGCCTGTTGCGCATGCTCGCCTTTACACCGAATGAAGCTGGCACCGCTGCTGCGAGCAAAGTAAGTGCAACAACCCAAACCAGGCCACCTGCTGCAACACCAGTGGCAGCTCCACCTGCAGCCCCAGCAAGAGTAGCGCCGGTAATGACCAAGCAAGTTACTGAACCAGCAATATCTGCTACAGAAACACCGGCTCCAGTTAGTCCTGTAACTGTTTCAGCAGCAATGGAAACATCAGCCTATTCTGAATCAGGCAGCACCTTTAACGGCAACTGGCGCGGCCTGGTGGATGAGCTGAAACTGGGGCTTGCCAGAGAGTTGGCCAAGCACTGCGAACTGGTTGCTTACGATGAACACAGCATTTCGCTAAGCGTGCCAGAAGCACAGAAACACCTGTTATCACCGAATTACCAGGAGAAACTGGGCAGCGCTATTGCGCAGTATTTTGATAAGAAAATAAAACTGCAATTCAGTATTGGCGGCACCGGCAACACCCCAGCCAAACAGATTTCGCAGGAAAAAGCGCAGGCACAGGCCAATGCAGAAACTGCGATTGAAGAAGACGGTTTCGTGCAGGCGCTGATTAATGATTTTGGGGCAACGATTATCCCCAATTCAATCAAACCTATCTAAGAACTCCAATTTCTTCATTATGCCTTACGGGTGCAACTGAATTTTTTAAACTATAAATATCATCGAAGGAGATAAAAATGATGAAAGGTGGCATGGGCAATTTAATGAAGCAAGCCCAGCAAATGCAGGCGAATATGCAAAAAGCGCAGGAAGAACTGGCACACATTGAAGTTGAAGGCGTTGCAGCTAACGGCTTGGTGAAAGTGCAGATGACCTGTAAAAATGAAGTGAAACGCGTAACTCTGGATGACAGCGTCATGGACGACAAGGAAACGCTTGAAGACTTACTCGTAATCGCACTAAAAGACGCTACGGCCAAAGCCGAGGCTACCGCATCATCTCGCCTATCCAGCTTTATGCCTGCCGGTATGAAGTTACCGTTCTAATTTCAAATTAATAAGCAGCAATGAAAAACCCGCCGGCACTTGAGCAATTAATCGAAAGCCTACGCTGCTTGCCGGGCGTTGGG
>Ga0208123_100911_pt1 | contig 10303 bp, 10 predicted proteins | sample LakWasMe92_HOW11_2_FD_183914 | JGI IMG/M metagenome (GOLD analysis project Ga0208123, IMG submission 183914) | Freshwater sediment methanotrophic microbial communities from Lake Washington under simulated oxygen tension - Sediment Metagenome... | ecosystem: Environmental > Aquatic > Freshwater >... | reverse complement strand
CGTCATCGTTACGGCTGGAAACTGATCCATAGCGTGACCGGAACCCTGTCGCGCCTGCGTTCCGCTATGGTGGGTGTTTTGTACCCTGGAGCGAGCCGCATGATGAAAAAAAACACCCCTTTTGCCGTCGCCTGTTGCCTGGCCCTGGGAGCAGCTGTGACTGGATGTGCGGGTTACGGACAAACACCCGCACCACCCGCCAGCACGGCACCGACAGGCACGGCGCCCGGAGGCATGTGCAATGCCCAGCCCGCGCAGTTTGCAGTGGGACAAAACAGCACAGCATCGATCGTGGAGTCTGCACGGCAGCGCTCGGGCGCGCAGACGGCGCGCATCCTGCGCCCAGGGCAAATCATCACCAAGGAATACGACACCCAGCGGCTGAACCTGGAGGTAGACGGCAATGGCCGCATCCTTGCGGCAAAGTGTGGCTGAGCTTGCCCCCGGCTGTTGAATGGCCTGAGGGCCTGCCAACAATCTCCCGGGAGATCACAAACCGGCTTTGACGTAGCCTCCGTCAGTCCGCCAGGAACAGCTCCTGCAGATCGCTCAGAAAGTCAAAGCCCCGCTCGGTAGGCCGTACACGCGCCATGTCGCGCTCGATCAGGCCCTTGCGCTCGGCGGTCTCCAGGCCCTTGGCGATGGCGGTCAACGGCAGGCCTGTGCGGGCCATGAAGTCCTGCAGCGCAAAGCCTTCGCGCAGGCGCAGGGCGTTGAGCATGTACTCAAACGGCAGATCGGCGCGGCGCACCTCGTCGTCCTGCGCCACGGCATGGCCTGCCAGGGCGTTGTCCATGTAGCGCGCGGGGTCCCGAAAGCGCACCTGCCGCACCACGCGGTGCGCAAAGCTCAGCTTGCTGTGCGCGCCCGCGCCGATGCCCAGGTAGTCGCCAAACTGCCAGTAGTTGGTGTTGTGAAAACACTGGTGGCCCGGCTGCGCATACGCAGAAATCTCGTACCGCGCCATGCCCGCCTGCCCCGTCATCTCGGTGATGCGGTCAAGCATCGCGTAAGCCTGGTCGTCCTCGGGGATGGCCGGGGGGAACTTGGCGAAGTAGGTATTGGGCTCAATGGTGAGGTGGTAGATGGAGATGTGCGGCGGCTTGAAGGCCAGCGCCGTTCGCAGGTCCTGCTCCAGCTCTGGCAGCGTCTGGCCCGGCAAGGCGTACATGATGTCGAGGTTGAAGGTGTCGAAGGACGCAGCAGCCTCCTCCACCGCCGCCATCGCCTGGGAACGGTCGTGCACGCGGCCCAGGGCCTTCAGGTGCTGGTCGTTAAAGCTCTGCACCCCCACCGACAGGCGCGTGACGCCCGCCGCGCGGAAGGCGCGAAAACGGTCTTTCTCGAACGTACCGGGGTTGGCCTCCATCGTGATCTCGCAATCTGGCTCCAGCCGCAGGCGGGCGCGGATGTCGCCGATCAGCCGGTCGATGGCTGCCGGCGAAAACAGGCTGGGCGTGCCGCCGCCGATGAAGATGCTGTGCACGGACCGCCCCCAGACCAGGGGCAGCGCGGCCTCCAGGTCGGCCATCAGGGCATCGATGTAGCGCTGCTCGGGCACCTCGCCACCAGTGGCATCCGCGCGAAATTCGTGCGAGTTGAAGTCGCAGTACGGACATTTCTTGAGGCACCAGGGCAGGTGTACGTACAGCGACAGGGGCGGCAGGCTGGGCAGCTGCAACAGGCCCGGACGCATGTAGTGCTGGATGTCGCGCACCACGGCAGGTTCGGCCTCGGCCTGTGGCGTGATCGGAATATGAACCACGGTCAGCGCCCTTCTACAACCAGCGTTCGCGCATCAGCGCCAGCATCTGTGCGGCCGATCGGCCCCGGTGGCTGTGGGCGTTTTTCACCTCCACAGGCAGCTCGGCAAAGGTCTTGCCGAACTCAGGGATGAACATCACGGGGTCGAAGCCAAAGCCGTTGCTGCCCCGGGGTTCGGTGGTGATCTCGCCCACCACGCGGCCTACGGCGATCAGCGGCTCCGGGTCTTGCGGGCTGCGCACGGCGACCAGGGTGCTGACCATGGCGGCGCGGCGGTTGGTCACGCCTTGCAGTTGCTCCAGCAGCGCGCGCACGTTGTTGTCGTCGCTTTTCTCGTAGCCGAACTGGGTGCAGTAATACGCGGTGTCCACGCCCGGCAGGCCGCCAAAAGCGTCCACACACATGCCGGCATCGTCGGCCAGCGCCGGCAAGCCCGTGTGTTCGGATGCAAACCTTGCCTTGGCCAGGGCGTTTTCGACAAAGGTGCGGTAAGGCTCCTCGGCCTCACCCACACCCAGGTCGGCTTGGCGCACCAGTTCCACGCCCAGGGGCGCAAACATGGCCTGCAACTCGGCCAGTTTGCCGCGGTTGTTGGATGCCAGAACAATTTTCATGGTCAAAATGGCCGCAAGCGCTAGTGAAATATGCGCAAGCAGCTATCAATTAAGGAGTATTTTGCAGGGCTTGCTGCTGCAGCTGCACCAGCTGGGCGATGCCCTGTTCGGCCAGCCCCAGCAGTTGGTCCATCTCGGCGCGGGTAAAGGCCACGCCTTCGGCTGTGCCCTGCACCTCCACATAGTGGCCTGCGCCCGTCATTACGACGTTCATGTCGGTGTCGCAATCCACGTCCTCCACATATTCCAGGTCCAGCAGCGGCGTGCCCTGCACGATGCCCACCGAAATGGCTGCTACGGGCTGCAGCAGCGGCGACTGGGCGATTTTGCCGCTGGCCAGCAGCTGGTTGACCGCATCCTGGGCCGCGACCCAGGCGCCCGTGATAGCGGCGGTGCGTGTGCCCCCATCGGCCTGGATCACGTCGCAGTCGATCTGTATGGTGCGCTCACCCAATAGCTTGAGGTCAAACACGGCGCGCAGGCTGCGGCCGATGAGGCGCTGGATCTCCTGCGTGCGGCCGGTCTGCTTGCCCCGTGCAGCCTCGCGATCGCTGCGGGTGTGGGTGGCGCGCGGCAGCATGCCGTACTCCGCCGTGACCCAGCCCTCGCCGCTACCGCGCTTGTGCGGGGGCACACGCTCTTCCACCGAGGCGGTGCAGAGCACCTTGGTGTTGCCAAACTCGATCAGCACCGAGCCTTCGGCGTGCATGGTGTAGTGGCGCGTGACGCGCACAGGGCGCAGTTGGTTGGCGGCGCGGTTGCCGGTGCGGATGAAGTTGGTCATGTGATTCTCTGTATGGAGCGGGTCGCCCACCTGCGTCATGAGGTGGGCGCTGGAAGGCGAAAAAACCTGGTTCCATGCATTCGCATGGAGGGAGCCTGGATGCAACCCACAGCGCCGATGGCAGTTCAGGCCTTGCGGGCAGCAGAGCGACGGATGGCTTCGTTGATTTCGGCGATCGACCGCTCGATGGCCGCATCGTCCAGGTCATCCACCAGCCCATCGAGCGGGCCCGCCTGGATGGTGGACGCAAACACGTCGTCGCTGATGCTGTCCGTGGACACCCCTTGGGTGGACTCGAACGCATCTGGCGTCTCCCACTCCAGAGCCACCACGGTCACGTTGTCACTGCTGTCCCCGGCTTTGCGAAGGGCATCTTCCACCAGCTCGGGCACAGCGTGCGACACGGTGTTGCGGCCCAGTTGCTTGGCGATGTCTTCGTCGCTGAGCGTGCCCCACAGGCCGTCAGAGCACAACAGAATGCGGTCGCCCTGCTCTAGGTACACAGGGCCGGTGATGTCGTAAATGGGCTTGGTGGGCGACCCCAGGCAGGTGAACAGCACGTTGCGGTTGATCTTGTCCAGACCAGGGGGCGGCGTGTTGCGCAGCTCCATGTACGAGTGGTCCCGCGTACGGGTCAGCAGATCGCCATCGCGCACCATGTACAGGCGCGAGTCTCCGCAATGGATCCAGGTGGCGGTACCGGCCTGCAACACCGCCGCGACCAAGGTGGTGCGCGGTGTGTCGAGCATGCCTTTCTCTGTGGCGTAGCGCAGGATCTGGTGGTGTGCAGCGAGCAACGCGCCGGACAGGAACTCCTGCACATCCTTGAGTTGGGGCTTGGCTTGGCGCTGGAACAGCGCCGAGATGGTCTGCAGCGCGATCTGCGCGGCCACTTCACCTTCAGGGTGGCCACCCATGCCGTCGGCCAATACAAACAGGCCCGATTCGCGCGTGTAGCAATAGCCCATGCGGTCTTCGTTCTTCTCGCGGCCGCCACGGCGGCTGATCTGGAATACCGAGAACTTCATAAGGACTCACGCAAACAAGGATGCACCCGGGCGCCATCCGTGGACATGTACCTCACCCGAACCCGCATTGCGTGCGTCTGGTTCATTTGGGCTTGGCTCCGATACCGGTGGCTTCACCCACCTTCTGCACATTTTTCTTGGTGTCAGACACCAGAGTGTCCAATTGCAGCCGCATCTTCTCGGCCACCGTGAGCTTGGTGTAGCGGCGCTCACCCTCGCGGCTGAGCTCTTTCTGCAAGGCAAACACCGACTGGGGGCGGGACAGCGGGTCAAGCGCCATGCACCACTCCACCACCTCGATCAGGTTGTCGGAATACACGCCACGCAACTTGGTCAGGGCGAGCGACAGGCGGTCCTTGTCCACGCGCTGCGGCGCCTCGTTGGGCGGAAAGCCCTGCATGCAAGCGTAAATGCAGGCGCCGATGGCGTAGATGTCGGTCCACGGCCCCATCTGCGAATCGCGCCGGTACATCTCGGGCGCAGCAAAGCCGGGGGTGTACATGGGGCGGATGAAATTGCCTTCCTTGCTCAGCACTTCGCGCGCCGCGCCGAAGTCGATCATCACGGCCTTGTTGTCGTCGGTGATGAAGATGTTGGCGGGCTTGATGTCCAGGTGCAGCATCTTGTGCTGGTGCACGATGCGCAGGCCGCGCAGCACCTCGTCGAACAACGAGCGGATGGTGGACTCGCGGAACACCTTCTGTGTCTTGAGGTCGCGGGCGGTGATGATGAAGTCCTGCAGGGTCGCGCCCTCCAGATAGTTCATCACCATGTAAACGGTTTCGTTCTCGCGGAAGAAATTGAGCACGCTCACCACGGAGGCGTGCGAGATCTGGGCCAGCGAGCGGCCCTCTTCAAAGAAGCTCTTGAGCCCCAGGCGGTACAGCGAGAGCTTTTCGGGCGGCACCTTCGGAAGCAACTCACCAGGAGCGCGGGTCGCCAGGGACGAAGGAAGGTATTCCTTGATGGCCACCTGCTGGCCTTCGGCGTCGAGGGCCAGATAGACCACACCAAAACCACCGGAGGACAACCGGCGCACCACACGGTAACCGCCAATTGCGGTATCGGGCGGCAAGGGGGCCGGTTTGATTTTTGACATATTTTGCGAAGATGATTCGGGGGTAAGGCGGAACCCGGATAATCGCCGGATCGCAAGCAACCATCAAAAAGTCCAATGCCAGTTTACAGCATGACCGGATACGCCAGCGCACAGCATGGCGCATCTGCCACTGGCGCTGAAACCGACGCCCGCGCCCCCCAGACGCGCCGGCTGGGACTGGAAATCCGATCCGTCAACAGCCGCTTTCTGGACCTGTCGTTTCGCCTGCCTGACGAGCTGCGCGCTATGGAGCCCACGCTGCGCAGCCTGCTCACAGCGCGCCTGAAACGCGGCAAGGTCGAAGTGCGAGCCGCCCTCGACACCGACGACAGCAACAGCCTGCAAGACCCGCCGGCACGGCTGCTGCAGCGGCTCAACTCTTTGCAGGACTCCGTCAGGGCCTGGCTGCCCAGCGCAGCCCCCCTCACCGTGGCCGACGCCCTGCGCCTGTGTGCCAATGCACATTCGGGCACCGAGGACTGGAGCGAAGCCGTTCCGGCCCTCGCCGAAGAAGCCCTGACCGCCTTGCTGGCCGCCCGCGAACGTGAGGGCAAGCGCCTCGCAACCATGCTGCTGGATCGCGTCAAGCAGCTGCGGGCCTTGGCAGAACAGGCCGTCCCCATGGTTCCGCTGCTGGTGGAGCAGCAACGCCTGCGCTTCATGGAGCGCTGGAAAGAGGCAATGGCCCTCACCGACGGCTCTACCCTCCCCGAGGCTGCCCGTGACCGCGCATTGACCGAGGCCACGGCGTTTGCCATCCGCATCGACGTGGCAGAAGAGATCACGCGGCTGGATTCGCACCTGGATGAAATCGAGCGCCTGCTGAAAAAAGGCGGCGAAGTGGGCAAACGCCTGGACTTCCTGATCCAGGAACTCCACCGCGAAGCCAACACGCTGGGCTCCAAATCTGCCGCGCTCGACCTCACCCGCATCAGCGTGGACATGAAGGTGCTGATCGAGCAGATGCGCGAGCAAGTGCAAAATATCGAATAACACTCATTTTTTGATAGCGCCTGGCGCACATCAACCATGGACTATCCAGGAAATCTCATCGTCGTGGCAGCACCCAGTGGTGCCGGCAAGTCCAGCTTGGTCAAGGCCTTGCTGGAGCTGGACTCGCATGTCCACCCCTCCATCTCGCACACCACCCGTGCGCCCCGCGGCCAGGAAAAGCATGGCCGCGAATACTTCTTCGCGTCGGAGTCCGAGTTCGATGCCATGGTGCAAGGCAACGCGTTTGTCGAATGGGCCCATGTGCACGGCAATCGCTATGGCACCTCCAAAAAAGCCATCGAAGAGCGCATTGCCCAGGGCTCAGATGTGATTCTGGAAATCGATTTCCAGGGCGCACTGCAGATCAAGCAGGCATTTGCCAATGCGGTGCTGGTTTTCATCCTCCCGCCCAGCTGGGAAGAACTGCGATCGCGGCTGGAGCGGCGGGGCGAAGACTCTGCGGATGTCATCGAGGTACGCCTCAAAAATGCTGCCATCGAGATGGCCCAGGTCAGCAAATTCGACTTCGTTATAATTAACGAGTTGTTTGAGCGCGCGCTTTTCGACCTGAAAGCCGTAGTTCACGCCCAGCGACTCAAGTACGCCGCTCAGCGCCGCGCCCGTGCTGACACCTTCCAGTCGCTCAATATCACCTGAATCCCCGGAGTAAACGATGGCACGCATCACCGTAGAAGACTGTCTGGAAAAGATCCCCAACCGCTTCCAGCTCGTACTGGCCGCCACGTACCGCGCCCGCATGCTCAGCCAAGGCCACGCTCCACGCATCGAAAGCCGCAATAAGCCCGCCGTGACTGCCCTGCGTGAAATCGCCGAAGGCAAAGTGGGTCTGGAGATGCTCAAGAAGGTTCCCGGTTGAACGTTCTGCTGGGCAATGCCCACCCAAAAGCACCGCGCCAGCGGTGCTTTTTTTTGCCCGAAAGTCCTCTGGCGCAGTCCCGCGCTACATTTAAGGCATGAACGCGGTGCTCAATTCACCTTCTGCAACGCAGCCCCGCCCGGGTGACCCATCTCCGGCAGGCAATCTATCGGCAGCCGCTGCGGCCGCCAATGCGGCTGCGGCCAGCTTCGCAGCACTGACCGATAGCCTGGACTACCTGGACGCCGTCAGCATCGAGCAGGTGCGCCAGGCGTACCGTTTTGCCGACGAAGCCCACCTGGGGCAGCTGCGCAACAGCGGTGAGCCCTACATCACCCATCCTATTGCAGTGGCCGCGCAGTGCGCGGCGTGGAAGCTCGATGCCCAGGCGCTGATGGCCGCGTTGCTGCACGACGCCATGGAAGACTGCGGCGTGACCAAGGCCGACCTGATCGACCGGTTTGGCGCCCCGGTGGCCGAACTGGTGGATGGCCTTACCAAACTGGACAAACTGCAGTTCAACACTCGCGAAGAAAATCAGGCCGAGTCGTTTCGCAAAATGCTGCTGGCCATGGCGCGTGATGTACGCGTCATCCTCATCAAGCTGGCCGACCGAACGCACAACATGCGCACGCTGTCGGACATGCCGCGCAGCAAATGGGGCCGCATCTCGTCCGAGACGCTGGAAATTTACGCGCCCATTGCTCACCGCCTGGGCCTGAATCAGACCTATCGTGAGCTGCAGGACCTGGCCTTCCGACACCTGCACCCCTGGCGCTATGCCACACTGGCCAAGGCCGTCAACAAATCCCGCAACCGCCGGCGCGATCTGGTTCAGAAGGTGCAGGCCGAAGTGGATGCCGCCTTCTCCAAGATCGGCATGAAGGTGCGCCTGGCAGGCCGCGAGAAAACGCTGTATGCCATCTATCAAAAGATGGACCTCAAGCACCTGAGCTTTGCCCAGGTGACGGACATCTACGGCTTTCGAGTCATCGTGCCGACTGTGACCGATTGCTACACCGCCTTGGGTGTACTGCACCAGATGTACAAGCCGGTACCTGGAAAGTTCAAGGACCATATTGCCATTGCCAAACTCAACGGCTATCAGTCTCTGCACACCACCCTGGTGGGCCCCTCGGGCGTGAACATCGAGTTCCAGATGCGCACCGATGAGATGCACGTGATTGCCGAAGCCGGCGTGGCAGCACACTGGCTATACAAGGCCCAGGACGGGGAAGGCACGGCAGCCGAGCGCCTTGGAACCAAGTGGCTGCAGTCCTTGCTGGACATACAGAACGAAACGCGGGATGCGGCGGAGTTCTGGGATCACGTCAAGGTGGACCTGTTTCCCGATGCGGTCTACGTCTTCACACCCAAAAGCCAGATCATGGCGTTGCCGCGCGGCGCCACGGTGGTGGACTTTGCCTATGCCATTCACAGCAATGTGGGTGACCGGACGACCGCCGCCAAGATCAATAACGAGCAGGTTCCGCTGCGCACCGAACTCAAGAACGGGGATGTGGTGGAGATCATCACCGACCCCGTTTCCACACCCAACCCAGCGTGGCTTGGTTTTGTGCGCACGGGTCGAGCACGGTCCAAAATTCGCCATTACCTCAAAACCTTGGCCCAAACCGAGTCCGAAGGGCTGGGTGAAAAACTGCTGACCCAAGCCATCCGAGCGGAAGGCCTCGAACAACTGCCCCCCGTCAGCGCTGAGACCCAACCGCTGTGGGACAAGCTGCTGCGCTTCACCGGCAATCGCACGCGCAGCGAGCTGATGACCGATCTGGGCCTGGGCAAACGCATTGCCAGCATCGTCGCCAAACGATTGATGGTGCTGATGTCGGAGCATGGCCACCGTCCGGATGCTCTGCTTATGACTCGTGAGCGCTACACATCTCACGAAACCCTGTCGCAAGGGGCCGTCACGCTGGATGGCAGCGAGAATGCCTCTGTGCAATATGCCACCTGCTGCCGTCCCGTGCCGGGCGACAGCATCGTCGGTTATCTGGGCCGCGGTGAGGGACTGGTCGTGCACAACGCACATTGCAGTGTCGCCAAACGGCTGCAGCATAAAGACAGCGAACGCTTCATTGCCGTGGACTGGTCGGACGAGCCCACCCGCATGTTCGAAACGGGCGTGGTCGTTACCGTGAACAACGGCAAGGGGGTACTGGCACGCGTGGCAGCGGAGCTTGCCAATTCAGAGGCCGACATCACCCACGTGGACATGGACGATGAGGCGGCCTTGGACACCACGGATCTGCGATTCATCGTGGCGGTTCGCGATCAGGCCCATCTCGAGCTGGCACTGCGCAACCTGCGCCGCACACAGGCTGTGCTGCGTGCAGCAAGGATCACTCCACAACCCTGAAACCTCGGCAAAGTACCAAGCCCTGAGGTCGATACAACAGACGCGCAGGTTGGCGTCTGTTTGTGAACGGGTTACGTAGCGGCACTACGAGGCGGGTACTGCACCTCCACCACCTCCAAATGGCGCACTCCGCCCGGCGTGGGTAACTGCACCTCGTCCCCAACGCGCGCCTTCAGCAGCGCCCGGGCCACAGGTGAAATCCAGCTGACCTGACCCATACGGCTGTCAGCCTCGTCGATGCCCATGATGGTGATCGTGCGCTCACCATCCCCGTCGTCAGAGTAGGTGACGGTAGCCCCAAAGAAGACCTGCTCACTGCCTGCATGCAAACTGGGATCCACCACTTCGGCAATCTCCAGCCGCTTGGTCAAAAAACGGATGCGCCGATCAATTTCGCGCAGGCGCTTCTTGCCGTAAAGGTAGTCGCCGTTTTCAGACCGGTCTCCGTTGCTGGCAGCCCAGTGCACCACATCCACGATCTTGGGCCGCTCGTTGTCGATGAGATCCAACAGCTCCGCCCTTAGACGCGCATACCCAGACGGAGTGATGTAATTTTTGCCGCCCGGTGGCAAAGGAGGTAGTGCCAATCCTTCGTCATCGTCAGCACTGTCGGTTTCCTTGGTAAAAGCCTTGCTCATTGCCAGAACTCTCCAATCAGCGCAAAGCGCCTGGACAAATGAAAAAGCCTGCAATCTCACGATTGCAGGCTTTAAACATTGGTGCGGCTGGCAGGAATCGAACCCACGACCCCTTGGTTCGTAGTTTCC
>Ga0208123_100907_pt1 | contig 10335 bp, 10 predicted proteins | sample LakWasMe92_HOW11_2_FD_183914 | JGI IMG/M metagenome (GOLD analysis project Ga0208123, IMG submission 183914) | Freshwater sediment methanotrophic microbial communities from Lake Washington under simulated oxygen tension - Sediment Metagenome... | ecosystem: Environmental > Aquatic > Freshwater >... | reverse complement strand
CACTGTTGCTGGCGGCTGACCCACCGCTATCGCAGGCAAGCCAGCTCCCACATTTGATCTGTGGTGGGGCCAAAATTCTCTGCCCCAGTGAGATCCCCTGTGGGAGCGGGCTTGCCCGCGATAGCGGCAGTCCAGTCATTGTTGCTGGCGGCTGACCCACCGCCATCGCAGGCAAGCCAGCTCCCACATTTGATCTGTGGTGGGGCCAAAATTCTCTGCCCCAGTGAGATCCCCTGTGGGAGCGGGCTTGCCCGCGATAGCGCCAGCCCAGCCAACATTTCTGGCGGCTGACCCACCGCCATCGCAGGCAAGCCAGCTCCCACATTTGATCTGTGGTGGGGCCAAAATTCTCTGCCCCAGTGAGATCCCCTGTGGGAGCGGGCTTGCTCGCGATAGCGGCAGTCCCGTCACTGTTTCTGGCGGCTGACCCAGCGCCATCGCAGGCAAGCCAGCTCCCACATTTGATCTGTGGTGGGGCCAAAATTCTCTGCCCCAGTGAGATCCCCTGTGGGAGCTGGCTTGCCCGCGATAGCGGCAGTCCCGTCACTGTTTCTGGCGACTGACCCAGCGCCATCGCAGGCAAGCCAGCTCCCACATTTTAATCTCTATGGGCTTGCGCGAGTTTTGCTTGCAGATGATCCAGATGCCGGGTCATCAAGCATGCTGCCGTACCCGCATCCCGTCGCTCCACCGCTTCGACAATCTCTGCCTGCTCAAGCCAGGCGCCGGTGAACGCCCCTTGTCGGGCAATGACCAGCGAGGTCAACGGCACCAGGCTATTTAGAAACTGCGCCAATGGCCGGTTGCCCGCAAGGGTCGCCAGCAACAGATGAAACTCGCCACATAGGCGAATGGCCGCACCTTGCTGGCCCTGCTCGACGCTCGCCCGCTGGCGGGCCAGCAGCTCACGCAAACGCCGCACCTGCCCGGGGGTGGCCTGTACGCACGCCAATTGCACCACGCTCACTTCCATCAAGCGCCGCGCCTCCAGGATATGTTGCACCTGCTCGGCATCCGGTGCCGCCACCTGGGCGCGCAGGTTGGGGCGCAGGATGATCACCTGCTGCTCGGCCAGGCGCGCCAGGACCCGGCGCAGCACGCTGCGGCTGACGCCAAACGCCTGGGCCAGGCCTTCTTCGGTAAAGCGGCTGGTGGGCACGATGCGTTGTTCGAGGATGGCATCGAACAGCCGTGGGTAAAGGTCGTCCACCGACGGCCGCTTACCGGGCACCAGGCGCATGGCGGGCGGGGCGGTGACAACGATAGGGCGTTGCAGGGCGTGAGCGCTCATGGCCGGTCTCCAGGGTCAGTTGCCGAGATGGTCGTCGGGAATGTTCAGGGCCGTGCCCATGCGCTGGCCTTCGTTGAGGATATGGCGGCGCATTTCAGCGCTGGCCAGGGCGCTGTTCTTATTGCGGATCGCGCGCACCACGGCTTCGTTTTCCTGCAGGCGCTCGGCCAGGTGTTCGGGGGAGTTGCGCAACACCTGGGCGCTTTGCTTGAGGGCATTGCTGGTCTGCTGCACCACGTTCTGGAAGATCGGGTTGGAGGTCAGGGCGAACAGTTCTTCGTGGAAGGCGATGTAGGCGTTCATCCCCGCTTCACTGTCGTGGGCCTCCAGGGCTTCGCGCATGTCCATCAGGGTCAGGCGCAGTTGGCCGATCTCTTTGCTGGTGATGGACTGGGCCACCAGGCCGACGATAAACGGCTCCAGGGTGTAGCGCAGTTGCAGGATATCGGCGAGGCTGGCATCGGCCACGGCGTCATGGGCCTGGGGTTCGTTGACGTGGGTCTCCAGCACGACCACGCCTTTGCCGGGCATCGAGCGCACCAGGCCGAGGGTTTCCAGGACGATCACCGCTTCACGCAGGCTGGGGCGGCTGATGCCCAGTTGTTCCGCCAGTTCGCGCTGGCCGGGCAGCATTTCGCCACGCCGCCATTGACCTCGGGCCAGGGCGGCGCGCAGTTTTTCTACGACTGAATTGACGACGGTTGAGGTGCTGATCACGCCGTGGACTCCTTACTTTATTGAAACTGGCGATGCTTAAATGTGGGAGCAAGCCCACTCCCACATTCTATTTGTGTTGCTGCTCAGAACTCCTGGTGCGCCGGCAACACCGGCTTCTTGGCCTGGAACGCATACCCTTGCTGCCCGTCGAGCACCTTGTTGGCCCGCTCGATATCAATGTCCTTTTCCCAGCGGGCAATGGCCACGGTGGCGACGCAGTTGCCGATCAGGTTGGTCATCGCGCGGCCAATCCCCATGAACCAATCCACCGCCAGTACCAGCACCAGGCCCACCACCGGGATGGCGGGGATGGCGGTCAGGGTGGCGGCCAGAATCACCAGGGCCGAGCCCGGTATGCCGTGGGCGCCCTTGGAGGTGATCAGCGACACCAGCAGGATGGTCAATAGGTCGGTCATCGACAACGGCGTACCGGTAGCGTTGGCGATAAACACAATGGCCAGGGTCAGGTAGATCGAGAAACCATCGAGGTTGAACGAGTAGCCGGTGGGGATCACCAGGCCGACGGTGGAACTGCCGATGCCCAGGTGCTCCAGTTTACGCATGATCTGTGGCAACACCGCATCGGACGAGGCGGTGCCCATCACGATCAGCAGCTCTTCACGCAGGTATTTGAGCAAAGGCAGCATGCGCAGGCCCGATAGGCGCATCACCGTGCCCAGGATCAGCGCGACGAAGGCCATGCAGGTCAGGTAGAACAAGCCCACCAGGCTGCCCAGGTGCTGCAGCGAATCCAGGCCGTAGGTGCTGGTGGTAAACGCGATGGCGCCGAAGACCCCGATGGGCGCCAGGCGCACGATCATGCCCATGATGCGGAAGATCACATGGCTCAGTTCGTTGATCAGTCGCGAAATGCCCGAGGCCGCTTCCCCCACCAGGTTCAGCGCGCTGCCAAACAGCACCGAGAACAGCAGCACCTGCAATACGTTGTTGTCGGCAAACGCGCCGATCACCGAGTTGGGGATCAGGTCCATCAGGAACTGGCTGGTGCCCTTGATATGCTGGCCGCGATCCGCCAGTTCATTGAGGCCGGCGGAAGACAGCTGCTCCAGGTGGATATTGGCGCCGCTGCCGATCCCGGTACTGAAGGCCAGCACCAGCCCGAGGACCAGGGCGATGGTGGTGAGGATTTCAAAGTAGATCACCGACTTGAGGCCGATGCGCCCGACTTTCTTCAGGTCGCCGGCACCGGAAATGCCGCTGACCACCACGCAGAACACGATCAGGCCGATCAGCATCTTGATCAGCTTGATAAAGCCGTCACCCAGGGGTTTGAGCTGTGAGGAGAATTCGGGAAGGGCCAAGCCGCAAGCGATGCCGAGCATCAGGCCTATGACGACTTGCAGGAAAATCGAACGCGAGCACCATCTGAGCATGGGGAGGATCTCTATTCGGTGCCCTGGTGGGTCCAGGGCTTAATTGTTGTGGTCTTACCGGTAAGTCCAGTGCGTGGCCAGTCTACGCTTGTGTTTTTGCAAACTACAAGGGGCTGCGGGGGTGTTTATGCTTTCCGGTCTTACCAGTTGCTCGGTAAGCGTGATGCTTGAGCGGTTGGCGGCTTGTAAAATTTTTCGCTTATCATCCCCGGCTTGGCCGCTGAGGTGATGCATGGATAAGCCAGGACTGACAACCGATGAAGCGGGGCTGACCCGTTGTACATGGCGTACGGCTGCTGCCGAGTACCCCGATTACCATGATCACGAGTGGGGCGTGCCGGTTGCCGATGATCGTGCGCTGTACGAGAAGATCTGCCTGGAGGGCTTCCAGGCCGGTCTGGCGTGGATCACCATCCTGCGTAAGCGCGAGCACTTTCGCCGGGCGTTTGCCGGCTTTGATTTTCGCCGGGTGGCGCAGTACACCGAGGAGGATATCCAGCGCTTGATGGCCGACCCGGAGATTGTGCGCAATCGGGCGAAAATCGTCTCGACCATCAACAATGCGCGCCGGGCCTGTGAGCTGGTGGATGAACACGGCTCGCTGGCGGCGTGGCTGTGGGCGTTCGAGCCGGCGGCCGGCGAGCGTCCGGCCGTGGTGGATCTGGCCTATTGGACGGGTAACCCGACATCGCCGGCCTCGGTGCGCCTGTCCAAGGCCTTGAAAAAGCGCGGTTGGACCTTTGTCGGGCCGACGACGATGTATGCGTTCATGCAGGCGATGGGGATGGTCAATGACCATCTTGAAGGTTGCCTCTGTCGGCCGCAAATTGAGGACCTGCGGCGTCACTTCAAGCGCCCCTGAACGCTTCCTCAGCCCATCTGCTGCAGAATCTCGCGCACCTTGTCCAGGGACGGGTCGATATCCAGGGTTTCGATGGCGCCGAAGCCGATGATCAGGCCACTGCGCACCGGCGCCTCATGGAAAAACACATCCAGTGGATACAGCCCGACTTCCACCTGGCGCGCCCGTTCGATCAGCAAGGGGATATTTACGGGCACTTTGCACAGCGCCGCCAGGTGGAACCCGGCCACGCTGGGCACGGCCTCGAACCAGGGCGACAGGTCGCCGGTCAGGCGGCTGAGGATGCGCTCGCGGCGGATGGTGTAGACGGCGTGACAGCGCCGGATATGCTTGAGCAGGTAGCCTTCGCTGATGAACTTGGCCAGGGCCCATTGCGGCAGTGTCGAGGTGTGCTGGTCGCTCAATTGCTTGGCCTTGAGCACTGCCCCGCGGATGGCCGGGGGTAGCACCGCATAGCCCAGGCGCAGCTCGGGCAGCAGGGTTTTGGAGAAGGTCCCGACATAGGCGACGATGCCCCGGGTGTCCATGCTTTGCAGGGCGTCGGTGGGGCGGCCTTCATAGCGGAACTCACTGTCGTAGTCGTCCTCGATCACAATCGCGCCCAGCGCCAGTGCACGTTCCAGCAGGGCGACGCGACGCGGCAGGCTCATCGGGATGCCCAGGGGGAACTGGTGGGAGGGGGTGACGTAGATCAGCCGTGTGCCCTCGGGAATCAACGCGACCTGGATCCCCTGGTCGTCCAGCGGCACGCCGGCCACCGTGGCGCCCATGGCTTCAAACATCAAGCGTGCGGGAGCGTAGCCGGGGTCTTCCATGGCCACGATGCTGCCGGGTTCCAGCACCACGCGGGCGATCAGGTCCAGGGCCTGTTGCGCGCCGTTGCACACCACAATGTCGTCATCCCGGCAGTTGACCCCACGGGAAAACGCGATGTGCCCGGCAATCCCATGGCGCAAGGCCGGCAGCCCTTCGGGCTGGCCATAGAACCCACTGTTGCGGGCGATGCGGCGCAGGGCGTCCTGGGTACAGCGTCGCCATTCGTCTTGGGGGAACAGGCTACGGGTGGTGGCGCCGCCGATGAATTCGCAACGCAAGAGGCTGTCCCGCGTTGGATGGCGCATGGGCGAGGGCAGTGCCTGCCACTTGGCGAGGTTGGCGGCGCAGGCCAGGTCGGCCGCACTTTGCAGGCCCTTGGTGCGCGGCACATGGGTATTGACGAACGTCCCGCGGCCGATCTTGCCGATCAGCAGGCCTTCATAGGTCAGGGTGGTGTAGGTGTCGGATACAGTCTTGCGCGACACGCCCAGTTGCTCGGCCAGCAAGCGGCTGGGGGGCAATTGCGCGCCGGCGGCCAGGCGCCCTGAGTCAATGGCGTCGCGCAGTTGCTGGTAAAGCTGTTCGGCCAGGTCCTTGCGGCCCTGGATGACGATGTGCAGTCCCATGTTTCGTCCCGTGGCGGTCAATCCTGCCAAGGTTACTCGCATGTAAAGGCTGTGGGAGCGGGCTTGCTCGCGATAGCGGTGTATCAGTCAAAAAACCATCAACTGACCCGCTCCCACAGTGAGGTGGGGTCAGGAGAGGAAACCACCGTCCACATTCAGCGAAACGCCGGTGGTATAGGTTGAGGCATCGCTGGCCAGGTACAGCACTGCGCCGGCCATTTCGCTGGGGTCGGCTACGCGCTTGAGGGGGATCTGGGCCAGGGCCATGTTCAGGATCGATTCGTTCTTCACCAGCGCCGAGGCGAACTTGGTGTCGGTCAGGCCCGGCAGCAGGGCGTTGCAACGGATGCCGAATGGCGCGCATTCCTTGGCAAACACCTTGGTCATATTGATCACGGCGGCCTTGGTCACCGAGTAGATGCCCTGGAAGTGCCCTGGAGAAATGCCGTTGATCGAGGCTACGTTGATGATGCTGCCGCCGCCGTTTTCCCGCATCAGCTTGCCGGCTTCCACCGACATGAAGAAGTAGCCGCGGATGTTCACGTCGACGGTTTTCTGGAAGGCGCCGAGGTCGGTGTCCAGTACGTTGCAGAACTGTGGGTTGGTGGCGGCGTTGTTGACCAGGATGTCCAGGCGCCCGAACTGCTGGCGAATGCCGGCAAACACCTCATTGATCTGCGCCATCTCGCCGATATGGCAGGCAATGGCCGTGGCCTTGCCGCCAGCGGCGATGATCGCGTCGGCCACAGGCTGGCAGCCGTCAATCTTGCGGCTCGAGACAATCACATGGGCGCCTTGCTGGGCCAGCAGCTTGGCAATGGCTTCACCAATGCCACGGCTGGCGCCGGAGACAAAAGCGATCTTGCCGTCGAGGTCGAACAGGTGGGTCTTGGACATGGTGGTTCCTTGTCGAGTCAGAGCGTGGATTGGTGGATGACCTTCAGGCTCATCTGCTCCAGCAGCGCGTTCATGTGAATGAACTGCGCGAAGCGTTTGTCCTGGGTCTGGCCATGGTAGAAGCGGTAGTAGATCTGCTGCACGATACCGGCCAGGCGGAACAGGCCGTAGGTGTAATAGAAGTCGAAATTGTCGATCTGGATGCCTGAGCGCTCGGCGTAATAGTCGACAAACTGACGGCGGGTGAGCATGCCGGGGGCGTTGCTCGGCTGGCGGCGCATCAGTTGCACGGGCGCGGGGTCGGCGGCTTCGATCCAGTAGGCGAGGCTGTTGCCCAGGTCCATCAGCGGGTCGCCCAGGGTGGTCAGTTCCCAATCCAGCACGCCGATGATTTGCATCGGGTTGTCGGGGTCGAGGATCACATTGTCGAAGCGATAGTCGTTGTGCACGATGCTGGACGTGGGGTGGTCGGCGGGCATCTTGTCGTTGAGCCAGGCGCGCACGGCTGCCCATTTCGGGGCGTCGGGGGTCAGGGCTTTTTCGTAGCGATCGCTCCAGCCGCGGATCTGCCGCGCCACGTAGCCTTCGGGCTTGCCCAGGTCGGCCAGGCCGCAGGCGGTGTAGTCCACCTGGTGCAGCTCGACGAACTTGTCGATAAAGCTCTTGCACAAGGCTTCGGTGCGCGTGGCGTCCAGGCCCAGCTCCGGCGGCAGGTCCGAGCGCAGGATGATGCCCTTGACCCGCTCCATCACATAGAACTCGGCGCCGATCACCGATTCGTCGGTGCAGTGCACGTAGGCCTTGGGGCAGTAGGGGAAGCCATCCTTGAGCTGGTTGAGGATGCGAAATTCCCGGCCCATGTCATGGGCCGACTTGGCCTTGTGGCCAAAGGGCGGGCGGCGCAGGACGAATTCCTGTTCGGGGTATTCCAGCAGGTAGGTCAGGTTGGAGGCGCCGCCCGGGAACTGGCTGATTTTGGCGCTGCCACTCAGGCCAGGGATATGGGCCTTGAGGTAGGGGTCGATGAGGCTGGCATCCAGTTCTTCGCCGGGGCGGATCTGGGTGGATTGGTCATTGAGCGCCATGCTTATCCCTTCTGCTTATTCTTGAGGCCTTGGACTATTGGCTAATCTAATGCGCACAGCCAACCCGCCACAAGGCTGTGACGGCTTAATAGGCTAGCGTGTTGGACGACAATCAGCGTGCCTGATCGGTCATTTTTCGGGCGCAGGCAAGGCGACCGGTGTGAGTACCGGGCGCCCGGCAAAGTAGGCGAGCAGGTTGTCCGCCACCCGTTGCACGGTGTCGTGGGCCGCTTCCGGCGACAGCCCGGCCACATGGGGGGTGAGTACGGTGTTGCAGAGCCGCTTGAGGGCGTCGGGCACGTTGGGCTCATCATCGAACACATCCAGCGCCGCCCCGCCAATGCGCCGTTGTTCGAGGGCGCTGATCAGGTCGGCGGTAACGATCACGCTGCCACGGGCGATGTTCACCAAAAAACCGTTGGGGCCCAGGGCATCCAGGGCCTGGCGGTCGATCAGGTGACGGGTGCCAGGGCCGCCGGGGGTGGCAATGACCAGGAAATCCGAGGTGCGGGCCAGCTCCACCGGGGTGGCGCAGTAGGTGTAGTCCACATCGCTACGGGGTTGGCGGCTGTGGTAGCTGACTTGCATGTCAAACCCCAGCGCCGCGCGCCTGGCGATCGCCATGCCGACCGCGCCCAGGCCGAGGATGCCCAGGTGTTTGCCGGACAGGGACGGGCGCATGACCTTGGGCCATTCGCTGCGCCGAACCGCGGCATCGGCCTGGGGAATGTCACGCACCATCGACAGCAGCAGCGCCATGGCGTGATCCGCCACCGACGGCGCATTGACCCCGGCACCGTTGGTCACCACGATCCCACGATTGCTGGCGGCCTGCAGGTCGACCTGCTCATAGCCCGCGCCGATCACGCAGATGATTTCCAGCAAGGGTAGGGCGGCGATCTCTTCGGCGTACAAGCCCAACGGGCCACGGGTCAGCACGGCCTGGATCCGCGCGCCATGGGTCTTGATGGCCTGGCTGCGCTCGGCGGGCGTTGGGGCCAGGATCACATGAAAGCCATTGCTTTCGATGATCGGCAGGTAGTCATTGATGGTTTCAACCAGGACCAGAACAGTGGCGGGCATGGGGCGGCTCTTGTTGTGGGGTTTGATACCTGGATTATGCGGCATTTTCTGGCGTGCGAAATGCTTGCGGGTGAAAGATCCTCCCCGGACGGAAGGCCTTGGCCTGGGGATGCCAGCGTCTGCGCAGGCTGAAGACGCTGGGCATCGACACGGGCGTTATTGGGCCTGTCGCACCTTGTTCTGTTCTGCCTGGGCGATTTCCTTGAAATCATAGGTCGGGAAAAACTCGGTCCTGTAGGTTCCCCATGCGGTGTTTTCCAATGCCAGGTTGACCGCTGACAGGCGAGAGGCAGGCAGGCGCAGGACGATGACTTGTCCGATACCCATGGTGATGTTCCAACTGACAACCTCTACCCCTGCCGGTGGAAATACTTTATAGAATTCCTGTTTGGCAAGTTGTGCCCTTAGTTCGCTTAATGGGCGGGACTGATCATGTTTTAGAAATACGGTCAGCATGACTGCGTTGTCGGGAGTGGCAACAGGTTCCTTGGCTATCGGCTGTGCACCGGCACCGCTCGAAATAAGGGCGGATAACCATACGGTAGATATCAGTAAAGACTTGAGTTGGGTTTTCATAGGCGGGCGTCTTTTTGTTGGTTTTATGAATGTTGTATGGGGTGTTAATAAAAGTTAGTGGGAAGTGGAGGTTTTGATCGGGCCTTTGTAAGGCGCGTGAACAACATAGATACGCACGGTTTCATTGGTTTCGAGCATGTCGCGAGGAACCTCCCGCGAGTAGGTGAACTCTTCGTTGTTCAAGACCTCCAGTCGGCGCACCACGCTTCTGATCGGGCCTTTGTCGGGCACCAGGATATGGTTTTTCCGGTCGCCCGTGACCAGGAAATAACCGCCGCCGCCATGCTCATACTTTGACAGCCCCGTGTCGGCATAGAAGAACTCATAGCGATTGCGCTCCGGGTCCCACATGGAGATGCCCACCACCCCCGGGTACTTGTCCTTGACGTCTACGTGGGGGGCGCCCTCGATATAGACCTTGGTGGTCAACCACTGAGGGGAGGAGGCCAATGCGCGGATATCGGACGTTGCCCATTGTGCCTGGCTGGTAAGCGGGCTGAGCAATCCCGCGAGAAACAGGCCTGCAAAAACAGCATTGTATTTACGCATCAAATAACTCCGGTATGGAATTTTATTGGTTTTTGTTCTTGTTGTTGCCTGCATGGGCAGCGGGGGAAATATAGGTCTGATGAGAAGCGCTATCAATACCTGGGTATATGTTTGTAACAAATCCAGTGGTAATAAGTTAAAAGATAATTTTAATGTTGAGTATGAGGTTTTTGGAGGGCGTAGGTTAATTCCTACAATTAAGGCGAATGAGCTTACGTGGTTTAAATATTTATAAACCTCTTGTTTGAGTTTCGATTGTTGGCTGATTGGCCTTTAAGGCATGGGCAGAGGGCGACGAATCTATAGCGCAATAGATCCGTGCCCTGGGTAGATTGCAAACCCTTAGGGATGGTCTGAAGTAGCCATGTATTTCCCCGGCATACCACCTAGCGCAACTTTTAAACTCGCCAAATGATCAAAAAACAATCAATTCGACGAG
>Ga0208123_100902_pt1 | contig 10390 bp, 5 predicted proteins | sample LakWasMe92_HOW11_2_FD_183914 | JGI IMG/M metagenome (GOLD analysis project Ga0208123, IMG submission 183914) | Freshwater sediment methanotrophic microbial communities from Lake Washington under simulated oxygen tension - Sediment Metagenome... | ecosystem: Environmental > Aquatic > Freshwater >... | reverse complement strand
CAGCGGAACATGCCTTGCGCGAAAGCGAAAATAAACTCGCCACCATTCTCGACAGTGTCGAAGCCTTTATTTATATCAAGGATTGCAACTATCAATACCAGTACGCCAATCAGCCGGTGCAGCAAGTATTTGGCAAAGCGCTGGAAGATATCATCGGAAAATCAGACGATGCTTTTTTTGATGAGGCTACCACGGCAAAATTGCGCGAAAATGATCGCCGTGTCCTTGGGTTGGGTGAGCGTACAGCGGCCGAGAATATTTATATCCACAAGGATAGTAGCGCCATTGCCCGCACCTATTTTACCGTTAAGCAACCGCTACGCCGGGAGGATGGCAGTATTTACGGTTTGTGCGGAATTTCTACCGACATCACCGAGCGCAAGCAGATGGAAGAGGCGCGGAAAGAGGCGTTGAGCCGCCTTCAGAAAATCGCCGGCCGGGTGCCGGGCGTTGTCTATCAATATCGTTTGCGGCCCGATGGCAGTTCCTGCTTCCCTTTCGCCAGTGAAGCCATCCATGATATATACCGGGTCAGTCCGGAGGACGTTCGCGAGGATGGGGCCAAAGTGCTTGCCATTCTTCATCCGGACGACTACGACGGCATTGGCGCCTCCATCCAGCAATCGGCGCGAGACTTGACTCCGTGGCGCTATGAATATCGGGTCAAGTTCGACGATGGCACGGTGCGCTGGCTGTTTGGCAACGCGCTACCGCAGAAAGAAGCGGACGGCTCCACGCTCTGGCACGGATTCATTACCGACATCACCGAGCGCAAGCAGATGGAGGAGAAGCTACGCGACAGCGATGCTTTTAATGTCAGCGTACTTAATTCGCTGACCTCGCACATCGCCGTGCTGGATGCGCAAGGTGTTATTGTTGCCGCCAACAACGCATGGCGGCAATTTGCGCAAGAAAACGGGTTATTGAAATCCAGCCAGGATATGCTGGGATTTAACTATCTGGATGCATGTAACAATGCCTTTAATCAACCTTATGGCGAAGAGGCAAGCGCTGTTCGGGAGGGCATTACGGCGGTGCTGGATGGCGAGCGGGAAACGTTTCACTTAGAGTACCTGTGCCATTCTCCCAATCAGCAACACTGGTTTTATATGAATGTGTTGCCATTGCACGGCTCATGTCGCGGGGTTGTGGTCAGTCACAAAAATATCACCGAGCGCAAAAAGGCGGAAGAAGTCGCACTGGCCGCTTCTCAATACGCCCGCAGCCTGATTGAAGCGAGTTTGGATCCCTTGGTGACGATCAGCGCAGAGGGCAAGATTACCGATGTCAACACCGCCACGGAACAGGTGACCGGCGCGGGCCGAGACAACTTGATCGGCAGCGATTTCGCGGACTATTTCACCGATCCCGGGAAAGCGCGGGAGGGCTATCAGCGGGTGTTTTCTCAGGGATTTGTGACCGATTACCCGCTGGCTATTCGCCATGTGTCGGGCAAAGTTACCGATGTGCTTTATAACGCCAGCGTGTACCGTGACGGCAATGGCAACGTGCTTGGCGTGTTCGCCGCAGCGCGCGACATCACCGAGCGCAAGGTAATGGAAGATGAGCTAAAAAACAGTGAGGCAAAATTCCGTTCGATTATCGAAGTTTCCCCGGTGCCGATGGCGTTGAATGATGAGCGGTTGAACATTACCTTCCTGAATCCGGCGTTTGTGCAAACCTTCGGTTACACCACAGATGATATTCCCACGGTGGCAGACTGGTGGCTGAAAGCTTACCCTGATCCGGATTACCGGCGCTGGGCCGAGTCTGCCTGGCAAACGACACTGGAAAAAGCCAAACAGGAACAGACCGGGTTCTCGCCCATGGAAGTGGCTGTTCGCTGCAAGAACAACAGCGTTAAAATCGTGTTGGTGACTGCTGCCGAGGTGATTCATAACGATGTTGCCGGTATGCATTTGGTGGTGCTGTACGACATTACTGAGCGTAAACAAATCGAAGCCGAACTGACCCGCTCCAATGCCGAGCTGGAGCAATTCGCCTATGCGGTATCCCACGATATGCGCCAGCCGTTACGCATGGTGACCAGTTATTTATCCTTGATTGAAAATGCATTGACTGGCCAGCTGAGTGAAGAAACGCAACAGTTTATCGATTTTGCGGTGAACGGCGCAAAACGCATGGATGCGATGATTTTGTCGTTGCTGGATTATTCGCGGATAGGCCGTGTTTTTGAAGCTAAAACACGGCTTAGCAGTCAGGCCTCTTTAGATGAAGCGCTGGCTTTTCTTAACCCTGAACTCAGTGCTTGCGGCGGCGCAATCAAAGTGACCGGCGATTGGCCTGAATTGTTTGCCAGCCGTGATGAATTAACGCGCCTGCTGCAAAACCTGATCGGCAATGCGCTTAAATATCACGACGAAAATCAACCGCCGCAAGTTGATGTTCATGGAACGATTAGCGCCGGATCGTTACGGGTGGAAGTGCGCGATCAGGGCATCGGTATCGAGCCGAGTCAAAGGGATCGATTGTTTAAGGTGTTTTCGCGTCTACAGGCGCGCAGCCGCTTTGACGGCACCGGCGTCGGCTTGGCTTTGTGCCGCAAAATCGTCGAACATCACGTCACGGCGGTACCCTTGGCGTAGAATCGGCGGGCGAAGGGCAGGGCTGTGTGTTCTGGTTTGAGCTGCCTATTATGAATACTGTAAATTCGGAATAGAAATGCGATCAATCGTGTCTCTGCAACGCTTCCCGTCACGCGAATCAGGAGCTTGGAAACAAGCGTAAAAAAATAATGAAACTATTTGCCAAGCGTTATCTGCGCTTCATGCTGCCCTGGCTGGTGTTGCTGATGGGGCTTTTCGGTACAGGGCTTGCGGGCTATTGGGGGAAACTCGACATAGAGCGGGATGAGTATCGCAAGTTTGCTTTTTATTGCGATGAAGTCCGCTTAAAAATAGAGGCAAGGCTTGAGGCGCATAAGCAGACATTGTTGGGCGGCGCTGCGCTATTCGATTCATCGGATACCGTGACGCGTAAAGAATGGCGCCATTATGTTCAGCGTTTACGCAGTGATGAACACTTTAACGGCATTCAGGGTCTGGGTTTTTCAGTCTGGATTCCGGCCGGGCACTTGGCCGCGCATCAGGCGCAGCTACGCGCTGAAGGTTTTCCTGAGTACGCGGTGCGTCCTGAAGGTAGACGCGATGCTTATACCGCCATCATTTTTTTGGAACCGTTTAACGGGCTTAATTTACGCGCCTTTGGTTATGATATGTATTCCGAACCGGTACGCCGCGCGGCAATGGAACAGGCGCGAGATAATAATGAAGTCATCCTGTCGGGCAAGGTGACTTTGGTACAGGAATCGACTGAAAATGTGCAGGCGGGTATCTTGATGTATGTGCCTGTTTATCAAAGAAACCGGCCTGTCGATACCGTTGAACAGCGTCGGGCCGCATTATTCGGTTGGGTATACAGTCCTTTTCGCATGGATGATTTACTGGATAAGCTGGCGCCGAATGTTGACGGAAAAACGATGGCGCATGTACATTTTCGCGTTTATGACGGGCGCACTGTGCAAGCGGACAAGTTACTGTATAACAATGCAGAACCGTCTTATGTCGAGACGGCTCAACCTTCGTCCATTATAGAAATAGAGACCGGTTTCAATGGTACGGTGTGGACATTGCAGTTCGAAAAGATCGCCGGTACGCAGGGCGGTATTGATTACAGCAAAATGTGGGTTATTTTGGGAGCGGGATTCCTCAGTAGTTTCCTGCTGTTTTTGCTGTTGCGCTCCTACATGGGTATGCATGTTAATGCCGCTAAAATGGCCGCTGAACTGACGACACAGTTGCGTGAGAGCGAGCAGCGTTTCCGGCTGTTGGCGGATTCGGCGCCGGTGCTGATCTGGCAGGCGGGTACGGATAAGCAGTGTTACTATTTTAATAAAGGCTGGCTGGAATTTACCGATCGTACCCTGGAGCAGGAACAGGGCAATGGTTGGGCAGACGGGGTGCATCCTGGTGATTATCAGCGCTGTTTTGATACTTATATAACGGCCTTTGACCGGCGGAAACCCTTTTCGATGGAATACCGTTTGCGGCATCATGACGGCGAATATCGCTGGCTGATTGATACCGGCGTTCCTCGCTATACTGACGACAAAACTTTTCTCGGCTATATCGGTTCGTGTGTGGACATTACTGAGCGGAAGCAAATTGAGGGTAAGCTGGCGCGCGCCCATGCCGAATTGGAACAGTTTACGCGTATTGCCGCACATCATTTGCAGGAACCGGCGCGGCGTCTGGTGAGTTTTGCGCAACGCTTGCAATCACGCCTACCTACAGAACAGCTAAACGAGGACGCTATAGCCTCGTTGCATTTTATTGAACAAGGCGCAGCACGGCAAAGCGCTCTGGTGCGCGATATTCAATTGTATCTTGCCGCCGATCAGCCGCGCAGTACGATGGAAACGGTTGCTGTTACGGCCGTTATTGCCGGCCTGCTGGAGCATAGGGCGACGCTAATGCGTGAAACGGGTGCGCAGGTCGATTACAATGACGCGCCTTCCGTTCATATCGATCGTCCCCGGCTGAAAGATATTTTCAGTATTTTGCTGGACAACGCCCTGTGCTATCGTCATTCTAAGCTTACGCCGCATATACGGATTAGTGGCGAAGTTAAGGCTGGCCGGGTCATTTATCGCGTTGCCGATAATGGCGTCGGCATTCCGGCGGAGTACCGGGAGCGCGTTTTCGGGGTATTTGAGCGTTTGCAGGTCAATGACGATCAAAATTCTACGGGCATCGGCTTGGCAATTGTCCGGCGCATTATTGAAAGCTGCGGCGGCTCGGTAACGATACAGGAAACACCGGGCGGCGGCACGACCGTGTTATTTGATTTACCTGCGTAAATGTCGGCTTATGCTAACCCAATCCAGACAAGAGATTTTATGATGACCGAAACCGGCAACTCTCACTTCGTTGAAATTTTACTGTTGGAAGATGAACCCTCTGATGCCTATTTAGTGAAAATGGCCTTAAAAGAAGGCAAAGTATTGGCGCATTTGCATCATGTGGTTGACGGGCGTGAAGGACTGGATTTTTTAAACAGGACGGAAAAATATGCCGATGCGCCGCGTCCTGATTTGATTTTTCTTGATCTTAATATGCCGCGTATGAACGGCAGCGAATTTCTAACCGTTATCAAGGCGGACGATCGTTTTAAAGGCATTCCGGTGGTGGTGTTGACGACTTCCGATGTGGAAAAAGACGTCATCTGTTCTTATCAGCTCGGCGCCACCAGTTACATCACCAAGCCTATGGATATGTCGCAGTTTATCAAGGCCATTCAGCAGATTGGCGAGTATTGGTTTAGCCTGGTGCGTTTACCGCAAGGTTACAAGCTATGAGCCGAGGTCAAGCGATTCGGGTATTGCTGGTAGAAGACGGTGATGCGCACCTGGTAAAAATGAAACTGGGACAAACGCAGAGCGGGCATTTTGAGGTAACCTGGACTCAATCGCTTGCTGATGCGCAACGCTGTTTGGCGGCGTCGTCTTTCGATGTAATTCTGCTGGACTTGTCATTACCCGATTCGGAAGGCTTGGCGACCGTTCACAGTGCGCGAGTCATGGCGATCGATATGCCAATTGTAGTGCTCAGCGGACGCGGCGATACCGATTTTGCCCTGACCACTCTGGAGGCGGGCGCCGTAGATTACATGGTCAAGGGTGATTACGGTTATGATGGCTTGGCGCGGGTGATTCGTTACGCATTGTTACGAACCGAGATGGAGGCGCGCAACAACTTGCTGATCGCAGCATTGGAGGCGGCGGCAAACGGCGTTGTTATCACCGATAAAGATGCGACTGTTATATGGGCCAATTCGGCTTTTGGTCGATTAACCGGTTACAGCCCTGAAGAAGCGGTGGGAAATAATCCGAATCAATTGACCAAATCCGGCTTACAGAATGCAGACTTTTACAAGGATATGTGGACAGTTCTTCTGGCCGGTCAAAATTGGCGCGGCGAGCTTGTTAATAAGCGCAAAAATGGCAGCCTTTATCACGAAGAACTAAGCATTGCCCCGGTAAAAAACGGTACCGGCGAAATTACCCATTTTGTCGGCATTAAAGAAGATATTACCGAGCGCAAGGAGATGGAAGCGCAATTGCAAAAATTGGCCAGCACCGATCCTTTGACCGGACTATTTAACCGCCGCGTATTTTTGGAGAAACTGGAGCTGGAAAGAGCGAAAGTGGCGCGATTGCCCCATTATTCAGCGGTGTTGTTAATGCTGGATTTGGATTTTTTTAAGCGCGTCAATGACGCTTACGGCCATGCCACCGGCGACATAGTGTTAAAGGTGTTTGCCGAAATAGCGCGTAATACCTCGCGCGCCATTGATATAGCTGCGCGTCTGGGTGGCGAGGAGTTTGCTATTTTGCTGTCCGGGGCTGACAAGAACGACGCCCTGGTCATGGCGGAACGCTTGCGCGAGCAAGTTGCAAAGACCGTTATCGACCATGACGCAGGCCCGGTGCAGATTACCGTCAGCATCGGCGCAGCTACGCTATCGGGTGATGATATTAATGGCGAAGCAGTGTTGCACCGCGCCGATGTGGCTTTGTATGAAGCTAAAGACCGGGGGCGTAATCAAACCTGCTGGTTTGGTTTTTAGCAAGACCCGCTGGATAGCAGTTTCATTGTTTGCTCGCGCCGCGGCCGTGCGAATGGTCTCCTCTACAAAAATATTGATTGGAATAAATAGCATGAAAAGTATTTTATTGGCACTTTTGCTGGCAAGCAGTTTTTCATCGTCGCACGCTGCAGAAAAGCCAAGCTCTTTACATCAGGCAATCGACGGAAAGCAGCGTTCAGCAGAGCATAAGCAGCGGGATAAATACCGGCATCCGCAGCAAACGTTGGCGTTTTTTGACGTAAAGGACACTATGACCGTCGTCGAAGTCTGGCCGGGCGAAGGCTGGTACACGGAAATTCTTGCACCTTATCTAAAAGATCACGGCAAACTGTATGCCGCGCATTTTTCAGCCGATGCCGACGAGCCTTATTTTAAAAAGAACCTGCATGAATTTGTTAAAAAGATAAAAAGCCAGCCGAAAGTTTACGGCAAAGTTGAGTTAAGCGTATTGCAGCCGCCGAAATTTTTGCAAATCGCCCCTGAGGCTTCAGTTGACCGGGTTTTAACGTTTCGCAATGTGCATAATTGGATGAAAAATGATCAGGCCGCCGCGGTATTCAATGCGATGTACAAGGCATTAAAGCCCGGTGGAATTTTAGGTGTCGTGGAGCATAGAAATTCAACGTTAAAACCGCAGGATACCAAAGCGCTATCCGGCTACGTCACTGAAGACTATGTGATTGCGCTGGCCAGAAACGCGGGTTTTGAGTTTCTGGATAAATCCGAAATCAATGCCAATAGTAAAGATACCAAGGATTATCCCGAAGGCGTCTGGACTTTGCCGCCTGCTTTAAAGCTTAAGGATAAAGACAGAAAGAAATATCAGGCTATCGGCGAAAGCGACCGGATGACGATTAAATTTATCAAGCCCAAGTAAATAGTGACCACCGGTTTTTGCTGGCGGTCACGCTAAAATTTGTGAAGAAATCCACACATTGGACGGTTGGCAAGCGAAACCGAAATGCAAGCCACAAAATAGCCGGTATTTACGACATAAAAAACAATAAGTAATTGAAAAATAACGAAAACAAAATAGTGCATAAAAAGTGTTCAAATTAACAAAACTGTAATAAAAACCGCTAGTAAGCGTTGTTAAAAACTATTTTTACACAGAGTTATCCACAGATTCTGTGGGTAACTCAAATAGTCTAAATCGTATAGAGACTTAGCCTTAAAACATCAAAAATAATTCAAACATTATGGCCAAGTTGCAAAACGGGAATGAGCTGATTTTCAGGGTTGCCATTGCCGTTCCTGTTTATCGATTATTTGATTATCTCGCCCCGGAACAGTTTGAGTCGGCCCATATCAAACCGGGCATTCGCCTGGAAGTGCCGTTTGGGAAAGCTAAAAAAATCGCCTTTCTGGTCGAGTGCGTTCAGCATAGCGATGTAGCAATCGGTAAATTAAAACGCGTCGAACGGATACTGGACGAAAAGCCGCTATTATCAACAAAAGACTTGGCGCTGCTGCATTGGGCCAGTCGGTATTACCATCATCCCTTGGGCGAAGTTTTCAGCGCGGCTTTCCCGGTGGCGCTACGCCAAGGAAAATCAGTCGTTATTCAAGCAGAAAAACGCTATGCCTTGACTGGCGCGGGCATAGCTATCGATAGCGAGCTGTTGAAGCGGACGCCCAAACAAAAAAGCGTACTGGAAAAATTTCAGGCGCACCAACACAGTTTGTCCGAAGCGGAACTGTCCGCATGGAATGACAACTGGCGCACTTCGGTAAAGCAGCTGGTAGACAGGCAATTACTGCAGCTTGCTGCATCATCAGAGTTCGGGGCAAGTGCTTCGGAATCAATCATCAGAAACACGGCCTTGCAGTGCAACCCGCAGCAGCAAGCGGCGATAACGGCGGTATGCGATAGTCTGGGGCAATTCGGCGTTTTTTTACTGGAGGGCGTGACCGGCAGCGGTAAAACCGAAGTGTATATGCAGATTATCCGCACCGTGCTGGAACGGGGCCAGCAGGTGTTGGTGTTGTTGCCGGAAATTACCCTGACGCCCCAGCTTGAGGAACGGTTCAGGCAACGATTTACCGTCAGCATTGCCATTTCGCATTCCAAATTGACCGACCGGCAGCGCGCTTGTGCCTGGCTTACCATGCAGCGGGGTGAATGTTCCATTTTATTGGGGACTCGATCCGCCTTGTTTACGCCGCTAAAAAATCCCGGCTTGATCATTCTCGATGAAGAGCATGATGCCTCGTTCAAACAACAGGAAGGCTTTCGATTTTCCGCCCGCGACGTCGCCGTGGTGCGCGGCAAGCTGTTAAATATTCCGGTATTGCTGGGCTCCGCGACGCCTGCGCTGGAAAGTCTGCACAACGTCGATAACAAGCGTTACCGCTTGCTGCATCTGCCGGAAAGGGCGGGAGATGCAACTGCGCCGGTCTTGCAGTTGTTGGACATCCGGAACAAAAGAATGCAGGAGGGACTGTCCGAAGCGCTGGTTACGGAGATACACAAAACCCTGGCAAGAAATGAGCAGGTCTTATTGTTCCTAAACCGGCGAGGCTTTGCGCCCACCCTGATATGTCATGGTTGCGGCTGGGTTGCGCGTTGCAGGCGTTGCGATGCCAATCTGGTGATTCATTATGATGAAGGGATATTGCGTTGCCATCATTGCGGACAGGAACAACGCCTGATTAAGCACTGTCCCGCCTGCAAAACCGGGGAATTGACGCCGTTGGGATTGGGCACTGAGCGGGTGGAGAAAGTGCTGGCGGAATTATTCGCCGGTAAAACGATTGTTCGCCTGGACCGCGATTCCACTCAGCGCAAAGGCGCATTGGAAAATTATTTACAGCAAATCAATCAGGGTTCGGTGGATATTATTCTGGGTACGCAAATGCTGGCGAAAGGCCATCATTTCCCCAATGTGACGCTGGTGGCGATACTGGATGTGGATAGCGGCCTGTTCAGCATTGATTTTCATGCCCCGGAAAAGCTGGCGCAAATGATCGTACAAGTCTCAGGCCGCGCGGGACGAGCGGAAAAACCCGGTCGAGTGATTATGCAAACCCGGCAGCCGGAGCATCCTTTATTAACAACGCTGATCAGGCAGGGTTACAGCAGTTTTGCCAAGACCGCGTTGGCGGAGCGCAAAGAGGCGTCATTGCCGCCGTTCAGTTATCAGGCGTTACTAAGGGCCCAGGCCCTGGATGCCGAGATGCCGAAGCTGTTTCTGCATGCGGTTGCTGAACTGGCGCAGGAGCACAGCAAGGGACATACCCATATTTTGGGGCCGGTTGCCGCGCCCATGGCCAGACGAGCCGGGCTTTACCGTTACCAATTACTGTTTCAGAGCAGCAAGCGACCGGAGCTGCATGCGTTGCTCAATGTGCTGATGCCGAAAATTGAAAAACTCAAACAGGCAAAAAAAGTGCGCTGGTCGCTGGATGTCGATCCGGTGGATTTGTACTGACGGTTAAGGAATTTTCACGAAGAAAAATCGTAACTACTCAGCCATCAAATACAATGGAACGCTGATGACGCAGATAAATATGATTAACGCTGATAACTCAATAAAAAATCTTATTTGATCTTAATTATCCGCGTCATCAGCGTTCCATGCCTATTTTTCCAAGCCGATAAAATCCCAAACCTTGTGCGAAAAGGTCGAGTCTTTATGCTCAGGCACCGGCGGGCCGTTCGGGTAGTTTAACTCATAGACTCGGGTGGTATCTTTGGCAAGATCCGGCAGTTCAAGTTTAG
>Ga0208123_100897_pt1 | contig 10404 bp, 10 predicted proteins | sample LakWasMe92_HOW11_2_FD_183914 | JGI IMG/M metagenome (GOLD analysis project Ga0208123, IMG submission 183914) | Freshwater sediment methanotrophic microbial communities from Lake Washington under simulated oxygen tension - Sediment Metagenome... | ecosystem: Environmental > Aquatic > Freshwater >... | reverse complement strand
TGGCGGCAATACGGCGGTGGAGGAAGCGCTGTACCTGTCGAACATCGCCCGCAAGGTCACCCTGGTGCACCGCCGCGACAAGTTCAAGGCCGAACCCATTCTGGTGGACAAGCTCAACGAGAAAGTAGCAGCGGGCAAGATCGAGCTCAAGCTGTTCCACACTCTGGACGAGGTGCTGGGCGACAACACGGGCGTGACCGGTATCCGCATCAAGAGTACAAAGGACGGCAGCACGGAAGACATCAAGCTGCAAGGTTGCTTCATCGCCATCGGCCACGCGCCCAACACCGAGATCTTCCAGGGCCAGCTGGAGATGGAAAACGGATACATCATCACCCAGGGTGGGCTCAAGGGTTTTGCCACACAGACCAGCGTGCCCGGCGTGTTTGCCGCAGGCGACGTGCAGGACCATGTGTACCGCCAGGCCATCACCAGCGCGGGCACCGGCTGCATGGCCGCGCTGGACGCCCAGCGCTTCCTTGAACAAGAGTCTTGATGAAAAAATGAGCTGCAGGTTATAATCTGCGGCTTTGCTGAATTCGGCCCGTTTTTGCGGTCCTCCGAAACAGGCAAATCGGGTTACCGCCACCCTTTCTGGCGAGGTGAGGCCGCAAGCCAACCTGGGCACACAGCCCAGGGCTCAGCGAACGGCCGTTAATCAGTATCGGAGTGTCCTCATGGCACGCGTCTGCGACGTAACGGGCAAGAAGCCCATGACGGGGAACAATGTTTCCCACGCCAACAACAAAACCAAGCGCCGGTTCCTGCCGAACCTGCAATACCGCCGTTTCTGGGTCGAGACCGAAAACCGTTGGGTGCGCCTGCGTGTTTCGAGCGCTGCCCTGCGTTTGATCGACAAGAACGGTATCGACTCGGTGCTCGCAGACCTGCGTGCCCGTGGCCAGGCTTAAGGAGTAGCACCATGGCAAGCAAAGGCGGACGCGACAAGATCAAGCTGGAATCCACTGCGGGTACCGGTCACTTCTACACCACGACCAAGAACAAGAAGACCATGCCCGAGAAGATGCTGATCATGAAATTTGATCCCAAGGCTCGCAAGCATGTGGAATACAAGGAAATGAAGCTGAAGTAATTCAGTCTCTTTCTTGTCATCCCAAAGGCCGCCCGGCATTCAGCCCGGCGGCTTTTTTCATGGCTGCAATCCACGCAGCCCGATGACTACAGCACCGCCTCCCGCCATCGACGACCTGTTCCCCACCAACTTCGAGAGCCAGCAGGTCCACATCCAATAAAAAACCGCTGAGGGCACAAAGCCCTGCAGCGGTATATGGGGAGGTGCGCCGGGATCAGCGGTCCGACCGAGAGCGCCACCAAGGCATTACATCAGGCCCGTGCGGCGCGCAGACTGATGGAGAACTCGCGCAGAGTGGCAATACCGCTCTCCTCGGCGCGGCGGCACCAGGCCTGCAAGTCGGCAGTGAGTTGCTCACGGGATTGCGATGTATTGAGCCACAGCTGACGCAGTTCTTCGCGCATGGTCACCATCTTGTCCAGGGCCGGATGCGCAGCGCGGGCCTGAGCCAGCTGGGGCAAGGCCCCCGCCGGCACCTTCTCGGCATCGCGATGCAGCCAGCGCTTGGCGGCCTTGAGCACCGATACATCGGCCTGACGGGCCTGCAGCGCGGCAATCTCATCCTTGCACGCCTTGCGCACACCGCGCGCATAGCCCGCCATCACTTCATAGCGGTTGGCGATCAAGGCCTCCAGCGTCTTTTCATCAGCCACCGGCTTGACATCGCCCAGTTGCAACTTGGGTGGCACCTTCTTCACAGTGGCCCAGCCGATTTTCTTCATGAGGCTGATGTACACCCAGCCAATGTCAAATTCATACGGCTTGACCGAGAACTTGGCCGACGTGGGGTAGGTGTGGTGGTTGTTGTGCAGCTCTTCGCCGCCAATGATGATGCCCCAGGGCGACAGGTTGGTGCTGGCGTCCTGCGCCTCAAAGTTGCGGTAGCCCCAGTAGTGGCCCACACCATTGACCACCCCTGCTGCCCAGAACGGAATCCAGAGCATCTGCACCGCCCACACCGCGGCTCCCAGGGCGCCGAACAGGGCCAGATTCAGGATGAGCATGAGGCCCACGCCTTGCCAGCCGTAGCGGGTGTACACATTGCGCTCCATCCAGTCATCGGGCGTGCCGTGGCCGAACTTCTTGATCGTTTCCATGTTCTTGGACTCGGCGCGATACAGCTCGGCGCCGCGCCACATCACCGTGTCCAGCCCGCGGGTCTGCGGGCTGTGGGGATCATCCACAGTTTCACACTTGGCGTGGTGCTTGCGGTGGATGGCCACCCATTCCTTGGTCACCATGCCGGTACCAATCCACAGCCAGAAGCGGAAGAAATGCGAGGGGATGGCATGCAGATCCAGCGCGCGGTGTGCCTGCGCGCGGTGCAGGAAGATCGTGACCGCCGCAATGGTGATGTGGGTCGTGGCAAAGGTGTACAACACGATCTGCCACCAGGACAGGTTCCACAACCCATTTCCCAGCCAGTCAATGGCGGCGTTCAGTACAGCCCAGTCGGGTAACAGCATATTCACAAAAACCTTACTACAGAGAACCCGCTCACCAACGAAACAGGTCATTAATTTTAGAGGGCCCGTTTCTGAACGGATCAGGGGAATCCACAGTATTTACGCTGGTTTAGGGTGTTTAGAGCCCTGCCTCCAGCGTTTCAGTCCTTTTTAGTCCAGATGGCGGCAAAAAACCCGTCGGTCTGATGCAGATGGGGCCACAAGCGCAAATAACCACTGCCCGATGCCCCCCCGCTGCACAAACCCTTGGCCCCCTCGACCTTGAGCTGCTCCAGCAGTTCACCTGCATCCAGCAGCTGGAAGTCGGGGTGTGTAGCGCTGAAGGCCTCGGCAATGGCCTCGTTTTCTTGCGGCAGGATGCTGCAGGTGGCATACACCAGACGGCCGCCCGGCTTGAGCAGGCGGGCTGCGCTGTCCAGGATGGCCGTCTGCTTGGCCACCAGCTCATCGATGGCCTTGGGCGACTGGCGCCATTTGAGGTCGGGGTTGCGCCGCAGGGTGCCCAGGCCCGAGCAAGGCGCGTCCACGAGGACGCGGTCGATCTTGCCCGCCAGGCGCTTGACGCGGTCGTCGCGCTCGTGGGCGATGGCGGCGGGGTGCACGTTCGACAGGCCGCTGCGGGCCAGGCGCGGTTTGAGCGCATCCAGGCGGTGAGCTGACACGTCAAAGGCGTACAGCCGCCCAGTGCTGCGCATGCTCGCGCCAATGGCCAGCGTCTTGCCCCCAGCGCCAGCGCAGAAGTCCACCACCATCTCGCCACGCTTGGCGTCGAGCAGCAGGGCCAGCAGCTGTGAGCCCTCGTCCTGTACCTCGATGGCGCCCCGCGTGAAGGCATCGAGCTTGGTCAGCGCGGGCTTGTCGTCAATGCGCAGGCCCCAGGGTGAATACGGTGTGGGATGCGCCTTGATACCAGATTTGGCCAACTCCTTTTGCACATCGGCGCGCTTGTCCTTGAGGGCATTGACGCGCAAATCCAGGGGGGCGCTCTGGGCCAGACTTTCCACCAGCGGCCAGAAGCCATCGCCCAGCTGGTCCTTCAGGGGCTTGACCATCCATTCGGGCAGGTTGTGGCGATGGCGCTCCATCAGGTCATCGACCGTGACCGCATCGCACTGGTCCAGCCAGTTTTTCTCCTGGTCGGTCAACGCACTCTTGAGGAAATCGCGCGGGCCATAGAAACCCAGGATGGCCAGGCGGCGCTCCTTGGGCCCCGAGCCTGACGGGGCCATGTGGTCAAACAGGAGCTTCTTGCGCAGAACGGTGTAAACCGTTTCAGCCAGCGTGGCGCGCTCGCGCGGCCCCAGGCCCCGGTTGTCGCGGAAGAAACGCGACACCACCGCGTCTGCGGGGTGTTCAAACGTGAGGGTGAGCCTGACCAGTTCGGCGCAGGCGTCGAGAAGAACTTTGGGATGCATCCCGCGATTGTCCCATTCCCTGCCAACCTGGCGACATCGCCCCCACCCGCCCAGTGCGGGAGCCAAACCTCAACGGCCAAGTCGCTCCATGCACGGCCTGGGCGTCAACGGGTATAGATCGGCTCGAACGCTGAGCGCTCGATCTGCTGCAGCGTCGGTGACTCGCCCGCCCACAGCACCAGCGCCGGCCCCGGCAGACTCAGGTTGCGCTCCAGCGCGCGGCACAGGTGGTAGCGGCTTTCGTCGTCCATGCCCGGCAGCTCGACAAACACCAGGTAGGCCCTGCGCTGGGGGTACTCGCGCAGGTTCTTGCGCACCAGCCAGCAGCGGGCCAGAGGAGCGCAGCGGGCCAGTTCGGATTGCAGTTCGGCCAGCTCGAAGGAGCTGAGGTCATGCCGCACGATCTGGCTGAAGAACGAGGTGCCCGACAGCTCTTCCCAGGCCCGCTCTTCGGATTCTTGCGCGCGTTCCAGCCGCTTGCGCCACTGCTTGAAGGCGGCTGCATCGTGGTCCAGCCCCAGGCGTGGAGTCTCGAGCTCGGCCAATGCCGTGCGCGCGGCCCAGTATCGGTCGCTGCTGCCTGTTTCCCACAACCGGTGCAGCAGCTGGAGCTTGCCCTCCCGATCATCGTCCGCCAGGCAAGGCACCAGTCCACGCAGCGCAGCAGGGTATTCGGGGCTGCGCTGCAGGGCCAGCTCGTACAGGGCGCGCACATCGGCATGCGGATCCAGGTGGCGCTTGAGGCGGGCCAGTTCCACCAGGTCGGCCGCACTGCTCTGTGCCGTCGATGCCCCCAGGGCCTCGGCGCGTGCGCGCACGCGCCCCAGCCAGGCGTGGTGCTGCTTCCATTCGCTGGCATTGTCGCGGCACCATTGCTTGTCGAAATGTGCCACCCAGCGCTTGGCATCCGGCCCCAACAGGGCCAAAGCGTTGCCGCGCGACCAGTCAGGCAGCGTGGGCGTGGCATCCAGTGCCTCGATGCGGTCGCGCAGGCCGGGGTGGGTGTCGTCCAGATTGCTCAGGCGCTTGAGCGCCTGGCGCAAGGCGTCGTTGGCAAAGGCTGCTTCGGGGGCCTTGGCCAGGGCACGGCGCATGCTGCGATAGGGGCCCACCGGCAATGGATTGCCCGCCGCTGCACACCAGTGGCTGCCCCAGAACTCTGCCTGCAGCCACGCGCCCCGGATCTCGATCTCGGCGAGGGCCGCAGCGGTCACGTCGCGACCCAGCAGCTTGCCAGCGATCCGGTCGGCTTCGTATTCATCCTGGCGGGCCAGCGCAAAGGTCTTGGCAGAGAAGCGCGGAAAGTACCAGCGCATGAACAGCTGGGTGGCGGCAGCGACCGGGCCTTCATCGTCGGCCAGGCTGTGGTTCAGGCGCATCCACGACAGGCGCGTGCGGTAGATCCAGGCCGCAAAGCGGCCATGGTCGCCCCGCAGGTGGCCATACTCGTGCGCCAGCACCGCCAGGAACCGCGGCCGGTCAAGTGCCATCAACAGGGGCAGGCCAATGCTCAGGTGATTGACGGCGCCGCCCAGCAGCCCAAAACGCGGCAGTTGCTGGATGCTGGCATTGAACTCGTCGGTCAGCGTGACCTTGTGGATGGGGGGGCCCTTGATCTTGCGGCGGATGCGCGCCAGCGCTTCAAACAGGTCGGGGGCATCCAGTGCTGTGATCTCCACGCCCTGGGGCTCATCAAACCGCACCCACAGCGCACGCAGGCTCACCCACAGCAGCCCCCCTGCACCCAGCAGAGCCCACAGCATCGCGAAACGAAAGCGCCCCTGCAGCAACTGGGGCACCACCCACAGCAAAATACCCACAGCCAGTGCCATACAACCCAGCACCCATGCATAACCCAGGGCGGCAAACGCAGCCACACTGCGGCGGTATGCGCGACTGTTCTCGGCGCTGGCATGCTCGCTCATGCGCACCATGTGCACAAAATCTGCCTGATCCACGGGCGTCCCTCACTCTGGTTGATTTTTTTCAGCCGCCATCCTAACCATTCACGCCACCGCAACACCATGAACGACGACGACCTGCCCGAGCTCATCCGCACGCCACCCGGCCTGTACCGCCACTACAAGGGCATGCTCTATGAAGTGATCGACACCGTGCGCCACAGCGAGACGCTGGAGCCCATGACGCTGTACCGCGCGCTGTATGGCCAGCGCGGCCTGTGGGTGCGGCCGGCCGCCATGTTTGAGGAGCAAGTGCTCATCGATGGCGTGCTGCGCCCCCGGTTTGAAAAATGGGAGGGCGAAGCTCCCGCCGCCTGAGCCCTACTGATATCCGGCAACAGCGCGCGGAAACACCGCGACCACCACCAGCCCACCGCCCGGTGCATTGCGCAGCGCCAGTTGGCCACCGTGGCGCCGCACGATGTCGCTGGCGATGGTGAGCCCCAGCCCCACCCCGCCGCTCTGGCGATTGCGCGATGCCTCCACACGGTAGAAGGGCTCCAAGACCCGGTCCAGCTCCTCGGGCGACAGGCCCGGGCCGTGGTCACGCACCTCGATGGTCAGGGCGTCTGCCGCATCGTGCAGCGTGACCTCGGCGCTGCCGCCGTAGCGCACGGCATTGCCCACCAGGTTGTCCAGGCAACGCCGCAGTGCCACGGCCTGCACGCGCAAGGGGGCAGCCTGCCCCGCCACGGTGACGGCGTGGCCCATCGCCACCTGGTCGTCCGCCATGCTGTCCACCAGGGCCTGCACATCCAGATGCACCCAAGCCTCCGCACCCGCCACGCCGCGCAGGTAATCCAGCGTGGAGGCAATCATGGCGTCCATTTCGGCAATGTCGCGCCGAAACAGCTGCTGCGCCTGGGCGTCGCACAGGCTTTCGGTGCGCAGCCGCAGCCGCGTCAGGGGCGTACGCAAGTCGTGCGACACGGCCGCCACAAAGCGGTCGCGCTCGGCCAGTTGCTGGCGGATGCGCGCCTGCATCTGGTTGAACACACGGCTGGCGTCGCGGCATTCCAGCGTGCCGTCCTCGGGCAAAGGGGTGCGGTGGATGTCGCGCCCCAGCTCTTGCGCGGCCGTGGCCAGCCGGCGCATGGGGCGCGACAGCCAGCGCGCAGCCCACCAAGCTGCAGCCACCAATGCGGCCAGGCGCACACTGATGTCCAGCAACAGGCCCAGCTGCAGCGACGGTGGTGCGTTCCACAAGCCCGGTGCGGGCCCCGGCGGCGGCAATGGGCGCCCATCGGCCGCCAATGCGTGCGGCGGCGGGCCAGGCGGGTGGCCTGGATGGGCAGGGCGCAGCTCGAACATCAGCGTCAGCGCCAGCACATGGCTCACGATGACGGCGGCGATGAGCAGCAGAGCGAGCCGGCCAAACAGGGTGTCAGGCGTGCAGCGCTGGACTGCAGCGCGCAGCTGCGATTGCGTGGGCGTCAGTGGGGCCACCCTACCTGCCCTTGCAGCGACTGCACGTTGAACAGATACCCGGCACCGCGCACGGTGCGGATCATGGAAGGCGACCGCGGGTCGTCCGCAAGCTTGCTGCGCAGGCGTGACACCAGCAGGTCGATGCTGCGCTCGAATGCATCCATGGCCCGGCCGCGGGCCTGCTCCATGAGCTGGTCGCGGCTGAAAACGCGGCGCGGCATGCGCAAAAAGGTGCACAGCAAACGGAACTCGGCATTCGACAAGGGCACCACCATGCCCCCGGGCGACACCAGATGCCGCTCCAGGCTGTGCAGCGTCCAGCCATCAAACCGCACCACTTCGTCGGGGCCCTGCCGCACAGGTGCCTCGGCGCCGCGCGTGCGGCGCAGCACGGTCTGGATGCGGGCTACCAGCTCACGCGGCTCGAAGGGTTTGCCCATGTAATCGTCCGCGCCCATCTCCAGCCCCAGCACGCAGTCATACGGGTTGGCGCGCGCGGTGAGCATGATGATGGGCACCCGCGAGCGCTCACGCAGCTCCCTTGCCAGCGTGATCCCGTCGGTGCCGGGCAGCATCACATCCAGCACCACCAGGCCGATGGGCTGGGCGGCCATCTGGGCGCGCATCGTCTGCGCGTCACAGGCCGCGTGGGCGGCATAGCCAAAGCGGGTCAGGTAGTCGGTGAGGAGTGTGGTGATCTCGACATCGTCGTCCACCACCAGGATGTGTTGCATGGGCAGGCACAGGCACAAAAGAACGCACCAAGTTTAGGGAGGCTGCGCACCCTGCTCGGGGCAATCTGGCGGGCCTTTGCCCCCCTGTTCATGCCTTGCATCTGCCCTTTGTATCGGCCTTGGTACAAAGCGGACAAACCCTGGAGACACGCGCACCCAAGAATGGGATCGGGCCATGGCTGAGGGCTTCCGCAGTGGAGGGCCCGGCACCGGTCCACCTTTGGAACGAAAGGAACAACGATGACGACCATCAGTAGCGTCAGCAGTGCCTGGTCCAGTGCGAGCGTGCAGCGGGCATCGCGCCCGGGGCCTTCGCCGGAGCGGCTGCTGTCCAAGATCGATACCGACGGTAGCGGCGGCGTGAGCGACACCGAATTGCAGGGCCTGCTGGACAACGTGGCGAAGAAGACCGGCGCCAGCAGCCAGACCAGCGCGGCCGACCTGGTGAAGCAATACGACGCCAACGGCGACGGCAGCCTGAACGCCGGCGAGCTGGGCAAGACTCTGCAAAGCGTGCTGCCACCGCCCCCCTCCACCATGGCATTTGCCCAGTCGCGCGGTGGCGAAGGCAGCAGTTCGGCCACCAGCGCCACCGGCCAGGCGGGCGACGACCTGTTTGGCAAAGTGGACAGCGACGGCGATGGCGCCGTGAGCAAGACCGAGCTGCAGGCCCTGCTGGAGGCCATGTCCGGCGGCACCGCCAGCCAGACCGGCGTGAGCAGCGACGACGTGTTCAGCCAGCTGGATACCGACGGTGATGGCAGCCTGACGCAGGCCGAGTTCGATGCGGGCCGCCCCTCAGGCCCCGGCGCGGGTGCCGATGACATGCAGGCCATGGGCGGCATGCCACCACCTCCGGGTGGTCCGGGTGGTCCGAGGGGTGCAGGTGGCGCTGACGCCGCATCCGACAGCAGCTCGGCGACCAGCTACGACCCCCTGGACACCAACGAGGATGGCAAGGTCTCCGCCGCCGAGCGCCTGGCGGGCGGAACCAGTACGGCCGAGCAGGACGCCATCACCGCGCTGTTCAACGCCATCGACACCGACGGCGATGCCAGCATCAGCGCCAGCGAGTCGAAGGCGTTCATCGACCAGCTGACCAGCCAGGTGCAGTCCACCACCAGCACCAGCACCGAGTCCACCGGCCGCAACGACCTGGCGCGGCTGGCCGACTTTGCGCGGCAGCAGTACGAACGCGCCGCCAGCGACTGGCGCACGGCGTCGAACACCAGCAGTCTGAGCGCCGTGGCCTGACAAGGTGTGAACGACCCGGCGGCGCCCTCCGGGCACCCCTGATTTCTGGCCGCACAGTGCGATTCGCCCGTCAGTTGACGAGCTGTGCGAGCCAGAAACCGGCCCCGGGGCTGGTGGATGGGCCCTGGGACACGAAATCTGATCCAAATCGGCCAGATGCGCTAGTGCATCATGCCTTGATAGCTATAAATTCAGTAGCAATTTCCCTGCCAGCGTGGGAGCGGTGGGCACCCCACGCGCCCGGCCTGCCTCGCCCCGACCTCACCTCCTACAGGGAGCGCACCAGCGCCCGCACGGCGCGGGGGTAGATCACATGCTCCTGGGTCAGCACACGGGCGGCCAGCGTCTCGGCGGTGTCGCCCGGCAGCACCGGCACCACGGCCTGGTCCAGGATGGGGCCCACATCCAGCTCGGCCGTCACCTGGTGCACCGTCACGCCCGCAAACTTGCAGCCCGCGTCGATGGCGCGCTGGTGCGTGTGCAGCCCGGTAAAGGCCGGCAACAGCGAAGGGTGGATATTGATGAGCCGCCCGGCGTAGTGCGCCACAAACCCTGGCGTCAGGATGCGCATGAACCCCGCCAGCACCACCAGGGCAGGCTGGTGGCGGTCGATGGTGGCCGCAAGCTCGGCATCAAAAGCCTCGCGGCTGGCAAACGCCTTGTGGTCCAGCGCCTCGGCGGCGATGCCCTGCTCGCGCGCAAACACCAGCCCGGCGGCCTCCGGTTTGTTGCTGATGACGGCCGCCACGCGGGCGCCGTAGCGCTGCTCCCAGCGCTCCTGCTGTGCCGTGCGGACGATGGTGGCCATGTTGGAGCCGCCGCCAGAGATCAGAATGACGATGTTCTTCATAAATTGCCCCGGATTATCCCAGCCATGCCTTTTGATCCTGCGACCCGCCCCCTTACCCCCAACGAAGCCCGCGTGCTCGCCACCCTGATGGAAAAGGCGCGCACCGTGCCCGACAGCTACCCCATGTCGCTCAACGGCCTGGTCACCGGCTGCAACCAGAAAACCAGCCGCGACCCGGTGATGAACCTGAGCGACGCCGAGGC
>Ga0208123_100894_pt1 | contig 10416 bp, 7 predicted proteins | sample LakWasMe92_HOW11_2_FD_183914 | JGI IMG/M metagenome (GOLD analysis project Ga0208123, IMG submission 183914) | Freshwater sediment methanotrophic microbial communities from Lake Washington under simulated oxygen tension - Sediment Metagenome... | ecosystem: Environmental > Aquatic > Freshwater >... | reverse complement strand
GCAATGAAGAACTGATCAGCGACGGCTCGGTGTCCCGCCGCGAACTGGACGTGACCCGTGCCGCCAATGCGCAGACCCTCGCCGCCGTGGCCCAGGCCCAAGCCAGCCTGGAGATCGCGCGTCAGGACCTGCAGACGGTGATCGTCAATCGTGGTTCCCTGGAAGCCGCGGTCGCCAGCGCCGAGGCGGCGGTGGAGCTGGCGCGGATCGACCTGTCGAACACCCGCGTCCTGGCCCCCCGGGACGGCCAGTTGGGGCAGATCGGCGTGCGCCTGGGGGCTTATGTCAACTCCGGTGCGCAGTTGATGGCGCTGGTGCCGAACCAGCTGTGGGTGATCGCCAATATGAAAGAAACCCAGATGGACCATGTGCAGGTGGGCCAGCCGGTGACCTTTACCGTCGATGCCCTGGACCACCGCCAGTTTCATGGCACGGTGCAGCGTATTTCGCCGGCTACCGGTTCTGAGTTCAGCCTGTTGCAGGCGGACAACGCCACCGGCAACTTCGTTAAGATCGCCCAGCGGGTGCCGGTGCGGATCACGGTGGACCCGGATCAGGAACAGGGCGAACGTCTGCGCCCGGGGCTGTCGGTAGTGGTGAGTATCGACACGGCGGGGCGCCTGAAAAACAGTCCGCCCTGAGAGAGATGGCGCCCCTTGTAGGAGGGCGCAAGCGCTCCTACAGCATCGGTGGCAGGGTGCCCAACAGGGAAACAGCCGCCACGGCCGCCGCGCCCAACAGCCATTCCAGCAACACGCTGGCCTGCAACTGGCCTACTCGCTGCTGGCAACCCTTGATCCGTAGCCGGTTGAGCAATGCCAGGCCCAACATCCCCGCCACCAGCAGCACCTTGATCAACAGGATCAAGGCAAACCCGCTGAACAATGGGGTCGGCCAGAATTGCCCGGTCAGCACACGGATATTGATCAGCCCGCTGACCAGCAAACCGGCGACCAGCCCGTAGCCGACGCCGCTGAAGCGTCGCAGCATGTCTTCCAGGGGCACCTGTTGCGCATGGCGCAGGATCAAGACCAACAGCAGCAGCCCGCCGAGCCACGCACCGACGCAGAGCAGGTGTACGGCCTGGTTGAGGATCAGCAATTGCCCGCCCAGGCCATCGAGCATGGCGCCGTGGCCCACGGGGGCGAGGGTCGCCAGGAGCAGCGCCGTCAGGGGCAGGCGCGCACGGTTCCAGCGCATCAGCAGGCCCAGCACCAACACGCCATTGACGAGCAGGTGCGCGCTCCAGACCTGGCCGAAGAAGGTCTTGCCCAGTACCAATTGCACGGTTGCCAGGTCCAGCGCCAGCAGTTCGCCGCCGGCCATGGCGGCACTGACCAGTAGCAACCACGCCACACCGGTTCCCAGGGCCAGCCAGGCCAGCACCCCGGTGAGGCGTGCTCGTCGCCAGTCCAGTGTCGGCTGGGGTTTGCGGCCCAGGAGCAAGGGCCGCAACACACAGGTCCCGAACATCAGCAGCACTGCCATGAAGTGCAGGAAACGGCACAGCACCAGCAGGGTGGCCATGGATTATTGGCTGACCTTGAAGCTATAGCTGCCTGCGCTCTTGTGGGTATCGACCGAAACGGCGTGCCACTCGACCTTGTAGGTGCCGGCAGCCAACGGCGCGGCGGGAGTCACTACCAGGGTTTTCTTGTCTTTGTCCGGGGTTTCCAGGCCCTTGATCGCCACTTCAGTGCCGTCCTTGCTCAGGGACACCTTGGTGAAGGTAGCTTCGACGCCTTCGGAGAACACCAGGCGCAGATCCGCGGGAGCGGCGACGGTGCTGTCGGCCGCCGGCGTGGTGGTTTTCAGGTGGGTGTGGGCAAAGGCTGCCGAAGCGCCCAGCAGCGAGGCCAGCAAGGTCACTGTCGTCAGCGTCTTCTTGATCAACATCGTGCACTACCTCATTAATGGGAAGAGCGGGCAGTGTACGAAGTTTCTACTTAGGCTGTCGCCCCGATCTAGAGCGGATGGTAGTCTTCCAGGCATGTCGTTGTCAGGGAGCCCCTATGGGCAATCACAAGATCGGTATCCGTCGGGTCAACGTCGAAAAAATTCTGCTGGCGGCTGAAAAGGTCTTCGCCGAAAAGGGCTATGGCAGCACTGCCATGGCTGACATTGCCGAACAGGCGCAACTGCCGCGCTCCAACCTGCATTACTACTTCAGTACCAAGAGCGAGTTGTACAGCGCGGTGTTGTTCGACCTGCTGGAAGTATGGAAGCAGGACGCCCTGTGCTTCGAGATGTTCGATGACCCGCGGGTGGTCCTCAGCAGCTACATCCGGGCGAAGATGCAGCACTCGCGTAGCCGCCCCTATGGCTCGAAAGTCTGGGCCAATGAAATCATCCACGGCGCGCCCACCCTTGGCGAAGCGCTGGATGCGAGCCTGTACGACTGGGCCAAGATGAAGGAAGCGAAGATCCGCCAGTGGGTGGAAGACAAACGCATCCTGGCGGTGGAGCCGTCGAGCCTGCTGTATATGATCTGGGCCTCGACCCAGCACTATGCCGACTTCGATCACCAGGTGATGATCCTCAATGACCATCAGGCGCTGTCGGACATGCAGTTCGAGCGGGCGGTGCAGACGGTGACCAGTGTGATTTTGCGGGGGATCGGGTTGGAACCCTGAGTTTGTGGTGCGGTTGAGGGCTTCATCGCAGGCAAGCTCCCACATTTTGATTGTGTGAACCCGATCAAATGTGGGCTTGCCTGCGATAGCGATTTAAAAGGCTACATCGCCTCTCGGTAGGGGTTGCGTGGATCCTGGGTCCAGTTCAAAAACGGCTTGCCGGTGTCCATCGGCACCATCTCGATGCAGTCCGCCACCGGGCAGGTGATCTGGCACAGGTTGCAGCCTACGCATTCGTCGTCGATCACTTGGTACACGTGGGTCCCATCGGCCTGCTTGAGGCTGGCAATGGCCTGGTGCGAGGTGTCTTCGCAGGCAATATGGCAGCGCCCGCAGCCGATGCACGCCGCCTGGTCAATCTTGGCGATTACCTGGTAGTTGATGTCCAGGTACTTCCAGTCCGTGGTGTTGCCCACCGCGCGCCCGGAAAAGTCCTGCAGGCTGTTGTAGCCCTGGCTGTCCATCCACCGTGACAAACCATCCTTCATCTCGTCGACGATGCGAAAACCATGCAGCATCGCCGCCGTGCACACCTGCACCGCACCGCAGCCCAGGGCGACGAACTCTGCGGCATCGCGCCAGTTGCCGATGCCGCCGATCCCGCAGATCGGCAGGCCCTGGGTCTGGGGATCGCGGGCGATTTCAGCCACCATGTTCAAGGCAATCGGCTTGACCGCCGAGCCGCAGTAGCCGCCGTGGGTGCTCTGGGTGCCGACGATCGGCAGGGCGACCATGCGCTCCAGGTCGACGCTGGTGATGGAGTTGATGGTATTGATCAGCGAGACCGCGTCAGCCCCGCCGCGATAGGCGGCACGGGCGGCCACGCGGATATCGGTGATATTGGGCGTGAGCTTGACGATCACCGGCAGCGAGCAATAGGTCTTGCACCAGCGCGTCACCTGTTCGACGTATTCCGGCACCTGGCCCACCGCCGCGCCCATGCCCCGTTCCGGCATGCCGTGGGGGCAGCCGAAGTTCAGTTCGATGCCGTCGCAACCGGTGGCTTCCACCCGTGGCAGGATGTTTTTCCAGGACTCTTCGACGCACGGCACCATCAGCGACACGATCAGGGCGCGGTCCGGCCAGTCCTTTTTCACCTGGGTGATTTCTTGCAGGTTGATTTCCAGGGAGCGGTCGGTGATCAGTTCGATATTGTTGATACCCAGTACTTCGCGGTTGGCGCCAAAGTGCGCCGAATAGCGGGACGAGACGTTGACTGCCGCCGGGTCCTCGCCCAGGGTTTTCCAGACCACGCCGCCCCAGCCGGCTTCAAAGGCGCGCACCACGTTGTAGGCCTTGTCGGTAGGGGGCGCGGAGGCCAGCCAGAACGGATTGGGGGCTTTGATGCCAGCGAACACAATCGAGAGATCGGCCATTTACGCAGCCTCCACAGTGAGCATGAGTTGAGCGTGCATGGCCTCGGCGGCCAGCTTGCCGTGCTGCACGGCCTGAACGGTGAGGTCTTGCCCGAGGCTGACGCAATCGCCACCGGCATACACGCCGGGGATGTTGGTTTGCAGCTGCGCATCGACAAAGATCCGCTCGCCCTGGCGTTGCAGTTGCTGGGCCAGGGGGTCGTGCAAGGCCTGCTCGTCGAAGCTTTGGCCAATGGCCTTGAAGATCGCATCCGCCGCCAGCTCGAAGGTGTCGCCGGTGGTGTGTAGGCGGCCATTTTCCAGGCGTGTGCGGGCAAAGCGCATGCCGCGCACCTGGCCCTGGTCGTCCAGCAGCACAGTGTCGGGTTGGGCCCAGGTCAGCAGGCGGACCTGGTTGGCTTTGGCGATATCTTGCTCATGGCCAGTGGCGCCCATGTCGGCAAGCCCGCGGCGGTAGACCAGGTTGACATCGCGTGCGCCCAGGCGCGCCATTTGCACGGCCATGTCGATGGCGGTGTTGCCGGCACCGAGCACGATGCAGCGGTCGGCCAGGGGCAGTTGGCTGAGGTCGTCGGCCTGGCGCAGTTCACGGATGTAGTCGGTGGCGGCGAGCAGGCCGGGGGCGTCCTCGTGGGGCAGGCCCAGGTGTTTGCTGGCGGCCAGGCCCAGGCCGAGGAACACCGCGTCGAATTGCTGGTGCAGGTCGCTCAGGCTCAGGTTGTCGCCCAGGCGCTGGCCGTGGCGGATTTCGATGCCGCCGATCTGCAGCAGGAAGTCCAGCTCCTGCTGGGCGAAGTCATCCACCAGTTTATATTTGGCGATCCCGTATTCATTGAGGCCGCCGGCCTTTTCCCGGGCCTCGAAAATCACCACGTCATGCCCATGCAAGGCACTGCGATGGGCACAGGACAAACCCGCAGGCCCGGCGCCGACCACCGCGATACGCTTGCCGGTCGCGGCGGCGCGCTGGAACGGGTGTTGCTCGAAGTGCGCGTTGTCGATGGCATAGCGTTGCAACAGGCCGATCAGCACCGGGGCGCATTCTTCGCTGTGGTTGCGCACACAGGCCTGCTGGCAGAGGATTTCGGTCGGACAGACCCGGGCACAGCTGCCGCCGAGGATATTGGCCGAGAGGATTTTCTGCGCCGCGCCCTGGACGTTGTCGGTGTGGATATTGCGGATAAACGACGGGATGTCGATTTCGCTGGGGCACGCGTTGACGCACGGTGCGTCGTAGCAATACAGGCAGCGCGAGGCTTCCAGGTGGGCCTGGCGGGCATTGAGGGGCGGTGCCAGGTCGGTGAAATGGCTGGCGAGGGTCGCCCCGTCTTCGTCGGGGTGGGGGAGGTGGTTCAGGGTCTGGATCACGGTAATGGCCTCACGGTTTTTTTGCCTCTGGCGGGCATTGGTTTTTTGTTGCCTGTGCGGGCTTCATCGCGGGCAAGCCGGCTCCCACATTTGATCGGGTTCACATCTCAATGGGTGGGAGCTGGCTTGCCTGCGATTGGCGATTTCAGCGGTTTACGGCGACTGGCCTGGAATGTTCGGCCCGCTTGCGCAACTGCTCGAACACCGGCGGATACGCCGGCCGCTCGACATAGCGCCCGGCACCGCGCTCGGCGCGCAAATCGCCATCGACCCACACCAGCCGGCCCTGGCTGATGGTGTGGCTGGGCACGCCGCGTACGGTCTTGCCTTCAAAGATGTTGAAGTCCACCTGCTGGTGGTGGGTCTTGGCCGAGATGGTCCGCGTACCCTGGGGATCCCACAGCACCAGGTCGGCATCGGCACCGACGCGGATCGCACCCTTGCGTGGGTAGAGGTTGAAGATCTTCGCGGTGTTGGTGGAGGTCAGTGCGACAAACTCCTGCATTGACAGGCGCCCGGTGTTGACCCCTTCGTCCCACAGCAACGCCATGCGGTCTTCGATGCCGGCGGTGCCGTTGGGGATCTTGCTGAAGTCGTCACGCCCGGCAGCCTTTTGGTCGGCACAGAAGCAGCAGTGGTCGGTCGCGGTGGTGTGCAGATTGCCCGCTTGCAGGCCGCGCCACAGTGCGTCTTGATGCCCGCGGGGGCGGAAGGGCGGGCTCATCACGTAGCCCGCTGCGGTTTGCCAGTCGGGGTGCTGGTACACGCTGTCGTCCAGCAGCAGGTGCCCGGCCAGGACTTCGCCATAGACCGCCTGGCCTTTGGCGCGGGCATAGGTGATTTCGTCGAGGGCTTCCTGGGTCGAAACGTGCACCAGGTACAGCGGCGTGCCGAGGGTTTCGGCGATGCGGATCGCACGGCTGGCGGCTTCGCCTTCCACTTGCGAAGGCCGGGACAGCGGGTGGGCCTCGGGCCCGGTGATGCCCTGGGCCATCAGCTTGCGTTGCAGGTGATACACCAACTCGCCGTTCTCCGCATGCACGGTGGGCACCGCGCCCAGTTCCAGGCAGCGCTCGAAGCTGGCGACCAGGGTGTCGTCGGCGGCCATGATCGCGTTCTTGTAGGCCATGAAATGCTTGAAGCTGTTGATGCCGTGGTGGCTCACCAACTCGGCCATTTCCTCGCGCACCTGTTCGCTCCACCAGGTAATCGCCACATGAAACCCATAGTCGGCCGCCGACTTCTCGGCCCAGCCGCGCCACTGCTGGAAGGCCTCCAGCAACGACTGCTGCGGGTTGGGAATCACGAAGTCGATGATCGACGTGGTCCCGCCCGCCAGGCCTGCTGCCGTACCGCTGAAAAAGTCCTCGCTGGCCACGGTGCCCATGAAGGGCAGTTGCATATGGGTATGGGGGTCGATGCCGCCGGGCATCAGGTATTGGCCGCTGCCATCGAGTATCTCGGTGCCGGCGGGAATATCCAGGCCAGTGCCAATGGCGCGGATTAGACCGTCTGCGCACACTACATCGGCGGTATAACTTTCATCATGGGTAACAACGGTGGCGCCACGGATCAACAGAGACATGCCGAGTTCCTCAGAGGCTTGACCGGCTTATGCCAGTTCTAAGTGTTGTAGTGCTGCTCACGGTGCAAGGTTTATTCTTGTCACAGGTGACAGGAATAGAAACTAGCCCGAGTCTTTGGAATGATCAAGATTATTTTTTATAAGCATATATTTATAATAAGTAGATGATTTTTAAGGATAAAAATTAAAAGTCACCAAAATGTAGCGGCCTCTCACCCTTTTGACGCACTTGACAGGTTCCCAATATGAGCAAAATTTTCTATTGCAAATCAGGCGCTTGAGAGTTGCCTCTTGACGGGAGGCAGTAATAAAAATAATTGTGTTGCACCAGATTGAGTCCTGATTGTTCTGACAACTTCTGCGTTATTTGGCCTGAGTAACGTTGAAAGTGACGTGGGACTTTTCGGTGCTGTAAATAAAACTGATAAACATCAGTTGGTTATATAAGCGGTACGGATGGGTTGACGGTCTACGGCACGGTAATTGAGTGCGCTGCCGGTGGGCCGGGTCCGTGATGTCATGTTGTCCATGCGGGACTGCGGCCATCCAGCGTTGAGCGCTGGATGAGCAACAATAATTCGAAAAAAACCGTGGAGCAGCCATGCAACAGAACAGATCGCAAGTCATCGAACGCGACGGCCTGTATGAACTCGACGCCGGCAGCGACGTGCTCGACAGCCCCCGTTACAACCACGACATGGCGCCGACCAAGGTGCACGAACGAACCTGGAACAAGTGGCACATCACCGCACTGTGGGTCGGCATGTCTATCTGTGTGCCGACCTACACCCTGGGCGGGGTGCTCACCGCGTACTTCGGCTTGTCGGTGGGCGAGGCATTGGTGGCAATCCTGCTGGCCAATATCGTGGTACTCATCCCCCTGACGCTCAACGCGTTTCCCGGCACCAAGTACGGCATTCCGTTCCCGGTGCTGCTGCGCTCGTCCTTCGGCATTCTCGGCTCCAATGTGCCGTGCCTGATCCGCGCCCTGGTGGCCTGCGGTTGGTTCGGGATCCAGACGATGTTCGGCGGGCTGGCGATCCACCTGTTCCTCGGCTCGATTTTCGAGGGCTGGAAGAGCCTGGGCGGCACCGGCGAGGTGATCGGCTTCATGATCTTCTGGGTGTTGAACCTGTGGGTGGTGCTGCGCGGCGCCGAGTCGATCAAATGGCTGGAAACCCTGTCGGCACCGCTGTTGGTGGCGGTGGGCATCGGCTTGCTGGTGTGGGCGTTGCCCAATGTGTCGCTCAGCGAATTGATGGCGATCCCCCCCAAACGTCCCGAAGGCGCGAGCCTGACAGGCTACTTTATGGCCGGGCTGACTGCGATGGTCGGTTTCTGGGCCACCTTGTCCCTGAATATTCCTGATTTCAGCCGTTATGCCAAAAGCCAGAAAGACCAGATCCTGGGGCAGATTTTCGGCCTGCCGCTGACCATGTTCCTGTTCGCCGCCTTGGGCGTGATCATGACCGCCGCCTCGGTGAAACTGGTGGGGGTCAGCGTCTCCGACCCGGTGACCCTGATCGGGCATATCCAGAGCCCGGTGTGGGTGGCGGTGGCAATGGCGTTGATCATCATTGCCACGCTGTCGACCAATACGGCGGCGAATATTGTCTCGCCCACCAATGACTTCCAGAACATTGCGCCCAAGCTGATCAACCGCACCACCGCCGTGGTGCTCACCGGCCTGGTGGGGCTGGCGCTGATGGCCCACGAGTTGCTGAAAAAACTCGGCCTGATCGTGTCCGATGTCAGCCTGGAGACCGTGTATTCCAACTGGTTGCTCGGTTATTCGAGCCTGTTGGGGCCGATTGCCGGGATCATGGTGGTGGACTATTTCCTGATTCGCCGCCAGCAACTGGACCTGGCGGGGTTGTACCGTGATGACGTGTACCCGGCGTGGAATACGGCGGGGTTTATCGCGTTTGGTGTGCCGGTGGTGCTGACCTTGCTGTCGCTGGGTAGCGATGCCTTCAGTTGGTTCTACAGCTATGGCTGGTTCACCGGGTCGGCGTTGGGCGGGGTGTTGTATTACGGGCTGTGCGCCAAACGCAAAACCAGTCCAATCGCCGCCAAGACATCCCTGTAAGCGATGTGTAATGCAATCAAATGTGGGAGCGGGCTTGCTCGCGATGGCGAGGTGTCAGTCAGCGTAGATGTCGCCTGAAAGACCGCCATCGCGAGCAAGCCCGCTCCCACATAATCATAAGAAAACTGCCTGAGGAGATCCCCATGAACGCTGCCATCGACGTTCTGCAATCCACCCATCAGCACATCAATCGCGACCGCCTGTGGCAGTCGTTGATGGACCTCGCCCAGCTTGGCGCGACGCCCAAGGGCGGGGTGTGCCGCCTGGCCCTGACCGACCTGGACCGCCAGGCCCGCGATCTGTTTGTGCAGTGGTGCGAGGCGGCGGGGTGCACGGTGACCATCGATGGCGTGGGCAATATCTTCGCCCGTCGCCCGGGGCGCAATCCGGCATTGCCGCCGGTGATGACCGGTAGCCATATCGATACCCAGCCCACGGGCGGCAAGTTCGATGGCTGCTTCGGGGTGTTGGCGGGGGTGGAAGTGCTGCGCACCCTTAATGATCTGAACGTGCAGACCGAAGCGCCGCTGGAGGTGGTGGTGTGGACCAACGAGGAAGGCTCGCGCTTTCCGCCGTGCATGATGGGCTCCGGGGTGTTCGCCGAGAAATTCACCCTGGAAGACACCCTGGCCAAGACCGACGCCGAGGGTGTCACGGTGGGCGCTGCGCTGAAGGCGATTGGCTATGCGGGCACCCGGCCGGTCAGTGGGCATCCGGTCGGGGCTTACTTTGAAGCGCATATCGAGCAAGGTCCGATCCTTGAAGATGAACGCAAAACCATCGGTGTGGTGCTGGGGGCCCTCGGCCAGAAATGGTTCGACCTGACCCTGCGCGGCGTCGAGGCCCATGCCGGCCCGACCCCGATGCACCTGCGCAAGGACGCCCTGGTGGGCGCCTCGGCGGTGGTTGCCGCGGTCAACGCCGCTGCACTGGGCCATCAGCCCCATGCCTGTGGCACGGTGGGGTGCCTGCAAGCCTACCCCGGCTCGCGCAATGTGATCCCCGGTGAAGTGCGCATGACCCTGGATTTTCGCCACCTGGAGCCGGCGCGCCTGGATTCGATGATTGCCCAGGTGCGCCAGGTGATTGACGAGACCTGCGCCAAGCACGGGTTGACCTTCGAGATGGTGCCTACCGCCGATTTCCCGCCGCTGTATTTCGACAAGGGCTGTGTCGATGCCGTGCGCGAGGCGGCCAATGGCTTGGGGCTGTCGAACATGGATATCGTCAGTGGTGCCGGGCACGACGCCATTTTCGTCGCCGAGCTGGGGCCGGCGGGCATGATATTCGTGCCCTGTGAAGGCGGGATCAGCCATAACGAAATCGAAAACGCCGCCCCGGATGACCTGGCGGCGGGCTGCGCGG
>Ga0208123_100891_pt1 | contig 10419 bp, 4 predicted proteins | sample LakWasMe92_HOW11_2_FD_183914 | JGI IMG/M metagenome (GOLD analysis project Ga0208123, IMG submission 183914) | Freshwater sediment methanotrophic microbial communities from Lake Washington under simulated oxygen tension - Sediment Metagenome... | ecosystem: Environmental > Aquatic > Freshwater >... | reverse complement strand
CTGGCAGCAAACCGGTTTGATGGCGATGATGCTGCATTTGCTGACTCAGGAAAAAATCAGGGCCGGTGTATCGAAAACACTGATGGCGGAAAGACAACTCACCAACCTGCATCATCTGATCGAGCTGGTACAACAGGCCGCTGTCGATGAACATCTGGGCATCAATAAAACCCTGGACTGGCTGCGTAGCGCGATCGCCAAGGCGAGCAGCGCGGAAGACCAGCAGTTGCGCCTTGAAAGGGACGACGATGCGGTCAAAATCGTTACCATGCACCGCTCCAAGGGGCTGGAATATTCAATCGTATTTTGCCCTTATCTTTGGCAGCGCAGTGATCGATTAAACAGCGAACGGTTGTTGATTAGATGCCATGAAAACGGCCGGACCATAGTCGATTTGGGTTCGGATGATTTCGAACGGCACCGCGAAATGGCCTTAAACGAAGAGCTGGCCGAGGATTTGCGGGTATTTTACGTGGCGGTCACCCGCGCCAAATACCGCTGTTATATTGCCTGGGGCGATGTGCGTTCACAGGATACGGCGAATGATTCGTCGATGGCTTGGCTGCTTGAATTTGCGGCGGCCGATTTTTCCAAGCAACAGGCAAGACTGCAAGCCTTTCAGGATCAAGCCGGGCAGGCATTTGCTTACCGGTTGCTGGAGGTGCCTTTAGCGTTAAACGGCCGCTATCAAAAAACGCTTGCACACACCCAAATGCAGGTAAAAAAGCGTAAAAGATCGCTATATACCAGCTGGCAAATGAGCAGCTATACGGCCTTGTCGGCATTAAGCCGGCACGATGCGCCGGAGCTGCCGGAAGACAAGGCGGGAGAGCAAACGCTTGTTGCCAAGCCCGAGTCCGGCAGCCTAGCGCTTGAATTGCCCAGAGGCGCGCATACCGGTAATGTCGTGCATGAGCTGTTGGAAAAACATGCGTTCATCGACTTGGCCCGGTGCAAGGATATTGCTGCCCAGCGGGACAAGGCGTGTCAACGCTATGGCTTAAAACTCGAACGGCCGGAACTGCTGAATGAGCTGTTGCAAGCCGTGGTCGCAACGCCGCTGTCCGGGACCAATGTCGATTTTTGCCTGATGAATCTGGCGGAAAATCAGTGCCTAAAGGAAATGCCGTTTTATTTATCCATGCAAACGATGGATGCCGCGCAGATCAATCATATTTTGCGCGACACACCGGCTTTTCAGCCATTGACCGCCAAGCAGATGTGCGGTTATCTGACCGGGTTTATCGATCTCATTTGCGCGATTTCGGATTCCGGAACGAACCGTTATTATGTGATGGATTATAAAACCAACGGCCTGCAAGATTACAGCCCCGACAGCTTAACCCATGCGATGCGCGAACATAACTACGGCCTGCAATACTGGATTTACACCGTCGTGTTGCATCGTTATTTGCAAATGCGCTTGCCGGATTACGACTATGAAACCCATTTTGGTGGCGTGCGTTATTTGTTCGTGCGCGGCATGCAACCGGACCAGCCTATGAGCGGCGTTTATCAGGACCGGCCCGACTTGGAACGGGTTGAAGCGTTGGCGTCGTTGTTTGGGGGGACTCAGTGATGGAGGATTTGGAGGTACAAACCGAACCAAGATCATTCAGCCGTCTGGATGTCGCCTTTGCCCGATTCCTTAGCCAGCGCACCGGTTTCGATCCCTTGCAAAAACAGGCCTTCGAAACTATCGTGATGACGGCATCTTACGAGCAAAACCAAGGCCACAGCTGCATACAAATAGACGATAAAGCGAGGGCGTTGCTACTTGCTTCCGGGTTGGTAGAGCCGACCCCCGAAAGCCAAGCCGATCCCTTGCCCTTGGTTATCGAACAGGATCGTCTGTATTTGCACCGCTACTGGAATTATGAAAACCGACTGGCGATGCAGATCAAGGCAATGACCCAAGCCGAGCGTCCGATTGAAAAACTCGACGCCCTACTGGATCGCTATTTCGATATGAGTGACGAAACCGACGACCAGCGTGAAGCGGCAAAAATGGCGGCCAAACAGCCGTTCAGCATCATCACCGGCGGGCCGGGAACCGGAAAAACATTTACCGTCGTTAAAATCCTGGCGTTGTTGCAGGAATTGGCCGAACAACCGCTGCATATCGCCTTGGCTGCGCCGACCGGAAAGGCCGCCATGCGTCTTCAGGAATCGATAGGTAAGAGCAAGGCAAAGCTGCCGTGTTCGGAGGCGATAAAAAATCGCATCCCGGAAACGGTAACCACCCTGCATCGCCTGCTGGGTGCGATGCCGCCCTCCCCGTATTTTCGGCATAGCGCCGACAAACCGCTGGTTTACGATCTGGTCGTGGTTGACGAAGCATCCATGGTCGATCTGGCCTTGATGAGCAAGCTGCTTGACGCGTTAAAACCCGGCGCACGGTTGATCTTGCTGGGCGACAAGGATCAGCTGGCTTCGGTGGAATCCGGCGCGGTGTTAGCCGATTTGGCGATGGCCGAGAGCCTGCAAAACAACGTCTACACCTTAAAGAAATCGCACCGTTTCGGCGGCGCTATAAAAGAACTGGCCGAGGCGGTCAATTTTCAGCAGGATGAGCTGGCCTGGCAGATTTTAAGTGACGGTGGAGACGATGCAGTGCAATGTCTCGATGAAGATTTAATCGATTATGTCGCCGCACAGCAAGCGGATTATTTACAGCTGATTAAAGCCGACGCCGAATTCGAGCGGATTTTTCAGGCATTCAGCCGCTTTCAGGTGTTGTGTTCCAACCGGCAGGGAAAAAACAGCGTTGCCGACATCAATGATCGGGTTGAACAAAAACTGGCCGAGCAAAAGCGCATCGATTTGTCCGGTTTATGGTATCCGGGGCGGCCGGTCATGGTCACGCAAAACAACCCGGCGCTGCATCTTTATAACGGCGATATTGGTATTTGCATGCCGGACAGTTTTTCCGCTGGGAAACTGATGGTGTTTTTCCAACGCGCCGACGGCAGCGTCAAAAAATACCTGCCCGCGCGCGTGCCGCACTGCGAAACCGTTTTTGCGATGACCATCCATAAAAGCCAGGGATCGGAATTCGAGGAAGTGCTAATCGTCCTGCCCGAAGCAATCAATCCCGTACTAACCAAAGAGCTGTTGTACACCGCAATTACCCGAGCCAAGAAAACCATCAAACTGGTTGCAGGTGAGGCGGTATTTACCGCGACAGTCAGGCAAAAAATCGAGAGAGTTACTGGGTTGGTTGATAAGTTTAAGATTTGAAATGGGCACTTCCTTTCATCACGAAGACAAGAAGAAAAACACCTAAAGTAGGGTACTGCCCTTTTTAAGTTAATTCTAAAGTAGTTTGGTTGTATATTACTTGGGCGCGAGTTTATTCGTGCTGAGTCCGAAGGCTGGGATATTGTACAAATCCTAGTCTATACATGTTTTTTTAAACAAGGTCGGTTTGATGAGCCAGATATGCATGGCTGATTTTTATCCCATTATTCAGCTTGACGATAACGCGCCTGAACTACAGGAGCAACAAGGCAATAAGCTGAAATATTGGCTGGAGAAAGATAATCGGTTTTTCTTATTTAAAATTGGCCGACCGAACACTGGCGAAAACTGGGCGGAAAAAGTTGCTTGTGAATTATGTGTATTATTAGGGTTACCTCATGCCCATTATGAGCTTGCCGTATGGATGAACCAAAAAGGGGTTCTCTCGGAAACGATTGTGCCATATGGTGGTCGTCTGGTGATGGGTAACGAATTGTTAGCGGGAATTCACAGTACCTATCCCGAGCAGCAACGACGTGGAGTGCAAGGCCATACTTTAGGTCGAATTGTAGCGCTATTGAATAAACCGGAGATTTTATTGCCTATAAATTGGCAGCCGCCAAGTAAAGCCGTGCAGAATGCGGTTGATGTATTTTTGGGGTATTTATTGCTTGATGCATGGATTGCCAATCAAGACCGGCATCATGAAAACTGGGCCGTAATACACTATGCCGAAATTCATTTAGCTCCGACGTACGATCATGCCGCTTCGATGGGACAAAATGAGAGTGATGCCAAGCGCAAAGAGCTGTTAACAACGCGAGACAGAGGGCGGCATATCAGCAGCTATATAGAAAAAGCCCGTTCAGCGATTTATTTAAATAAATCAGAGCAAAAGCCATTACATACCTTGGATGCTTTTTGGCAAATTGCGACTAAAAGACCCGAATCGGCAAAACTATGGCTACAACGATTAAACGACATCTCGCCTGAACAGTGTCAAAATGTCTTTAACAAAATACCACCGTCTGAAATTAGCGAAATGGCAATTGAATTCGCCATGAAATTATTAGAATTAAACAAAAAAAGATTACTGGAGGTAAAACCATGAAGGCCCTTTATATCGCTTGGCAAGACCCGGAGACGCGTCTTTGGCATACTGTGGGGCAATTGACACGGGAAAACGGTTTATACAGATTCGCCTATACCCGAGGCGCGTTAGCGTCGCCACGTTTTAAATATTTGGGCAGAATGCTGGATTTACATAAAAACTACTATTCTCACGAGTTATTTCCGTTGTTTGCCAACCGTGTATTAAATAGTTCGCGTCCGGAATACCCTGATTATGTGCGTTGGTTAGCCATGAACCCGGCTACAGAAAGCGACCCCATGCAATTGCTGGCCCGTTCCGGTGGGATTCGAGCGACCGATGAATTATGCGTTTATCCCCATCCTGAAATCAACGATCAAGGAGAAATGGAGTTATTTTTTCTCAGTCACGGTTTGCGTCATCTTGAGCCTGCAAGCTTACATCGTATCGCACGGCTGCAAAGTGGCGACCGGATTGTATTAAGGCGGGAAGATAATAACGAACATGACTGTTTTGCTTTGGTGCTGGAAACCGGCGAGGCTATCAAAGTTGGGTATTGCCCACGTTATTTGAATCGGGATTTGCGCAGGGTGATGGAAAAAACCGCAGTACAACTGACAGTAGAGCGTTTAAACCATGATGCACCGGTTCAATTTCGGTTGCTGTGCAAGGCCGTTTTTAAGCTGCCGCAAGGATTTCAATTGTTTGAGGATGATGAATATCAGCCTTTAGATAAGGAAGCGGTTGCGGCGTAGTTTTGGAAGTTTAATGTGCGATACGATTACGAACAAGCCGTTGAATCATTGGTTCGCTATGCGCTCTAACGGGTCAAGCACAAATTCGTTTGGAATGGGTTTGCATTAGCCCCGAAGGGCTCCGGGCAGGATAGGCCTGAGTGACGTTCTGGGGCAAATTGGTGTAAACGTTGAGCGTTACCAGCGTGGTAACGATGCAATGCAAAACTTCGCGTTCTTTGCGGTTTTATGTTTTAAATTGATGTGCATCGGAAACGCCAGTTCTCGCCACCGCTCGAACTGGCTGAAATCCTTCTTTATCCCTTCATCTTCTTTTCCAATTCTTCCTGGGTCAAATGCCGCACATCTTCGCCTTTGACCATGTAAATCAAATGCTCGCAAACATTACAGGCATGATCGCCGATTCTTTCCAGCGAGCGGGCAATCCACAGTACATCGAGCATCCGGGTAATATTTCTCGGGTCTTCCATCATCCGGGTAATCAGCTGCCGGATAATACTGGCGTATTCGCGATCGACATTTTCATCCAAGCCGGTAATCGTGGTTACGTCCTCTACATTCATGCGGGCAAATACGTCCAGAGCGCCATGCAGCATCTCTTGAACTAATTCCGCCATGTGTTCCAATTCATAATAGTGGTCGTGTTTATTGTCGGCACTCGACAATTGTATGGCCATCTCGGCGATGCGTTCGGCCAAGTCGCCGACCCGCTCAAGCTCATTGATAACCTTGATTACGGTAATTAACAATCTTAAATCGAATGCCGCAGGCTGCCGTAGCGCAAAAATCTGCATGCATTCCTGATCGATAGCCATTTCCAACGCGTCGACCTGATTATCCTGCTTGATGACCAGTTCGGCCATTTCCACGTCACCGGTCGAAAAAGCCGTTACCGCCAGCTCGATCTGTTGTTCAACAAGCCCGCCCATGGTTAAAACTTTATTACGCACATCCTCCAATTCTTTATTGAACTGGCCTGATATATGTTGCCCTATTTTTGTGTTGTCCATTGCTTGCTCCAATTAGCCGTATCGACCGGTGATGTAGTCTTCGGTTTGTTTTTTTCGAGGATTGGTAAATAACTCGCTGGTCGTACCCATCTCGATCAATTCACCCATAAACATAAATGCCGTGTAGTCGGAAACTCGAGCGGCCTGCTGCATGTTGTGCGTTACTATAACGATGGTATATTTTTCTTTCAGCTCATTGATCAGTTCTTCAATTTTTAAGGTTGAAATAGGATCCAGTGCGGAAGCCGGTTCATCAAGCAACAACACTTCAGGCTCTATCGCAATCGCCCTGGCAATGACCAGACGCTGCTGCTGCCCGCCCGACAAGCCTAAGGCGTTATCATTCAAGCGGTCTTTCACTTCATCCCACAGCGCTGCGCCGCGTAATGAGTTTTCAACCGTTTCCTCCAGGATCCGTTTGTCGTTGATGCCTTGAATCCTAAGACCGTAAGTGACGTTCTCGAAGATAGACTTGGGGAAAGGATTAGGTTTTTGAAACACCATGCCGACGCGTCTGCGTAAAGCGGCGACATTGACGGTCTTATCGTAAATATTGTCATTATCCAGCAGTATCTTGCCTTCGATAGTCACGTTATCAACCAGGTCGTTCATCCGGTTAATGCAGCGCAGGAGTGTCGATTTGCCGCAGCCGCTGGGGCCGATATAAGCGGTTACCTTTTTCTTGGCCATTTCCATATTAACGCCATGTAAAGCCTGTTTCTCTCCGTAGAAAAGATTTAAATTTTCTACTTTGATACAGGTTTCATTTTGTTCGCCCGTGCCTTTCTGACTGCGTAAAATTGAACTTACATCAATGGCATGTGTGCGTGTGTGTTGTGCTGTCATTTCTTTAACCTTCCAGTGCCCGGTATTTTTCTCGCAGATGATTCCTGATTAAAATGGCTGATAAATTCAACCCAACAATGACCAGTACCAACAATAATGATGTTGCATAAACTAAGGGTCTCGCCGCCTCAACATTGGGGCTTTGAAAGCCGACATCATAGATATGAAATCCTAAATGCATAAATTTTCTGTCTAAATGCAAAAATGGATAGTTGCCGTCCAGCGGCAAGGTGGGCGCCAGTTTAACCACGCCCACCAGCATTAACGGAGCTACTTCGCCCGCCGCCCGCGCCACAGCCAGAATCAATCCGGTCATCATGGCAGGGCTGGCCATCGGCAATACCGTCAACCACAAGGTTTCCAGCTTAGTTGCGCCCAACGCCAGACTGCCTTCGCGTATAGATCTGGGGATTCGCGCCAAGCCTTCTTCGGTTGAAACAATGACCACCGGCAAGGTCAACAAAGCCAGCGTGATTGAAGCCCACAACAGTCCCGGCGTGCCGTAGACCGGTGCAGGCGCGGCTTCAGGAAAAAACAGCTGATCGATGTTGCCGCCCAGTATATAGACAAAAAAGCCCAAACCGAATACGCCGTAAACAATGGAGGGAACACCGGCCAAGTTATTAACTGAAATCCTGATTAAGCGGGTGATAAAGCCCTGTTTTGCATATTCCCGCAAATACACCGCCGCAATCACGCCAAACGGAGTCACGATAATCGACATCATCAGCACCATCATGACCGTACCGAAAATAGCCGGAAAAATCCCGCCTTCAGTATTGGCTTCACGCGGCTCATCGGTTAAAAACTCAACCACTTTAACGCCATAATGCACGATTTTATCGAACACGTTCATGGTGTTCGGTTGGAAAACCTTAACTACTTTATTCAAGGGAATTTCGACTTCGCTGCCGCTTTCGGTTTGCGCAACCAAGCTATCACGCCTTATTTGTTGATACAGCTCATTTAATTGCGCTTGATACTTTTTATACTCAACTTCCAGCTCGGCTTTTTCAGCGGCTAACCGTTGTTCTTCGGTCGTATCCCAGAGATTTTCCAGTTGCAGCTTTTTTTGCTCAAGCCTTAATTGTTCCAAGCTGTAGTTGATAGCGCCGACTTCCTTTTTTTCCAGACGGGCTATTTCCTTAAAAAGGCTTAAGGCCTTGTCCAGTCTGGTCTGAACGGCAGGCCAAGCTTGGCTGCCTTCGGCGATAACCTTGCCGTTTTCTTTGACCGCAACCAGCCGACCGTAAAAATTACCCCATTCCCGGCGCTCCACCACCATCAGCTCGGCAGGAGACTGGTACTGTTTGATATTGCGTTCCAATATCCAGCGAAAATCGGTGCCGGTAATATCCCGGTTGCCGGCTTTAATCAGGTATTGCACCAACGTATCTTCATCGTCGGCCATGGCATAGCCGGTCGATTTAGCCATCGTGGCCGGGGTGATGCTGGTATCGACATGTTCACCGATAAGTGTCTGAACTTCACCGTTCGGTTCCTGATAGCTGAACTGTACAACTTCGGACGGCCAGAAGTGGCCGGCTCCTCGTACTAAAATCAAGCCCAACACGCCAACCACCATAATAAGGCAGGCACTGACCGCCGCCGCGTTGAGCCATACCCAGGGAGTACCGCTTTTAAACCATAATCTGATCATAATGAGCTATATTTTTCACGTAGGCGCTGACGAATGACTTCGGCCAGCGTATTAAAAACAAAGGTAAACATAAACAACACCAGAGCCGCTAAAAACAACACCCGGTAATGCGTACTGTCTACTTCCGATTCAGGCATTTCCACAGCGATATTGGCAGCCAGGGTACGCAAACCCTGAAAAACGCTTAAATCCATCACCGGGGTATTGCCTGTTGCCATTAACACAATCATGGTTTCTCCGACCGCCCGGCCGAAACCGATCATCACAGCGGAAAAGATGCCCGGACTTGCGGTTAACAGCACAACCCTGACCATGGTTTGCCAGGGCGTCGCTCCCAGCGCCAGAGAACCCACGGTCAAATGTTTAGGTACGCTGAAAATGGCATCCTCGGCAATTGAAAAAATGGTCGGGATAACCGCAAAGCCCATCGCCACGCCGACCACCAGGGCATTGCGTTGGTCGTAGCCTATGCCCAATTCAGCCTTAAACCAGTCGCGCAAGGTACCGTGAAACAAAAACGCTTCCAAAGGCACGCTCACCTTAAAGGCAAACCAGCCGCTCAGTAAAATGACCGGGATCAATATAGCGGCGTCCCAGCCTTCCGAAAGATTATGAGCAATGGCCTTGGGTACGAATTGCCAGGCAAAGGCAAACAGCATGACGCCGATAGGAACAATCATCAGCATCGCAAACAGTCCGGCCAGATGCTCTTCCATAAACGGCGCCAGCCAAAGACCGGCAAGAAACCCCAAAATCACCGTCGGCAACGCGCCCATGATTTCAATGGAGGGCTTCACGTATTGGCGCATGCGCGGAGCCATAAAATAAGCGGTGTAAATCGCGCCCATCAGCGCCAGCGGCATGGCCACCAGCATGGCGTAAAACGCTGCCTTCAGGGTGCCGAAAACCAACGGCGTCAAACTGTATTTAGGCTCAAAATCATTATTTGCCGAAGAAGACTGCCAAATATAATCGGGCTTTGGATAGCTCTCATACCAGACTTTCTGCCAAAGCGATTTGATGGAAACCTCGGGATGTTCATTATCGATATGCCAGAAATGCATTTTGCCGTCCGCCGACTGCACCAGCAAGGCATTCGCTCTCGGCGACAAAACCGCTGCCGTTGGCAAGGCGTCGCTTACCCGCTCTTTAATCATTTCCCGTTCAGCGGTTGAGTGATAAATGCCTACGATCCCGTCGGCATCGGTGGTCATAAAGCCTTTGCGGCGCTGCTCGGCATTGATCGCAACGACCGCTTTATCGGATACTTTAAACGACCGGGTTTTTTGCATGGCGGGACGGTTTAACTTGTCTTTAACCATGCTCCACTGTGAAACCAGGCCGCTGGAGTCGCCTATCATCAGCGAAAGGTCGCCGTTTAAAAAAGTCACGCTGGTGATTTTTTGTCCGGCATCGACCACATTCTGTTGCTGCCTGATAGCCGGGTTGCTCTTGTCGCTAATGTCGAAAAAGCCCAACTGTCCGTCATTGCTGATCAGGTACAGATTGGCCTCGTCTTTGTCGATTAGAATATCCGCAATACCTGCTGCCGACTGTTCCAGAACTGAATCGGTACGCGTTAGGGCGGCCTCGTCGGCAAACAGCGATTGTTCTTTTTGAAAGTTGATTAAGCGGACTTTGCCCGGACCCTGTGCGGTATCCGCCGTTTTTACGACTATCGTCGTGCCGTCCTCGCCGACTTTAACCGCGATTTTCTCCAACGCTGCGCCGGAGTCGTCCAGCACCAAAGGTTGTTCGCCTAATGGATATTTAAGCGATGGCGTAATAACCCGCACATTGTTTGGATAAGTGACTTTG
>Ga0208123_100885_pt1 | contig 10457 bp, 8 predicted proteins | sample LakWasMe92_HOW11_2_FD_183914 | JGI IMG/M metagenome (GOLD analysis project Ga0208123, IMG submission 183914) | Freshwater sediment methanotrophic microbial communities from Lake Washington under simulated oxygen tension - Sediment Metagenome... | ecosystem: Environmental > Aquatic > Freshwater >... | reverse complement strand
GGTGGGGTACATCTTGATCTTGACGTCGAGCACGGTGGTCAGGCCGCCCAGGCCCTGCGCGCCGATGCCCAGTGCGTTGACCTTCTCGTGCAGCTCCAGGCGCAACTCTTCTACCTGCGTCAGCTTCTCGCCCTTGGCGGCCTTGGCTTGCAGCTCGTACATGTCGAGGTCGTCCATCAGGCTTTCCTTGGCCATCAGCACCGCTTTCTCGGCCGTGCCGCCAATGCCAATGCCCAGCATGCCGGGCGGGCACCAACCGGCGCCCATGGTCGGCACGGTCTTGAGCACCCAGTCGACCACGGAGTCGCTCGGGTTGAGCATGACCATCTTGCTCTTGTTCTCGCTGCCGCCGCCCTTGGCGGCCACCGTCACGTCGAGCTTGTTGCCCGGTACGATCTCGGTGAAGATCACCGCCGGTGTGTTGTCCTTGGTGTTCTTGCGCGCGAATTGCGGGTCGGCCACGACGGAAGCGCGCAGCGTGTTGTCCGGGTGGTTGTAGCCGCGGCGCACGCCTTCGTTGATGGCGTCGTCCAGGCTGCCGGTGAAACCTTCGAGGCGCACATCCATGCCGATCTTCAGGAACACGTTGACGATGCCGGTGTCCTGGCAGATCGGGCGGTGGCCGGTGGCGCTCATCTTGCTGTTGGTCAGGATCTGCGCAATCGCATCCTTGGCGGCCGGGCTTTGCTCGCGCTCGTAGGCGCGGGCCAAGTGGGCGATGTAGTCAGCCGGGTGGTAGTAGCTGATGTACTGCAGCGCAGCGGCAACGGACTCGATCAGGTCGGCTTGGCGAATGGTGGTGGTAGACATGTTCAGTCAGATGGTTAAGCGTGAAGGGGAAATTGTCAGTGTTCGTTCTGGTGGCTGCTGGTGAGCAGCTTGTCGGTATAGGCGATCGCCAGTGCGCTCATCAGGAACACGATGTGGATGAGGGTCTGCCACATCAGGACCTTGACGTCGTAGTTGGCCGCATTGATGAAGGTCTTGAGCAGGTGGATGGAGCTGATGCCGATGATGGCGGTGGCCAGCTTGACCTTGAGCACGGATGCATTCACATGGCTCAGCCATTCGGGCTGGTCCGCGTGGCCTTCGAGGTTCATGCGGCTGACAAAGGTTTCATAGCCGCCGACGATGACCATGATCAGCAGGTTGGAGATCATCACCACGTCGATCAATGCCAGCACCACCAACATGATGATGGTTTCGTTCAGCGAGGTGACACTGACCGTTTCCTTGTAGCCGATGCTGGTGACCAGTGCTTGCAGCGCGGTCTGGCTGCCGAAGGCGGCTTCCAGCAGGTGCACCAGCTCGACCCAGAAGTGGAAGACATAGACACCTTGCGCAGCGATCAGGCCCAGGTACAGCGGCAACTGCAGCCAGCGGCTGGCAAAGATGAAAGCGGGCAGGGGACGCAGCGGCGCGGCTTTGGACGGTTCAGGGGGCGACATCGGGGCAATCTCGGGTTTGTATCTAGGCGAAAGATTTTAGGCTGCATTTCCATTCGGGCGAGGATTGGGTACATTGGGGCTCGGATGTCAATCAAGTCAGTGACTTGTAAGGGCAAAACCCGACATTCCGTGGCGATTCAATTTCTATTAGAGGAAACAAGCCATGAGTTCATCTTCGTCCGCCATCCAATCTGTCTTGGTCGAGAACCGGGTCTTCCCGCCGGCCGAATCGGTTGTGAAGGCCGCCCGGATTTCCGGCATGGACGGCTACAACGCCCTGTGTGCCGCTGCGGAAAAGGATTTCGAGGGTTTCTGGGCCAAGCTGGCACGTGAGAACGTGGTGTGGAACAAACCGTTCACCCGCACGCTGGACGAGTCGAATGCCCCGTTCTACAAGTGGTTCGACGACGGTGAGCTGAACGCTTCGGCCAACTGCCTGGACAAGCATGTCGGCACCCCGGTCGAGAACAAGACCGCCATCATCTTTGAAGCCGACGACGGTGCGGTGACCAAGGTCACCTACAAGGAGCTGCTGGCCAAGGTGAGCCAGTTTGCCAACGCCCTCAAGGCGCAAGGCATCAAGAAGGGCGACCGTGTGCTGGTCTACATGCCCATGACGGTCGAAGGCGTGGTGGCCATGCAGGCCTGCGCCCGCATCGGCGCCACCCACAGCGTGGTGTTCGGTGGCTTCTCGGCCAAGTCGCTGCAGGAGCGCATCATCGACGCCGGCGCCGTGGCCGTGATCACCGCGAACTACCAGATGCGTGGCGGCAAGGAATTGCCGCTCAAGGGCATCGTGGACGAAGCGCTGGCCATGGGTGGCTGCGACACCATCAAGACCGTGCTGGTCTACCAGCGCACCGCCACCGCCTGCAACATGGTGGCCGGCCGCGACATGACTTTCACCGAAGCCCTGGCGGGCCAGAGCACCGAGTGCGCACCGGTGGCCGTGGGGGCCGAGCACCCGCTGTTCATCCTCTACACCTCAGGCTCCACTGGCAAACCGAAGGGTGTGCAGCACGCCACCGGCGGCTACCTGCTGTGGGCCAAGCTCACCATGGACTGGACCTTCGACCTGAAGTCCGACGACATCTTCTGGTGCACGGCCGACATCGGCTGGATCACCGGCCACACCTATGTGGCCTACGGCCCGCTGGCCGCCGGCGCCACGCAGATCATCTTTGAAGGCGTGCCGACCTATCCGAACGCCGGTCGCTTCTGGCAGATGATCGAGCGCCACAAGTGCACCATCTTCTACACGGCACCCACCGCCATCCGTTCGCTGATCAAGGCGGCCGAAGCGGATGCCAGCGTGCACCCGGACCGCTCTGACCTGAGCAGCCTGCGCATCCTGGGTTCGGTGGGTGAGCCGATCAACCCCGAAGCCTGGATGTGGTACTACAAAAACGTCGGCGGCGAGCGCTGCCCGATCGTCGACACCTTCTGGCAGACCGAGACCGGCGGCCACATGATCACGCCGCTGCCGGGTGCGACGCCGCTGGTGCCGGGCTCCTGCACGCTGCCACTGCCGGGCATCACGGCCGCCATCGTCGACGAAGCGGGCAACGACATGCCCAACGGTGCGGGTGGCATCCTGGTGGTCAAGAAACCCTGGCCCTCGATGATCCGCACCATCTGGAACGACCCCGAGCGCTTCAAAAAGAGCTACTTCCCCGAAGAGCTCAAGGGCTACTACCTGGCGGGCGACGGTGCTGTGCGCAGCGAAGACCGTGGCTATTTCCGCATTACCGGTCGTATCGATGACGTGCTGAACGTTTCCGGTCACCGCATGGGCACGATGGAGATCGAATCGGCCCTGGTGGCAAAGACCGACCTGGTGGCCGAGGCGGCCGTGGTGGGCCGTCCGGACGACCTGACCGGCGAGGCCATCTGTGCTTTCGTGGTGCTCAAGCGTCCGCGCCCCACGGGCGACGAAGCCAAGCAGATCGCCAAGGAACTGCGTGACTGGGTGGCCAAGGAAATCGGTCCGATTGCGAAACCGAAGGACATCCGCTTCGGCGAAAACCTGCCCAAGACGCGTTCCGGCAAGATCATGCGCCGTCTGCTGCGCTCCATTGCCAAGGGTGAGACGATCACCCAGGACACCAGCACGCTGGAAAATCCGGCAATCCTGGATCAGCTGGGCCAAGCCTACTGATGCGCTGGCGTTGAGCGTGTTTCCTGTCTGCCCCGCAAGGGGCGGCAGTTCACGCGCAGCAACAAAAAAGCCCGCAATTGCGGGCTTTTTTGTTGTGCCGAGAGGCGATTACTTGGCGGCGAGCACCCAGGCAACCAGCTTCTTGGCTTCGGCTTCGCTCACTTGCGGGTTGGCGGGCATGGGCACCGGGCCCCAGACGCCAGCGCCACCCTTGATGACCTTGGCAGCCAGCTTGTCAGCGGCAGACTTGTCGCCGGCATACTTGGCGGCAACATCCTTGAAGGCCGGGCCGACCAGCTTCTTGTCGACAGCGTGGCAAGCCATGCAGTTCTTGGAAGTGGCCAGAGCCTGGTCGGCGAAGGCGGGGGCGGTCACGGAAACAGCAGCGACCAGGGCAAACAGAGCACGTTTCATCATTTCCTCGTGGGTTGAGTTAAATTAAGTGAACAACGATATTGTAATAACTATGGTTGACCGATGCGCACGATCGGTTATGCAGAAACTGGAGAAATAGGATGTATTTGCTTGGTATTGGCATTGTTTTGCTGTTGCTCAAATTCTTGGAAATCGGGCCGGTAGCGGCCTGGGACTGGTGGGTGGTGCTGGTTCCTTTCGTCTTGGCCGTTGCCTGGTGGGCCTGGGCAGATGCTTCCGGCTACACCCGGCGCAAGGCCATGGCGCGGGAGGACCAGCGCCGGCAGACCCGCATCGACCGCAGCCATGCTGCGCTGGGGACCAAAAGAAAACGGCCTTGAGGTATGCGAGGGGTTGATGCAGCCAAGCCGTTGGCATGCGCACATTGGCGGTACCTGTGTGGCGGGTATTGACATGGCCCCTCCAGCCATCGGTAAACCGCACGCTAGGCCATAATTGCAGAGGCCTTCTCACTTGTAACCACTGACTCGAAGAATCACCATGCCAGCCTATCGTTCCAAAACTTCCACTGCCGGTCGCAACATGGCAGGTGCGCGTGCACTCTGGCGCGCCACCGGCATGAAGGACGGCGACTTCAGCAAGCCCATCATCGCGATTGCCAACTCCTTCACCCAGTTCGTGCCTGGCCATGTGCACCTGAAGGATCTGGGCCAGCTGGTGGCACGCGAGATCGAGGCCGCAGGTGGTGTCGCCAAGGAATTCAACACCATTGCGGTGGATGACGGCATTGCCATGGGCCACGACGGCATGCTGTATTCGCTGCCCAGCCGCGAGATCATTGCTGACTCGGTGGAGTACATGGTCAACGCCCACTGTGCCGATGCGCTGGTGTGCATCTCCAACTGCGACAAGATCACCCCCGGCATGCTGATGGCCGCCATGCGGCTGAACATCCCGGTGGTGTTCGTCTCCGGCGGCCCGATGGAAGCCGGCAAGACCAAATTGGGCGTGATCAAGCTGGACCTGATCGACGCCATGGTGATGGCCGCCGATGACAAGGTGTCGGACGAGGAAGTGGCCGAGGTGGAACGTTCCGCCTGCCCGACCTGCGGCTCCTGCTCCGGCATGTTCACGGCCAATTCCATGAACTGCCTGGCCGAGGCGCTGGGCTTGGCCTTGCCCGGCAATGGCACCATCGTTGCCACCCATGCTGACCGCGAGCAGTTGTTCAAGGGCGCTGGCCGCCTGGTCGTGGAGCTGTGCAAGCGCTACTACGAGCAGGGCGACGAGAGCGTGCTGCCGCGCTCGGTCGGCTTCAAGGCCTTCGAGAATGCGATTGCGCTGGACATCGCCATGGGCGGCTCGACCAACACCATCCTGCACCTGCTGGCGATTGCACAGGAAGCCGAGATCGACTTCACCATGAAGGACATCGACCGCATGTCGCGCACGGTGCCGCAGCTGTGCAAGGTAGCACCGAACACGAACAAATACCACGTCGAGGACGTGCACCGCGCCGGCGGCATCATGGCCATCCTCGGTGAGCTCGACCGCGCCGGCAAGCTGCACACCGATGTGCCGACCGTGCATGCCAAGACCATGAAGGATGCGCTGGACCAGTGGGACATCAAGCGTAACCCCTCGCCCGAGGTGCAGACCTTCTACAAGGCGGGACCGGCCGGCAAACCGACCCAGATCGCCTTCAGCCAATCTACACGCTGGCCCAGCCTGGATACGGACCGCGCTGAAGGCTGCATCCGCTCCATCGACCACGCTTTCTCACAAGAAGGCGGCCTGGCCGTACTGGTGGGCAATATTGCGCAGAACGGCTGCGTGGTGAAGACCGCCGGTGTGGATGACGCCTTGCTGGTGTTCGAAGGTCCTGCCCATGTGACCGAATCGCAGGACGAGGCGGTGGCCAACATCCTGGACGACAAGGTCAAGGCCGGTGACGTGGTGATCGTGCGCTACGAAGGCCCCAAAGGCGGCCCCGGCATGCAGGAAATGCTTTACCCGACCTCGTACATCAAGTCCAAGGGCCTGGGCAAGGCCTGCGCGCTGCTGACGGACGGGCGTTTCTCCGGCGGTACCTCCGGCCTGTCGATTGGCCACTGCTCGCCTGAAGCGGCAGCGGGCGGTGCGATCGGGCTGGTGCGCAATGGCGACCGCATCCGCATCGATATCCCGAACCGCCGTATCGACGTGCTGCTGTCGGACGAGGAACTGGCCAAGCGCCGCGCCGAGCAGGACGCCAAGGGCTGGAAGCCGGCGCAGCCGCGCAAGCGCAAGGTGTCGGCTGCACTCAAGGCCTACGCCAAGCTGGTGATGTCGGCCGACAAGGGCGCGGTGCGCGACCTGTCGCTGCTTGACTGACGCTTGCCCTGTTGCCGGCATGCCCGTTGCGGCGGCCGGCTACCGGGGCGGCTGAGCACAAGGCAGGGTGCCATGGTGACGCCAAGTCGTGTTTGTGCGTGTGAGCCGGCACCCGGGGTGCTAGCCGGGGCACAATGGCGCCCATGCTGATCCACCCGCAAATCAATCCGGTCGCCCTGCAGTTGGGGCCACTCGCTGTCCACTGGTATGGCATCACCTACCTGGTGGCCTTTGCCTTGTTCATGTTCCTGGGCGTGCGCCGGCTGCGGCATGAGCCGTACGCATCGCTCAGTGGCACGCAGGCCTGGAGCCGGCGTGACGTGGAAGACATCCTGTTTCTCGGTGTCATGGGCGTGGTGATTGGCGGCCGCCTGGGGTATTGCCTGTTCTACAAGCCGGGTTACTACCTGAGCCACCCGCTAGAGATTTTCTTTGTCTGGCAAGGCGGCATGAGTTTTCATGGCGGCATGCTCGGCGTGGTGGGGGCCATGCTCTGGTTTGCCCACAGCCGCAAGAAACCCTGGCTGCAGGTGGCCGACTTCGTGGCGCCCTGCGTGCCCACCGGGCTGGCGGCCGGGCGGGTCGGCAATTTCATCAACGGCGAGCTCTGGGGGCGCGTGGCCGACCCGTCCTTGCCCTGGGCCATGCTGTTCCGTGGTGCCGGCGAGGCACCGCGCCATCCCTCGCAGGTTTACCAGTTTTTGCTGGAAGGGCTGCTGCTGTTTGTGCTGCTGTGGCTGTATGCCCGCAAGCCGCGCCGCACCGGCCAAGTGGCGGCGGCTTTCCTGTTCGGCTACGGCGTGCTGCGCTTCGTGGCGGAGTTCTTCCGCGAACCGGATGACTTTCTCGGCCTGCTGTCGCTGGGCCTGAGCATGGGGCAGTGGCTGTGCTTGCCGATGATCGCGGGCGGTATCGGGCTGTGGTGGTGGGCGAGTCGCCGGCCAGCCGCACGTTCGGCCTGAGACCGCGAGCTTCTTCAGGCAAAATTCGCCTGAATCCCTTGTCAAATATGCGCCAAATGCTATAAAAAGTGTAGCTATTTGGCGCTGTGCCCTATTGCAAGCCGGTATTAGGGTTTTTCAGGATCGAATAATTACATGTAATTATGGAAAATTACAGAAGAGGGCGGGCTCTGAACAGGCCCATCCCGTGTCGTTCCTCAACCTGATTCGAGCCTCTCATGCGTCTGGTCCACAACTCTCTGCACGAGCGCGTCGCCGCCACGCTGCGCGAGGAGATTTTTGACGGCACCCTAGCGCCAGGCAGTTTTGTGGACGAGGTGGCCTTGTGCGAGCGCTTGAAGATTTCCCGCACGCCGCTGCGCGAGGCGCTCAAGGTGCTGTCGGCCGAAGGGCTGGTGCGGCATGAGCCGCGCCGCGGCTGCTTTGTCAATGAAGTGACTGAGCAGGATCTGGATGAAATCTTTCCCGTCATTGCCCTGCTGGAAGGGCGCTGTGCCTTCGAGGCAGCCTGCAATGCCAGCGATGCCGATCTGGCCGTGCTGGAGACGCTGCACCAGAAGTTGCAGGCTCATGCGGCGGCCAAGCGCATCGTCGACTACTACCAGACCAATTTCACCATTCATGAGGCCATCATCACGCTGGCCAACAACCGCTGGCTGGCGCAGGTGATTGCGGATCTGCGCAAGATTCTCAAACTGGCGCGCTTGCAGCAGCTGCATGCGCCGGGGCGCCTGGCGCAAAGCCTGAGCGAGCATCTGGCGGTGTTTGCGGCGCTCAAAGCACGCGACTCCGAGGGGGCGGAAGCGGCCATGCGCACGCACCTGACGCGGCAACGTGAAGCATTGCGCGAACTTGCGCGCCAACAGAAAAGCAGGAGGCTGGTATGAATGTCGCAACATCCTGGTTGGCGCGCAGCGTTTCGCAGCTGAGTCCGCGCCTGCGTGGCGTGGTTGCCGCCGCCGCCAAGCCCGAGCGCGATGCGGCGCTCACACGCGAGCAGCGCCGCATGCTCAAGACCCTGCAGGCGATCGTTGACCCTCAGGTGAGCGAGGTCGAAGGCGGACGCCGCGCACGCACCGTGGCGGCGGGCTATGCCGCGGCCACGCCTGAGCAGCGGCGCGACATGTGGTTATTGATGAGCGAGCAGTTCGCCCCTGACGCCAAGAAGGTGGCGGCAGCGCGCGACCAGTACGACACGGCCATCGGGACGCCCGAGGAAGGGCAGGCTGAAATCCGCTTGCGCAAGGCATTGGTGTCGCCGCGCACGCGGCTGCTGCAGCGTTTTTCCGCGTTTCCCGAGGGCATGCGCTTTCTGCTCGACCTGCGCGCCGAGCTGCTGCCGCAACTCAAAGGCGAGAAACGCCTGCTGGCGCTGGATGCCGAGTTGGAGAACCTGTTTTCCACCTGGTTCGACGTCGGCTTCCTGGAGTTGCGGCGCATGAGCTGGGATTCGCCGGCCTCGCTGATCGAGAAACTCATCAAGTACGAGGCGGTGCACGACATCCGCAGTTGGGCCGACCTCAAGAACCGCTTGGACAGCGACCGCCGTTGCTACGGCTTTTTTCACCCAAGCTTGCCGGACGAGCCGCTGATCTTTGTCGAAGTGGCTTTGCTGGGCGAAATGCCGGGCAGCATCGCGCCGCTGCTGGATGAAACCGCTGCGGCATCCGACCTGACCAAGGCGACGACGGCCATTTTCTATTCCATCAGCAACACCCAGACCGGCCTGCGCGGGGTGAGTTTTGGCGATTCGCTGATCAAGCGCGTGGTCGAAACCCTGCGTGCTGAATTCCCCAAGCTCAAGACCTTCGTCACGCTGTCGCCTATTCCGGGTTTTCGCGCCTGGCTGGGCCGGCACGCCGGCGCCATGCTGGAACGGATGGAACGCCGCGCACGCACGGAACTGCAGCGCTCGCTCGGTGGCGAGGCCTTGACGGTGGAGCTGTTCCTGGCTGCGGCAGACAACGCGCGCGAGCTGGATGCCGCGTCCCCGCTGGGTCACCTTCTGATGCAATGCGCCGCGCACTACCTGGGCCAGGAGTTGCAGGATGGCAAGCCGGTTGACCCGGTGGCGCGTTTTCACCTGGGCAATGGTGCGCGAGTGGAGCGGCTCAACTGGGCTGGGGACGGCTCGCCCAAGGCGTGGAAGCAGTCTTACGGCATGATGGTCAACTACCTGTATGACCTCAAGCGTCTGGACAAGCATCGGGTGCAACTGGGGCAGGGCAAAATACCTGTGTCGGGCGAGATCGCCAAGCTGGCGTTCTGACAGCCGCGCCATTTGTTAGTTGGTTTACCAAAAGAGGAGACAACCATGACTACGATCGACCGCGTCATTTCCAGCCGACGTGATGTGTTGCGCCTGGCGGCAGCCGGCCTGGCCGGGACAGCCCTGACCGGGCAGGCCCAATCAACCTGGCCGACCAAGCCGGTCACCTTGATCGTGCCGTTTCCGGCCGGTGGTGGGACCGACGCTTTTGCCCGCCCGCTGTCGGCGCAGTTTGCCCGGGTCACTGGCAAGCAGTTGATCATCGACAACCGCGGCGGTGCCGGCGGCACCTTGGGCGCCAGCATCGCGGCCAAGGCGCAGCCCGATGGCTACACCCTGTTCATGGGCGGCGCTCACCATGCCATCGCACCGTCGATGTACCCCAAGCTGGACTACGACCTGGAAAAGGACTTCGTGCCCTTGGTGCTGGTGGCCAACGTGCCGCAGGTGCTGGTGGTCAACCCGAAGAAGATCAATGTCGACTTCAAGGCCTTCCTGGCCATGTTGCGGCAGAACCCCGGCAAGATGAACTACGGCTCGGCCGGCAGCGGCAGCAGCCACCACCTGGCGGGTGAGTTGTTCAAGCAGCAGACCAAGACTTTCATCACCCACATTCCCTATCGCGGTGCCGGCCCGGCGCTGCAGGATCTGATTGCCGGCAATATCGACATGATGTTCGACGGCCTGGGCTCCTCGGCCTCGCACATCAAGGGCGGCCGTATCAAGGCGCTGATGGTGGCCGGCGCCAAGCGCAACCCGGCGTTCCCCGATGTGCCGTGCGCGGCCGAGTTGGGGCTGCCGGACTACACCGTGACCACCTGGTATGGCATCTGGGCACCGAAGGGCACGCCGGCCGATGTGCAGGCGCGCGC
>Ga0208123_100883_pt1 | contig 10492 bp, 13 predicted proteins | sample LakWasMe92_HOW11_2_FD_183914 | JGI IMG/M metagenome (GOLD analysis project Ga0208123, IMG submission 183914) | Freshwater sediment methanotrophic microbial communities from Lake Washington under simulated oxygen tension - Sediment Metagenome... | ecosystem: Environmental > Aquatic > Freshwater >... | reverse complement strand
GAAGGCAGAAGGTGATCAATCCGCCATTCCAACACAACCCCCCGCCGGGCGCCATCGATCAATACAGAGACTCGGGCAGGGTCTCGGGATTGGCCTGGGCCGCCAGCTGGGCGCTGGGGCGGCGCAAGCCCGTGGCCACCTCGACGCGGTTGCGGCCGTTGTTCTTGGCCTGGTACAGCGCGCGGTCGGCGGCAGCAATCAGCATGTCCCAGCTGTCGCCCGACTCCAGTCGCCCGCCAAACACGCCAATGCTCACCGTGACCGCAATGCCCGGGCCGGGCACGCCATCAGCAGGGCAGCGGGACTCCTCAACCGCCTTGCACAGCTCGCGCGCCAGTTGCTCGGCGCCCGTGAGGCCGGTGTCGGGCAGCAGCACCATGAACTCCTCGCCCCCGTAGCGGCCCACCAGGTCCTGCGCACGCACGCGCTGGCGCAGGACGTTGACCACGCTGCACAGCACGCGGTCACCCGCCGGATGGCCGTACTGGTCGTTCACATCCTTGAAGTGGTCGATGTCCACCATCATCAGCGCCATGGGCTCGCGCATGCGCTGGGCACGGGCCACGTCGCGGTCCAGCGCGGCGATCAGCGAGCGGCGGTTGGCCACGCCGGTGAGCGGGTCCAGCGCGGCCAGCACGCGGTTGTTTTCGTCGGCCCGGTCGCGCGACATGAACACAAAACCCACCGAGCTGACGAGCACCACCGAGAACGTGGCCAGAAAGGTCAGCGTTTGCAGCGCGCTGCTTTGCAGGATGCTGGTGGCATCAGAGTGCGTACTCAGGGCCACAACAGCGCGCCCGCCCAGCACCAGGGCCTCCAGCGCCAGTCCTGCCACCAGCAGCCATTGCCCGCGCCCTACGGTCACGTTCCGCTGCGACAACGCCGCCAACAGCGCCCACACCGCCTGCAGCCCGATGGCCAGGCCCACAAAGCTCACCCGCGCCGGAAAGTTGTCGATGAACACCGAGACAAAAACCAGCACCAGCGCCGGTGGGGCCAGCAGCAGCGGCCAGCGCACCGGCCGCCCCTGGAACTGGTAGACCGCCGCAATCAGGCCCACGAACACGCTGGACAGCATCAGGTTGCCGACCACGATGGACAACACATCGGGGATCAGGCCGCGCAGCATGATCAGCAGGTGCCCGATGGCGTTGACCAGCAGGGCCGCCGCCCAGCGACCCAGGCCATCGCGCCGCCGCCCCCAGCCCACCACGGCCATGGAGGCCGCCATCATGAGGGAACTGGCAATGATCATTGCCAGCATGGTGGGGACGTGGGCAGCCATGGATGCGGGTGGACAGGGAGATGGGTGGGGGAATCAAGCCAGCATAAACCAAGCTTTGCAGACCGCAAACCGCCAGATGACCGCCCGGCCGGTTGTCAGGCCCTATTGCAGCTGGGCGGGCGCCCGGGCGCCGCTGCCGGGCGCGTGCTGTCCCTCTCCGTCGCCGGTCTGCGCCATGGGCGCAGCCAGGGCCGCGCGCGCCGAGTAACCCAGGCCACCGTGGGTCGCCGTGCCGTCGCCCCGCGAAAGTTTGAACACCTGTACCGCCCCGGCCAGCCGCGTGGCCTGCTCGCGCAGGCTTTGCGCAGCGGCGGCAGATTGCTCCACCAGCGCGGCGTTCTGCTGCGTCATCTGGTCGAGCTGGTTGACGGCGGTGTTGACCTGGCCGATGCCGTCGGACTGTTCGGTCGATGCGGCCGTGATCTCGCCGATGATGTCGCCAACCCGTTTGACCGAGCCCACGATCTCGTCCATGGTGCTGCCCGCGTTTTGACGCACCAATCAGCGCCTTGATCTCGCGCGCCGCCTCGGCGCTGCGCCCGGCGAGGTTGCGCACCTCGCTGGCCACCACGGCAAAACCCCGGCCCTGCTCACCAGCGCGGGCGGCTTCCACCGCAGCGTTGAGCGCGAGGATGTTGGTCTGGAACGCGATCGAATCGATCACGCCGATGATGTCGGCAATCTTGCGCGAGCTCTGGTTGATGTCACCCATGGTGGTGACCACCTCGCCCACCACCTGGCCGCCGCGCGCAGCCACTTCGGCGGCGGTGCTGGCCAGCTGGTTGGCCTGGCGGGCGGCGTCGGCCGACTGGCGCACGGTGGAGGTCAGATGCTCCATGCTTTGTGCGGTCTGCGCCAGGCTACTGGCCGTGGCCTCGGTGCGGGCCGACAGGTCCTGGTTGCCGCTGGCAATCTCGGCGCTGGCGGTGGTGATGCTGTCCACGGCATTGCGCACCTGCTGCAGCATTTGCGTATAGCGCTGGCGCATGCCCTCCACCTCCTGCACCAGCGCGCCGATCTCGTCGCGCCGCGTGGTGTGGAAGGCCTCGGTCAGGTCGCCCTGCGCGACCAGCGTGATGGCCTGGGTCAGGTCCTGCAGCGGGCGGCTCACGCCCCGGCGCAGCATGACGAACAGGCCGATGGCCAGCAGCACCACGGCCACGGCCATCAGGCCCCAGACTGCCAGCGTGACGCGCCGCTGGCTGGCCATGGCCTCGCCGTCGGCCACCTCCGCCACCACCCACCAGCCGCCACCGGTCTTGCGCACCAGGGCCCAGGGGTTCTCGGCGCCGGTGCCCAGCACGTCCGCGGCCTCGCGCACAAAGCCGTCCTGCGATGCGGCCAGCGCTTCAAAGAAGGGGCGCGCCTGCGGGTAGGCCTCCAGCACGCGCTTGCCGCGCGCGGTGGGGTGGTACACAAACACGGCCTGGTCCAGCGAGGTGCCAGGGTTGATCACATAGGTGCCGCCGTGTTCGAAGAACTTCGTCTGCGCCACCTGTTTTTGCAGCATGGCGTGGAACACGCTGATGTCATTGCCGATGAACAGCAGCGCAATGACCTTGCCCGAGGCGTCCTTGGCGGGCAGGTAGTGGCCCATGAAGGGCTTGCCGTTCACCACCGTGACGCCCGTAAAGGGCTCGCCCTTGGACACCGTGGCGTAGGCCGGGTCGGTGCGGCCAAGCGGCGTGCCCATCTGGCGCTCGCCCTTGTCGTTCTTGACCGAGGTGGTGATGCGGATGAAATCGTCGCCCTTCTTGGCGAACACGGTGGCAATGCCGCCCGTTTCGCTGGCGAATTTGTCGACCGAGCCGTAGTCCTCGTTGACCAGCGCGCCGTAGCTGCGCAGCTCGCCCGAGGCTTCGTCGAGCTGCATGGCGGCCTCGAAGTAGCGCTGAAAGCCCTTCATGGTCAGCTGCACCAGCTCGCGGTTGGTGTTGTCGGCCGCGTCCAGCGACTGCGCCACGCTCTGCGCCGTGTCGCCCACGCTGGCCACCACCTGGGCACGGGTGCTGCGCTCGGTCAGCACAGCAATCGCCAGCCCCACCAGCACCAGCACCAAGGCCACCAGCGCAATGGCGGTCAACGTGACCTGGCGCGCGACGGATCGGTTGTTGGCAAGGGATGCGGGCATGCGGGGTGTCTCCTGGAATGGAATGCGAAAAGCCGGCTGGGCCGGTCTGCATTCACTCTAAGCGCAGCACCTTGTTACATTTATTCACGCATTCCCTTACGCATTCGCGCGTATTGGTGCCGACCGCCGAAACGATCTATGCGGGGTGCGGGGCGCGGCTGCGCAGGGCCCAGTCCCGCCAGCCGAGCCCCTGTGACGTGCCTGCCGCCGGGGTGTATTCGCACCCCACCCAGCCCGTGTAGCCCAGGGCGTCGATGGTGTCGAGCAGGAACGGGTAGTGCAGCTCGCCCCGGTCGGGCTCATTGCGTGCGGGCACGCCCGCCACCTGGATGTGGGCCACGCGGCCCGTGGGCAGGTAGCGCTGCAGCTTGCCGTGCAGGTCCCCCTCCACCAGCTGGCAGTGGTACAGGTCCATCAGCACCTTCAGGTGGGGCACCTGGGCCGCGTCGAGCAGCTCGTGCGCATGGTCCTGCCGGTTCAGAAAATAACGCGGCACGTCGCGCAGGTTGGTGGGCTCGATGAGGATGTCACACCCTGCACGCGCGGCCTGCTCTGCCGCCCAGCGCAGGTTGCCCACGCACAGGGCCTTGAGCGATTCGCGCTCCACCCCCGGCGGCACGGTGCCGCACAGCAGGTTGATGAACGGGCAGCGCAGTTGCTCGGCATACCGCAGGGCCTCCAGCACCCCGGCGCGAAACTCCGCCTCTCGACCCGGCTGCGCGGCGAGGCCCCGTGCGCCCTGGTCCCAGGCGTGGGCCATGTCGGTGGGCGCGAACCCGCCCGCCGGGGCGTTGAACAGCACCAGCTGCAGGCCGTTGTCCTGCAGCCGGGCAGCGATCTCGCGGGGGTCGAAAGCGTAGGGGAAGTGCAGTTCCACCGCCCGGAACCCGTCGCGCGCCGCAGCCGCAAAACGGTCGAGCAAGGGCAGCTCGGTGTACATCAGGCTCAGATGGGCGGCAAACTGGGGCATGGGGGCAGTGCGAAGAGGCAACTTCTAAGCGCCGCAGCTTATCGTGTAGCCAACGAGCCCATTGCCCGCCCAGAGCGCCGTGGAGCCTGAATTTGTGCCAAATTCGCCTCTAGCGCTAGTTTCATATGCCTTTACAGCTATACATTTTATAGCAATCTCAGGATCACCCATGCGCATCGGAGAACTCACCCAACGCACCGGCACCACGCCCAAGGCCATCCGGCTGTATGAGTCACGGGGCCTGCTAGGCACGGTGGCACGCGCGGGCAGCTACCGCCACTATGGCGAGGCCGATGTGGCGCGCGTGTTGCTGATCCGCCGGGCCCAGGCGCTGGGTTTTCGGCTGTCGGAGCTGGATGGCCTGCCCCACATCGACACCGCTGCAGGCTGGGACCGCATGGCCCAACTGGTGGCCGGGCGGCGGGCCGCCGTGGCGCAGGAGCTGGCGCGCCTGGCAGCGCTGGACGCACAACTGGCCGCACTGGAAGCCGAGCTGCACACCTGCGACACGCTGGCCGTGCCCGTGGCACCCGAAGCCTGCGCTGCACTCTCCACACTGGCGGTGGCACCTCCAGCGCACAACCCCGCGCAATTTGGTGCAGCGACCACAGCGGGCGCTGCGAGATCCACCGCGACTTGACCTGACCGCTTGACTCTGCCCCGTGGGGCAAGGTGACCATGGCGCCATCAACAACACCGAGATGGAGCGTCTGTGGCAGAGCAACACAACATTCTGGTCATCCTGGGCCATCCCGCCGCCGGGAGCCTGTGCGCGGGCATGGCACGTGCCTATGCCGAGGGCGCCCGGCACGCCGGGGCGCAGGTGCGCTTTCTGGACGTGGGTCAGCTGGCCTTCAACCCCCTGTTCCAGGGCTATGGCGCTGCCCAGCCGCTGGAACCCGACCTGCTGGCCGCACAGGCTGACATCAGCTGGGCGCACCACCTGGTGTGGGTGTACCCCATCTGGTGGGGCGCCATGCCCGCGCTGCTCAAGGGTTTTATCGACCGCGTGCTGCTGCCCGGCTATGCCTTCAAGTACCGCAAAGGCTCATCGCTGTGGGACAAGCTGCTGACCGGCCGATCGGCCGAGCTGCTGGTGACCATGGACTCGCCGCCCTGGTACTTCCGCTGGGTCACGCGCATGCCGGGGCACCACCAGATGAAGAAAGCCATCCTGGAGTTCTGCGGCATCCGGCCCGTGCAGGTGCACAGCTTTGGCCCGGTGCGCAGCGCCAGCGCCGACCGGCTGGCACTGTGGGTGGAAAAGGCGCGGCAACTGGGGTTGCGCCAGGGGGCGCGTTCCGCACCGGGCAAGCCGCGCCCGGCACCTGTTACTTCGTCGCCTTCGCCGTGAAGGCCTGGACTGCAGCACGGCCCACCGCCGAGTCGTCGGTGAAGAAGCCGTCGATGCCCGCGCGCAGGTAGGCCGTGATCTCGGCCACGCTGTCGCCGCGCACGATGCCATCGGTGGTGGGCGCCTTCTTCAGACCGGCGGGCAGGAAGGCGTTTTCGGGCCGCAGCGTCCAGATATGCACTGCCAGCCCGGCGGCATGGGCCTGCGCGACCAGCGGCGTGGGCTCGCCGGGCACACCGTCCTTCACCGGCACCACCAGGGTCTTGAATGGCCCAACGGCGTTGGCGTAATTGGCCACCTGCTTCAGGCCCTCGGGCGTGATCAGGTCGGCATAAGCGCGCGTGTTGGCCGCGCCCTGGGCCAAAAAGTCATAGGGCCGGCCCGAAGGGGCGACCAGCTGCACCAGGCGCACGCTGCTGAGCTTGCGGATCGCCTGCAGGTTGCTGACCTCGAACGACTGCACGAACACGGGCGCGTCCTTGTGGTTCCAGCCGTTCTTCTCCAGCACGGCCAGCAGCGGCGCCTCCAGCGGCAGGCCGATGGACTGGAAATAGGTGGGGTGTTTGGTCTCGGGGTAGATGCCGATGGTGCGACCGGTCTTGGCCGTGGCCGCCTTGGCCAGGTCGATCACTTCCTGCAAGGTGGGCACCTCGAACTGGCCGTTATAGGCCACGTTGGCCGGGCGCTGTGCAGGGATGCGCTCGCGGGCGCGCAGGGTTTTGAGCTCGGCCAGCGTGAAGTCTTCGGTGAACCAGCCGGTGATGGCCTGGCCGTCGATGGTCTTGGTGGTTTTACGGCCCGCGAACTCGGGGCGGTCCACCACGTCGGTGGTGGCTTCCTTCACAGAGCCATCGGCGCCCAGGATGGCGATGGCGTTCTCGTGCCGCGCCACCAGCACGCCGTCCTTGGTGATGACCAAGTCGGGCTCGATGATGTCGGCACCGTCGTCAATGGCCTTTTGGTACGCGGCCAGCGTGTGCTCGGGCCGCAGCGCCGAGGCGCCCCGGTGGGCAATGACGGTGGGGGTGGGCGGCCAGGCCTGGGCGACGGCGCCCAGCGCCCAGGTGGTCAACAGCGCGGCAGCGGTCACTGCGCGCAGTGCAATGCGTTTCATGCGGGTCTCCTACAAACGGAGCCCGCACCTTAGCCGATGCGCTTGACAGCGGCGTGTCGCCGGGGCGTACACCCCGGTAAGCGCTACGCGTGTTCGAAGTGGAAGACGGCGGTGCCCGCGCGTGCGTTGGGCAGCCAGCGCACTTCCTGTCCATCCTGCAGGCCGAAGGCATCCAGGATGCGCAGGCTGTTCTTGGTGGCCAGCACTTCGAAGTCCTTGTAGGTGCCCACGCGGATGTTGGGCGTGTCGTACCACTGGTAGGGCAGGCGCCGCGTCACGGGCATGCGTCCGCGCAGGATGGACAGGCGGTTGGGCCAGTGGGCAAAGTTGGGAAACGCCACCACACCCGTGCGGCCTACGCGCGCCGTCTCGCGCAGCATGGTTTCGGCATTGCGCAGGTGCTGCAGCGTGTCGATCTGCAGCACCACGTCAAAGCTGTTGTCGTCGAACATGGCCAGCCCCTCGTCGAGGTTGAGCTGGATCACATCCACCCCGCGCTGCACGCAGGCCAGCACGTTGGCGTCGTCGATCTCCACACCATAGCCGCTGCAGCCGCGCTCGCGCTGCAGGTAGTCGAGCATGGCGCCGTTGCCACAGCCCAGGTCGAGCACGCGCGAGCCGGGGGGCACCAGGCGCGCCAGGGCTTGCATCGCCGCTTTTTCGGTCATGGTTGCAACTCCTTGGCAATGCTATCGAAGTAAGAGCGCATCACGCCCATGTACCGGGCATCATCGAGCAAAAAGGCATCGTGCCCGTGGGGCGCATCGATCTCGGCGTAGCTCACGCTGCGGCGGTTGTCGAGCAGGGCCTTCACGATCTCACGGCTGCGCTTGGGTGAGAAGCGCCAGTCGGTGGTGAAGCTCACCAGCAGAAACCTGGCCTGCGCCCGGGCCAGGGCCCGCGTGAGGTTGCCGGCATGGGTGCGCGCGGGGTCGAAGTAGTCCAGCGCCCGGGTGATGAGCAGGTAGGTGTTGGCGTCGAAGTAGTCGCTGAACTTGTCGCCCTGGTAGCGCAGGTAGCTTTCGATCTGGAACTCGATGTCCTGCGTGCTGTATTTCAGATCGATGCCTTCACGCAGCTGACGCCCGAACTTCTCGTTCATCACGTCGTCACTGAGGTACGTGATGTGGCCGATCATGCGGGCAATGCGCAGGCCACGCTTGGGGATCACGCCGTGGCGGTAAAAGTGGCCGCCGTGGAAGTCCGGGTCGGTCACGATGGCGCGGCGGGCGACTTCGTTGAAGGCGATGTTCTCGGCCGTGAGGTTGGGCGCACTGGCCACCACCACCGCGTGGCGCATGCGCTCGGGGTACTGCAGCGTCCAGCTGAGCGCCTGCATGCCGCCCAGGCTGCCGCCCAGCACGGCCGCCAGTTGCTGGATGCCCAGACGGTCCAGCAACCGCGCCTGGGCGTTGACCCAGTCTTCCACCGTGACCACAGGGAAGTCCGCTCCATAAACCTCGCCGGTGTCCGGGTGGTGGTGCATGGGCCCGGTGGAGCCAAAACACGAGCCCAGGTTGTTCACGCCGATGACGAAGAAGCGGTCGGTGTCCACGGGCTTGCCGGGGCCGATCATGTTGTCCCACCAGCCCTCGCTCTTGTCCTGCCCGGCGTACACGCCCGCCACATGGTGCGAGGCGTTGAGGGCGTGGCACACGAGCACGGCGTTCGAGCAGTCGGCATTGAGCGTGCCGTAGGTCTCAAAGGCCAGGTGGTAGTCGCGGATGGACGCGCCGCTTTGCAGCGGCAGCGCATCCGGGAAATGCATGGACTGGGGTGTGGCGATGAACGACATAGTTGGAACTGGTAAGCCCTCACGTTCCACCGCTTGCACACGCCGCAAGCCCCTCGAGGAGCCGCTGTCACCGAGGGCAAAACCTCGGCAAAAAAATACCCGGCGTCGCTAAAAACGAGGCCGGGCAGGTGTGTCGGACGGGTCTTTAGCAGAATTTATAAAGCGCCCGCAAGCTGTGGCAAATCGGCGCGTCTGGCAAATATACCAAAGCAGCGCCGCGTCGCCCAGCCCGTCGCACCGATCAGGTCAGCCTGCGGACGAAAAAATCGCCAGAAGCCCCAACACCAGAAAGATGGCGGCAGACACCAGATGCACCGCGCGAATCGGCACCTTGCGCGTGATGCGCTCGCCCAGCCAGACCACGGGCGCATTGGCCAGCATCATGCCCAACGTGGTGCCCGCCACCACCCAGAGGTAAGCGTTGTATTTGGCAGCAAGCATGACCGTCGCAATCTGGGTCTTGTCGCCCATCTCAGCCAGGAAGAATGCGACCACGGTGGTGCCAAACACACCCCAGCGTGGCGATCCGTCGGCTTCGCCTTCGTCCAGCTTGTCGGGGATCAGCATCCAGACCGCCATGGCGATGAACGAGGCGCCCAAAATCCAGCGCAGCACCTGGGGGCCCAGGAAGGTGGTCACCCAGGCACCGACAGCGCCGGCCAGGCCGTGGTTGACTAGCGTGGCCACCAGGATACCCAGCACGATGGGCCAGGGTTTGCGAAAGCGTGCCGCGAGCACCAGAGCGAGCAGCTGCGTCTTGTCGCCCATCTCGGCGAGCGCGACGATGGCGGTGGAAATGAAGAAGGCTTCCATGGGGGAGGGGGTCCTATCCGGCCGGATGGGTGGAAAACGCATTGACTGCACCCCGACTCCGGCCATGTGGATCGGTTTGCAGTCAATGGTCTCGCCCAGCTCAAAAGCCGCATACGCCATAGGTCTCAAAGAACCCAAGTGTGTTGACGCATGCCCCCGGCGCATTGCGCGGCCGGGCGGGCTACTCCCCAAAGACCCACGGATTTTACCCTATGGTTTGCCCTGAAATTCCCCGAAAAACCACGCTGCCCCGGGGTTTTGAGCCCATCTGCCCAGAAATAAAACCCCACGGGCCCCATAAAGTGATTAATAATGGATTCGCTTTTCTGCTTGCAGAAGGGCAGTTAGCTTAGCGGTGAATGGTCAGTTTCGCGTCTTTGAAGTCGTCACAGGTTTGTTGATTGCGTCGGGCTCCATCGCGTTTTTGTGTTTTTTCAGGAGTCCTTCATGGGCAACAAACTTTACGTGGGCAACCTGCCCTACTCTTTCCGCGACGAAGATCTGCAGCAGACCTTCAGCCAGTACGGCTCGGTTGGCAGCGCCAAGGTCATGATGGAACGTGACACCGGCCGCTCCAAGGGTTTCGGCTTTGTCGAAATGGGCAGCGATGCTGAAGCCCAAGCCGCCATCCAAGGCGTGCATGGTCAAAACTTCGGTGGCCGTGACCTCGTGGTCAACGAAGCCCGTCCTATGGAGCCCCGCGCTCCCCGTAGCGGTGGCTTCGGTGGCGGCAATGGCGGCGGCGGCGGTTACGGCGGTGGCCGTAGCGGTGGCGGCGGTTACGGCGGTGGCGGCGGTGGTGGTTACGGCGGTGGCCGTAGCAGCTACTAAAAAGTCCTTATCGGCAGTCCTCAGGGCCTGCCGACGGCAAAAAAAGGAGCCTTCGGGCTCCTTTTTGCGTTCGGGCGCGGCACGGACACCACAGCGCGCAAAGCCCCTTGCTTTTTCCCCAAAAGTGTGGCGCATAATGGTCTGGCGGGTTTGGCCCGCATTTCAAGTTTGCGGTGATCCGTCAGTTTCGCGCTGAGAG
>Ga0208123_100881_pt1:2500-10518 | contig 10518 bp, 7 predicted proteins | sample LakWasMe92_HOW11_2_FD_183914 | JGI IMG/M metagenome (GOLD analysis project Ga0208123, IMG submission 183914) | Freshwater sediment methanotrophic microbial communities from Lake Washington under simulated oxygen tension - Sediment Metagenome... | ecosystem: Environmental > Aquatic >... | reverse complement strand
GGAATCGTTCCAGGTCAATGCGGACGATGTCAGCACCGTGGCGCAAGGCTCGCAGCTGGTCAAGGTGCGCGACGAATACATGCCTGTCATCGCGCTGGAGAAGATCTTCCAGGTTCCGCGCTTTGACCTCAACAAATCCAGCAACATCATGGTGGTGGTCGAGGCTGACGGAAGCCGTGTGGCCTTGCTGGTGGATGAGTTGCTCGGCCAGCACCAGGTGGTCGTCAAGAATCTGGAATCGAACTATCGCAAGGTGCCCAATGTGTCGGGCGCCACCATTTTGGGTGACGGCACCGTGGCCTTGATTTTGGACACGGGTGGCTTGGTGCGTCGGGCGCGCCACTAGATACAGGTGCGGGCGCCCCTGGGGGCGCTGCGCCGCCATGAAAGGAGAATGCACCATGAGTGTGATCGGTAAAACTGCAGACGCTGCACCAACGGGTGCTCGTGAATATCTGACGTTCCGCCTCGACCAGGAAGAGTACGGCATCGACATCCTGAAGGTGCAGGAAATCCGGGGCTACGAACCTCCCACCCGCATTGCGAACGCGCCAGACTTCATCAAGGGCGTGGTCAATTTGCGCGGCACGATTGTTCCCATCGTGGACATGCGCATTAAGTTCAACTGTGCGCAGGCGGACTACAACAGTTTCACTGTGGTCATCATCCTCAACCTGCGCAACCGTGTGGTGGGCATTGTGGTGGATTCGGTGAGCGATGTGATGGAGTTGACGCCAGAGAGCATCCGTTCGGCCCCTGATATCGAGAGTGCGATCGACAACAGCTGCATCTTGGGCTTGGGGTCCGTGGGCGAGCGCATGCTGATCTTGCTGGATATTGAAAAGCTCATGTCCAGCGTGGACATGGGCTTGGTGACCGCCAACGAATAAGGCGTAGCAGTCAGCAGCCAGTGGTGGCGCAGGCGCATGTCAGGCTGTGAGCTGTGCTCACAGACCTTTTGGAGCGAACAGGACTTCCCCTCGGACGATCAATATGGCCCAAACCACCAGTGCTTCGGCGTCAGTCCGGTCAGGCCCAGCCCGGGTAGATCCTGCGTATGCCGCAGCCGCAGCCGCAGCCGCAGCGCCCTCTGGCCCTCTGGCCCAGGGGCGAGAATTTGTCTGGACCAATGCAGACTTTGCCCGTGTGCAGGCGCTGATCTATCAGCGCGCTGGCATCAGCTTGCATGATGGCAAACACGCCATGGTGTACAGCCGCCTGTCGCGGCGGCTGCGCGACACGGGGCACACCAGCTTTCACGACTACCTGAGCTGGCTGGAGAACCATGACGGGCCGGAGTGGCAGGAGTTCGTGAATGCGCTGACCACCAACCTCACGGCATTCTTTCGCGAGCAGCATCATTTCGAGATTTTCGCGTCGCACCTGCGCTCCAAGCCATCCGCCAACTGGCGGGTTTGGTGCAACGCTGCCTCCACGGGCGAAGAGCCTTACTCCATCGTGATCACCGCGTTGGAGGCGCTCGGCGCCAACGCATCTTTCAAACTGACAGCCAGCGACATTGATTCGCGCGTGCTGGCCACCGCGGCGCAGGGCGTGTACCGGCTCGACAGCGTCAAGGGCTTGAGCCCTGAGCGCTTGCAGAAATTCTTTCTCAAAGGCAAAGGCGGGAACGCGGGCATGGTCCGTGCCAAGCCGGAGTTGCGGCGCGCCATCGACTTCATGAGTGTGAATCTCATCCGCGACGATTGGCCATTCAAGGAGCCCTTTGACGTGGTTTTCTGCCGTAATGTGATGATTTACTTTGATGCCCCTACACAGCGGCGCGTGCTGGAAAGAATCCACCGCGTGCTCAAGCCGGGTGGCATGTTGTTTGTGGGGCACGCCGAGAACTTCAGCGAGTCCAAAGACCTGTTCACCCTGCGTGGCAAGACGGTGTACGAGCGCCGCTGACCTGTCCATGTTGTCCTGCACATTGCAACCATGACCAACATTCAAACAGGTTCATCCCCTTCCAATGCTGCTGCTGTGCCCGGCAGTTCCGAAAGGCGCCGCGCTCCGCGTATTGCGCCGCTGAGCGCCGATATCTACAGCTCTGGCAACGGGCCCGCGCGCGAGTCGTCGCTGCAGGAGCTCAAGGCCCGCAGCCGCAAGCCAGGAGAGGCCTCGTTTTTTTACCTTGATCACCACTTCCAGCACAACGCGGTGAAGGTGCTGCCTGGTGAGTATTTCGTGTCGGATGAGAACATGGTCATCATGACCGTGCTCGGCTCGTGCATCGCTGCCTGCCTGTGGGACAGCCGCGCACGTGTGGGAGGAATGAACCATTTCATGTTGCCGGACGGCGATCTGGCGGACGCATCCGGGCGTTATGGTTCCTACGCGATGGAGCTGTTGATCAATGAAATGCTCAAGCTCGGTGCACGCCGTGAAACCATGCAGGCCAAGATTTTTGGTGGGGCCCAGGTGATGCACAACTTCACCACCATGAATGTGGGTGAGCGCAACACGAATTTTGTGTTGAACTATTTGCACACTGAGCGCATTCCTATCGTCTCCGAGGACGTGCTGGACATCTATCCGCGCAAAGTGGTTTTCTTTCCAGTGACCGGCAAAGCGATGGTGAAACGGTTGGCGCATGCCCATCCCGAAGCCCTCGTGGCCCAGGAGGTTCGTGGCAACGCGGCCACTGTTGCCAAGACCACGTCGGGTGGTTCTGTGGATCTGTTTTGATAAAGGTTTGAGTTAATGAGCAGGAAAATCCGGGTGATCGTGGTGGACGATTCGGCGCTGGTCCGTAGTCTGCTGTCAGAGATCATCAACCGCCAGCGGGACATGGAGTGCATTGGCACGGCCAACGACCCTCTGGTGGCGCGCGAGATGATTCGCGAATTGGATCCGGATGTCATCACCCTGGACGTTGAAATGCCACGCATGGACGGCATTGATTTTCTGGGGCGCTTGATGCGTCTGCGGCCGACTCCGGTAGTGATGATCTCCACGCTGACCGAGCGTGGCGCGGAGGTCACCATGAAGGCCTTGGAGTTGGGCGCCGTCGACTTTGTGGCCAAACCGCGTGTGGGGCTGGCCAGCGGGCTCAACGATTTGGCGGCGCAGATTGTGGACAAGATCCGCGTTGCAGCCGTGGCGCAAGTGCGTCGCGCCCCTGTGCGTGATGCAGGCCCAGCCTCCAGTGTTGTGGGGGGCACCCCTGTGCCCCACGCCGTACCCGCAGCGGGCCTGCTGGGGCGCCTTTCCACCGAAAAGCTCATCTGCATTGGGGCGTCCACCGGTGGTACCGAAGCCATCAAGGAGGTGCTGGTCCAGATGCCTGCGGATTCGCCAGCGATTGTGATCACCCAGCACATGCCTCCCGGGTTCACTACCAGTTTTGCTGCCCGTTTGAACGGGTTGTGCCAGATCACCGTCAAGGAGGCGGTGAATGGCGAGCGCATTCTGCCCGGCCATGCCTACATCGCACCGGGCGGCACACAGTTCCATGTGGCGCGCAGTGGCGCCAACTATGTGGCGGTGGTGGACGATGGCCCTCCGGTCAATCGCCACAAGCCTTCGGTCGAGGTACTCTTCAAGTCCGCAGCAGCGGTGGTGGGGCGCAACGCATTTGGCATCATGCTCACGGGCATGGGCAACGATGGCGCTGTTGCCATGCGGGAGATGAAAGACGCCGGCAGCTACAACTATGTGCAGGATGAGGCGACCTGCATCGTGTTTGGCATGCCGCGGGAGGCCATTGCCCACGGTGCCGCCGACGAGGTGCTGCCGCTGGGGCAGATTGCCCCGGCCTTAATTGCCCGGTTGCGCGGAACAACGGACCGCCTGCACCACCGGATTTAAGGGCGATTACCGAGCCCTGGCGGCGGGCCTTCACCATGTGTGTTCCCGCCAGAGCCTCGCGCCATGAACCGGTTTGGCGCCTATTCAGAGAGTGCTGTCCAGCGCTCCAACGCAGTCATCAGCTCTTCGTCGATGGCGGCTGCTCGGCTTGTCATGGCCGCCGCGCGGGTGGGGTCGGTACCAAAGAGTGAGCCGTCGGAAAGTGCGTCTTGAAGGGATTTCTGTTCCGTCTCTAGTGCACTGATCAGACCAGGCAGTTGATCCAGTTCGCGCTGCTCTTTGTAACTCAGCTTCTTTTTTGATAGCTGTGCAGGCTTATTTGATGTGCGCTCCGGCGTGCTTTGATCTGAAACTTCCGGTGTAGGTGGTTTGGAGGACGTTGCAGCAGCAGCTTGCAGTGACCGACTGCGTTTGGATTGGAGCAACCAGTCTTGTACGCCGCCTTCGTACTCGCGCCACAGGCCGTTGCCTTCAAAAGCGAGGGTGCTGGTCACCACGTTGTCGAGAAAGGTGCGGTCGTGGCTGACCAAGAACACCGTGCCTTCGTAGTTTTCGAGCAATTCCTCCAGCAGGTCCAGGGTGTCAATGTCTAGGTCGTTCGTGGGCTCATCCAGCACCAGCACATTGGCCGGTCGGGCGAACAGCCGGGCGAGCAGCAGGCGGTTGCGTTCCCCGCCGGACAGCGACCGCACTGGGGAGTGCGCGCGCGCGGGGGAGAACAGAAAGTCGCTCAGATAGCTCTTGACGTGTTTGCGCTGATTGCCGATCTCGATCCATTCGCTGCCAGGGCTGATGAAGTCTTCCAATGTGGCGTCGAGGTTGACAGCGTGGCGCATCTGGTCAAAGTAGGCTACTTGCAGGTTCGCTCCCTGCCGGATGGTGCCCTTGTCGGCCTGCAGTTCGCCCAAGATCATCTTGAGCAGCGTGGTTTTACCGGCGCCGTTCGGGCCGATCAAGCCCATTTTGTCCCCGCGCAGTATCGTCCCGGAGAAATTGTGAACGATGGTTTTGTCGCCGAAGGCTTTGCTCACTCCTTGCAGTTCCGCCACGATCTTGCCCTGGTAGCCGTTGGAGCTTCCGGTGGCGACATCCATGCGCACACTGCCAACGACCTCACGGCGAGCCTCCCGCCGGGCGCGTAACTGTTCCAAGCGGCTGATACGGCTCTGGCTGCGGGTGCGGCGCGCTTCCACACCACGCCGAATCCAGATTTCTTCTTGTGCCAGGAGCTTGTCGGCCTTGGCGGCGATCACTGCCTCCTGCGCCAACTGCTCTTCTTTCTGAATCTGGTATTGAGCAAAGTTACCGGGGTAGGAGCGCAATTGACCGCGGTCCAACTCCACGATGCGGGTGGCCACACGGTCAAGGAACGACCGGTCGTGGGTGATGGTCACGACGCTGCCCGGAAAGTCCAGCAGCAGGTCTTCCAGCCACTCGATGGAGTCCAGATCCAGGTGGTTGGTGGGTTCGTCGAGCAGCAACACGTCAGGGCGTGCCACCAGCGCCTGCGCCAGCGCCACGCGTTTTTTGGTGCCGCCAGAGAGTGCTCCGACCACGGCTTCCGGGTCGAGATGCAACCTCTGCAGGGTTTCTTCTACACGCTGCTCCCAGTTCCAGGCGTCGTAGGCCTCGATCTCCGATTGCAATGCATCCAGATCCAGTCCATCCGCCCCCGAGAGGTATTGATCGCGGATAGCGATCACGCGTTGCAGGCCTTCGGAGGCTGCCTTGAAAATGGTGGCATCGGGGTCTAACGTCGGCTCCTGTGCGACGAAGGCAATGCGTACCCCCTGCTGAACTTGCAAAGAGCCATCATCCGGCTTGGCAAGTCCTCCCAGGATTTTGAGAAGGGAAGACTTTCCCGCGCCATTGCGGCCAATCAGGCCAACCCGCTCAGCGGTCTCCAGGGAAAAGCCGGCGTGATCCAGCAGTGCAACATGCCCAAATGCGAGTTGGGCGTCCAGTAAGGTGATAAGTGCCATAGAGCGGGATTATCCGTGTCGCGCTCTGGCGGGATTTTTTGCGCCAGTCACATGATGGAGTGACAGCCGGTCGGGCGTAACTTTGATTGGCGGAAAATTCCGCGATCAGTTGCGCAGCGATTTCTTCAGAACCTGTCGCGCCCCTGCAAGCGTGCAAGGACGCGCAGGTCTTCCCCGATCCTGTCTACCGTATGGAAGCTGAGGGCATGTGCCTCGGCAAGTGTCGCCAAGGGAGCTATCTGGGCCAATCCCATTCCCTCGCCCATCAGCTTGGGGGCGAGATAGACCAGTAGTTCATCGACCAGTCCTTCGCGCAGCAGCGAGCCATTGAGCTTGTAACCTGCTTCCACGTGCAGTTCATTGATCTCCCTGCGCCCGAGGTCTTGCACCATCGCAGGTAAGTCCACCTTGCCGGCACTATTCGGCATTGTGATTACGGTGGCGCCAAGGGCTTCGAGCGCTCTGCGTTTTTTCTCGTGTGCAAAGGCTGTGTAGATATAGACCGACCGGTTCGCTGCGAAAAGCAAGGCATCCAGAGGAACAGCTAGCTCGCTATCCACCAAAACGAGTGCGGGTTGCCGATCGGTGGGTACATCCCGCACATCCAGTCGTGGGTTATCTGCGAGTACGGTCCCGATGCCGGTCAACACCGCGCAAGCCCTTGCGCGCCATGCATGTCCGTCGGTACGAGCGGCGGGACCGGTGATCCATTGGCTTGCTCCATTGGGCAAGGCGGTCACACCGTCGAGCGAGGCGGCTGCTTTCATGCGGACCCAGGGCGTTTTTCGAATCATCCGACTGAAAAATCCCAGGTTCAGCTCCCTGGATGCTTCCGCTCCTTGCCCTACCTCTACAGCTACCCCCGCCGCACGCAGGCGCGCAAACCCATTGCCCGCCACTGCGGGGTTGGGGTCGGCAATCGATGCGACGACCTTGGCGATACCTGCCTTAGTGAGTGCATCGCAGCAAGGACCCGTACGTCCATGGTGTGAGCAAGGTTCTAGCGTGACGTAGGCGGTAGCACCTTGAGGGGAATAGCCTCTCTGCTCTGCGTCGCGCAGAGCCATCACCTCCGCATGTGGCCCCCCCGCGCGCTGGGTGGACCCCTGGCCAATGATGGTGCCGTCGTGGTCGACGAGCACGCAGCCCACGCGGGGGTTGGGCGATGTCCTGTAGAGAGCCTCATGGGCAAGATCCAATGCCGCCTTGGTGTAATCCGTCATGGTTGGTGTCGATGAAAAAGCGACTGGTACGGGTTGTAGTCACAGCAGCTTACGCGACGTTCGCGAGATGGCTGTTGACGCAATGCTTATGGAGACCGCCAGAAAGAGCGTGGCTTTCCTGTTCCTGGATGCCTTGGAGGCCGCGGTGACGGGCCTGCGGGACTGAATCTCTAATCGCATGAGCGGGGCTGAGACGGGCAACCTCCTGGGTTTACCCTGCTGCCTGTTGTAAACCGTGCTATAGTCGAGGGCTTCGCTACTGAGACCTGAGCGCAAAAGTGTTGGGGTCGATGGGGTGGTTTGTGGTGGTGCTTAGGTGCTGCGGCAGATGGCTTGGAGGGTTGGCGAAGAAAGTTTGGTTTTGTCTTCTTGGTGGTTAAAAACCGGTATAGAATACAAGGCTTCGCTCGGTGGAGTTGTACTGGGTGTTTTCTTTTGATTCATTGCATAGATGGGTTAAAAGAAAGCAAAAGTTTGACAGTTCTTTAAAAACTGTGCTAGAATTCAAGGCTTCGCTGATCGCAGCGAGGTTTGCAAAATGAAGAAGATTTTGGTCTGATTTGTTTTGTTGGGATCCTTAAAAATATACAGCCGATAAGCGTGGGCGTTTGATGGCGAGTGCCAAGTTCTTTGGAACTAGTGCTTAGCACTACAAACGCTCATGAGAGAGAAGTGAAGTTCACTTCAATTCTTAATTATGAGTTGCTCGAAAGAGCGAAAAAATCAAGATCGAACTGTAGAGTTTGATCCTGGCTCAGATTGAACGCTGGCGGCATGCCTTACACATGCAAGTCGAACGGTAACAGGTCTTCGGATGCTGACGAGTGGCGAACGGGTGAGTAATACATCGGAACGTGCCCGAGAGTGGGGGATAACGAAGCGAAAGCTTTGCTAATACCGCATACGATCTCAGGATGAAAGCAGGGGACCGCAAGGCCTTGCGCTCACGGAGCGGCCGATGGCAGATTAGGTAGTTGGTGGGATAAAAGCTTACCAAGCC
>Ga0208123_100879_pt1 | contig 10539 bp, 9 predicted proteins | sample LakWasMe92_HOW11_2_FD_183914 | JGI IMG/M metagenome (GOLD analysis project Ga0208123, IMG submission 183914) | Freshwater sediment methanotrophic microbial communities from Lake Washington under simulated oxygen tension - Sediment Metagenome... | ecosystem: Environmental > Aquatic > Freshwater >... | reverse complement strand
CTGATCTGCGTAAGTCATTAAAGCCTTCCGCCAAGGCGCATTCCGCCAGCTGATCGGTATTACCCCCGTTGAGTATCAGGGTGCGCATCTTGTCGGTCAGTGTCAGCACCTGATAAACACCGACTCGTCCCTTGTAACCATTGGTGCAGTACTCGCAGCCTACCGCGCTGAATATTTTAAGGTCGTGCAACTCTTCTTGTTTAAACCCGGCGGCAAGGAGGACTTTATCGGGAAAGTCGGCGGGAATTTTGCAATGTTCGCACAAGCGTCGTCCCAAACGTTGCGCCATAATTAAATTGACCGCTGCAACGATATTGAAGGCCGGGATGCCCATTTGCAGGAGGCGGTTTAAGGTTTGCGGCGCATCGTTAGTATGTAAGGTCGATAACACCAAATGGCCTGTTTGCGCGGCTTTGACGGCGATTTCGGCGGTTTCCAAATCACGGATCTCGCCCACCATGATGATGTCGGGATCTTGCCGTAAAAAGGCGCGTAAGGCGCTGGCAAAAGTCAGCCCGGCTTTAGGATTCATATTGACCTGATTGATGCCTTCCACGGTAATTTCAACAGGGTCTTCGGCGGTGGAAATATTCCGCTCCATGGTGTTGAGAATATTTAAACCGGTATAGAGCGTAACCGTTTTACCGCTACCCGTTGGCCCTGTTACCAACACTAAACCGTAAGGCTTGTTAATCGCTTCAAGGAAAATCCGTTGTTGTTCCGGTTCAAAGCCCAGTTTTTCGATACCCAGCTGAGCGCTGGTAGGGTCCAAAATACGCAGTACGACTTTTTCCCCGAACAGGGTAGGGCAGGTGTTTACCCGGAAATCAATGGCGCGATTTTTGGATAAGGTCATTTTGATACGGCCGTCCTGTGGAACCCTGCGCTCGGCAATATCCATTTTAGACATGACCTTGATGCGGGAGACGAGCCGGTTGGCGATGCTGGCGGGTGGCGCGGCGACCTGACGCAGTATGCCGTCCGATCTATAGCGGATGCGGAAAGTTTTTTCGTAGGGTTCCATGTGTATATCGGATACCCCTTGCTTTATCGAGTCCAGCAGTATTTTGTTGACGTAGCGGACAATGGGCGCGTCATCAATATCGGAGTTAACATCGGCTTTAGTGGTCTCTTCTTCGCCGCCGGTGATTTCCAGATTGTCCAGATCCTCATCAAGCATATCAGTCATCGATGTATCGGCGGCCTCTAGGGAGGCTTCGATGGCTTTGATCAGTTTGTCTTCTTCAACCAGAATGGCTTCGGGGTTAAGCCGGCTGTGAAATTTGATGTCATCCAGGGCGCGAAAATCGGTCGGATCCGATACCGCAACAAACAGTGTTTTGCCTCTGACGAACAGCGGCAGCGCATGGCATTTGCGGATCAGCTTTTCACTGACCAGGTTGATAGGCAGTCTACGGAAGTCAATGGCATCCAGGTCGAAAAAAGGTATGCCGAATTCTTGCGAGGCTTGGGATGCCAAGGCTTTGCCGCTAATCAGCTGATGGGTAACAAGATAGCGAATTAACGGGATCTTGTTTTTTTGTGCTTCCTGACTATGGATTTGCGCATCGTTCTCGGTTAGCAAGCCTTTTTCAATCAAGCACCGGGTAAGGCCGCTAAATTGTAAATTTGTTGATGCGGTAGTCATAGGATGAGTATCTTGTCGGTTGATTGAATGAATATAGATGATAAAGGGGGAAGGTACAAGGTAGCGGGCGCAAGGCTAAAGAGTCGCTTTAGCCTTGCGCCTTGGGTCGGCCTTTCTTACAAGGTCCGGATTTTACGTTGCTGTTCTTCGAGATTGTTAAGCATTGAGCGTAAATCGGCCAGCTTGGCTTTTTCTTTATCGATGACTTCCGGCGGCGCTTTATCGACAAACGTGGGATTATTTAACTTGCCTTCGACTCTGGGCAGGTCATTATGGATTTTTTGTATTTCCTTTTCCAGGCGCGCCAGCTCCGCTTCCTTGTCGATTAAGCCGGCCATTGGAATCAGGATTTTCATCTCGCCGACTAAGGCCATCGCCGATTCCGGTGCGGTTTCGGTGCTTGTTAACCAGACTATCGATTCCAGTTTAGCCATTTTTCGCAAATAAACCTGGTTGCTGTTTAAGCTTTGTTGGTCAGCATACGAGCCGTTTTGCAGGAATACCGGCAGCGGTTTGCCGGGGGCGATGTTCATTTCGCCGCGAATACGGCGTACGCCCAGAATAAAGTTCATCACCCAGTTGGTTTCGGTGATGGCTTTGTCGTCGATTTGCGCCTCATCGGCAACCGGGTAAGGTTGCAGCATGATGGTATCTGCTGCGGCATAACCCGCCAACGGCGCGACCCGCTGCCAGATTTCTTCGGTGATAAACGGCATGATCGGATGCGCCAAACGTAAAATCGATTCCAAAACCGTCAGCAGGGTTTTACGTGTGCCGCGTTGCGCCGCCGCATCGCCGGATTGCAGAGATATTTTCGCCAGCTCCAGATACCAGTCGCAGTACTCATTCCAGGTAAACTCATAAATGGCTTGCGCCGCCAAGTCGAAGCGGTAGTTTTCGATGGCGTTGCTGGTGACCGCCGTTACCTGATGCAGTCGGGATGTAAGCCAGCGATCCACTTGGTTATAGTGGCAAGGAGCGTCTGATAAACCGTTATCCTGTTCTTCAGTGTTCATCAGCACGTAACGCGCCGCGTTCCAAAGTTTGTTGCAGAAATTGCGATAACCCTCGGTGCGGGCGAGGTCAAAACGAATATCGCGGCCGGTGGACGCTAAGGACGCAAAGGTAAAACGCAACGCATCGGTACCGTAAGACTGGATGCCGTTAGGGAAATGCTTACGCGTATCCTGCTCGATTTTTTTCGCCAAATGCGGCTGCATCATGCCGGAAATACGTTTTGCAACCAGCGCTTCCAGTTCTATGCCGTCGATAATGTCAATCGGGTCGAGCACGTTGCCTTTGGATTTGGACATCTTTTGCCCTTCGGCATCCCTTACCAAGCCGTGGATGTAAACTTCCTTAAACGGCACTTCGCCCTGGAATTTCAGGCCCATCATAATCATCCTGGCCACCCAGAAGAAAATGATGTCGAAGCCGGTTACCAGTACGCTGGTCGGATAATGCTTGGCCAGTTCTTCGGTGTTTTCCGGCCAGCCCAGCGTGGAAAAAGGCCACAAAGCGGAAGAAAACCAGGTATCCAGCACATCTTCATCCTGTCTAAGCGCATAGCCTTCGGGCAAGTTATGCTTGGTGCGGATGTCCTGTTCGGAGCTGCCGACGTAAACATTGCCCACATCGTCGTACCAGGCCGGGATGCGATGCCCCCACCAGATTTGCCGGGAGATGCACCAGTCCTGAATATTGCGCATCCATTCGAAATAGGTGTTTTTCCAGTTGTCGGGCACAAACTTGATGTCGCCGTTTTCGACGGCGGCAATCGCAGGCTCGGCCAGCGGAGCAACCTTGACATACCATTGGTCGGTCAGCAGCGGTTCGATCACGCTGTTGGTGCGGTCGCCGCGCGGCACCATCAACTTGTGGTCGACGATTTTTTCCAGCAAGCCTGCCGCATCGAGATCGGCGACGATTTGTTTACGCGCGTCAAAGCGGTCCAGGCCGCAGTATTTGACCGGAATCAGGCCCATTTCGTTTTCATCGTTGCTGCGTATCGCTGCGTCAACGGTGAACAGGTTAATCAAGCCGCCATGCGGCAAATCCTGAATAACCGAGTTATGACGGTGGCGCGTCCAAACCTCGTAATCGTTAAAATCGTGGGCCGGGGTGATCTTGACGCAGCCGGTGCCGAATTCAGGATCGACATAGTCATCGGCAATAATCGGAATACGGCGGCCGGTTAACGGCAATTCCACGAATTCGCCGAGCAGATGTTTATAGCGTTCGTCATTGGGGTGTATCGCCACCGCCGCATCGCCGAGCATGGTTTCTGGGCGGGTTGTGGCGACGATCAAATGGCCCTGGCCGTTCGACAACGGATAGCGTAAATGCCACATCGAGCCGTTTTCTTCTTCCGACAACACTTCCAGATCGGAAACTGCGGTATGTAAAACCGGATCCCAGTTGACCAAACGCTTGCCGCGGTAAATCAGGCCTTCCTCATACAAGCGGATAAACACTTCCTGCACCGCATCGGACATGCCCTCGTCCATCGTGAAGCGCTCTTTGTCCCAATCCAAGGAAGAGCCCATGCGCCGTAATTGGCGAGTAATCGTGCCGCCCGATTCTTCTTTCCATTGCCAGACTTTTTCCAGGAATTTTTCGCGGCCGAGATCGTGACGGGTCTTGCCTTCGGCGTTACACAAACGCTCCACCACCATTTGCGTGGCGATGCCTGCATGGTCTGTACCCGGCTGCCATAAAGTGCTGTAGCCTTTCATGCGGTGGTAACGGGTCAGCGCATCCATGATGGTGTCTTGAAACGCATGGCCCATGTGCAGGCTGCCGGTGACATTGGGCGGCGGAATCATGATGCAATAGGATTCACCTTCCGGCTTGGGCGCAAAATAGCCTTTTTCTTCCCAGGTTTGATACCAGCGTTGTTCGATTGAATGCGGGGCGTATGTTTTTTCCATGGATGCGTTATTGTTTTTGTGAAAAATTAATTATTCTAACAGGATTAAGAGTGGGAATCAGGCGGGTGGATTTAATTAGGGGCTATGTAGCCATTTAGCTATATTGCCTCTTATCTTATTAAGCCTGAGAGGATCAAGGGTACCCAGCTTGCCCATGAGAATGTTTTGATCAACAACAGCCAGTCTGCTCGCCCGTATCAGGCTCGACTGCTTTAAACCGGTTTGCTGGAAATCCGAGTCTTCCTGATTAATAATTTCATCCAGTTCCGGAATCTCTTGATGAAGTTGGCTGGAAATCATGCAGATAAGCCAATCGTCAAATTTTCCTGGGAGTTTTCTAAGGATAAGTGCGGGACGCAGTTTTCCGTCTTTTTGATCTGCTTGAGGAAAACGAAAAAGAGCAATCTGGCCTTCTGAAAGCATCAGTATGTTTCTTTTAGATCGGTAACAGAATAAATGGCGTCTTCATTTTCCATGCCCCTCATTGCGGATGCAATAGAAAAACTATTCCAATTGCCGCTTTCTTCTTTTTCCGTTTTTAGTTTTAGGTATTCTACAAAATCAAGCACTTCAACCTGTTTTGATTCGGGCAATGAGGCGATGGTTGTTAATATTTTTTCTGATAAAGTCATGTTTGCCCCCAGTTAAATTGATTTTACCAATCCTTATGCGTGGTAATCTTCATTCCAGACTGCTGATACCGTCGATAACGGTTCCTTCCCGCCTCTTTGGTGGTTTCGCTATTATCCAGTATTTCAAGGATACGCCCGGTTTGCGGTCCTAGCTCAGGATAGCGTGAAGACAGGTTGAACAGGACTTTTTGCCAGTGTTCGGGCGCATCCGGCGAACCGATCAGGATGACTTTTTCTATATCCGGCAGTTCGCCGGTATAGATCTGGTGCGGAATAAAACTGCCCGCCCTGAAAGTCCAGAGCAGGTCGTCTATGATTCGGCTTTGTTCGGCGTCATCGGTCAGCACGTAACAAAAACTGCCGCTACGATAGGCCTTTTCGATCAGTTTGCAGGCGAACAGATACCTGTCCTGTAGCGATTCCGTCGGCAATATGTAAAAGCTGACTTCAGCCACTTATGTTCTGGGTACCCGCCCGGCTAATCAGGTATTGCATTAATAATGAGACAGGGCGGCCGGTCGCGCCTTTGGTTGGGCCGGTGCGCCAAGCGGTGGCGGCGATGTCCAGATGCGCCCAGCGGAACTTTTCGGCAAATCGCGCCAGAAAACAAGCCGCGGTAATGGTGCCGGCGTCTTTGCCGCCGGAATTGCTCATATCGGCGAAATTGGATTTAAGCAGTTCCTGGTATTCTTCCCAGAGCGGCAAACGCCAAGCGCTGTCGTTGGCTAGCTCGCCAGCCGCAACCAGCTCGTTGCACAAGGCGTCGTCATTGCCGAGCACGCCCATGGCTACGCGGCCTAAAGCGACGCCAACCGCGCCGGTCAGGGTGGCCATGTCTATCACCACCTCGGGGTTGTAGCGTTCCGCATAGGTTAAGGCGTCGCACAGCAGCAAGCGGCCCTCGGCGTCGGTATTAACTATTTCAATGGTTTTGCCGGACATACTGGTCACAATATCGCCCGGTTTGTTGGCATCGCCATCGGGCATGTTTTCCGATGACGGAATCAGGCCGACAATGTTCAGCGGCAGTTGCAGTTGCGCTACGGCGAGCAAGGCGCCCAGCACCGTCGCGCCGCCGCACATGTCGTATTTCATTTCCTCCATGCCCGCAGCTTGTTTTAATGAAATGCCGCCCGCATCGAAAGTCAGGCCTTTGCCGATCAGTACAATAGGCTTGGCGTTTTTCTCTCCGCATTGATAACTCAGGGTGATTAATTTTGCCGGTTGACGGCTGCCGCGCGAAACCGACAAAAAAGAGCCCATGCCCAGTGCCGCCATGTCGGATTCTTCCAGTATTTTCACGTCCAGGGCGGCGTATTTTTTGCTCAGCGCTATCGCCTGTTCGGCAAGATAGGTCGGCGTACAGATATTGCCCGGCAAATCGGCCAGCAGTTTGGTTAAATCCATCGCATCGGCAACGGCCTTGCCTTGCAGTAAGCCTGAATGCGCTGAAGCGCGTTCGCTTTCCGGCGCGGCAATGGCGATTTTTTGCAGCTGGCTTTCGGTTTCTTTGTCGGATTTAGTATGGGTGTATTGGTAAGCGGCATCGTTAAAGATTTCGATGATGTGCTTTGACTTCCATTGCCGGTCGCGGTCTGTCACCTCGCATTCCGCCAAGCAGCAGACCACCGACTTTATTTGCGGTTTTTTCAGGCTATTGACGGCGGCCACCAAGGCTTTTTTGTAGTTTTTGCCGGATAAAGGCTGGTTCTCGCCCAGTCCGACCAGCAAAATGCGTTCGATCTTGCTGCCTGGAACCGCATTGATTAATACGGTCTCGCCGTTTTTTCCGCTCAGGTCGCCGCGGTTGACGATGGTGTTAATCAGCCCGTTGGCGCTGTTGTTAAGGGCGGTTGCCGATGGACTGAGCTGTTGGTCTTGATAAACGCCGACAATAACACAATCGCATTGCAGTTCTTCTAGTGGCGCGGTTTCTATTGAATAGTCCATGACTTAACTCGGTTATTTGTTGAATAGGACAATATCTTGAGCGGACCGGAAAATAGGTCGCTACAAGATGGGTGGTTTAGCTGGGATTATACAACACAAATATCGGTTTTTGATTGGGGAGACACGGTTGGCGGGAAATTGGATTTTATAGATAAAACTATGAGCTTCCGCTTACGGCCCAAAAGCGTCTTTAACAACAGATGTTTGATCGGCTGGTTCGCGCCGAATAACAGACGGTTGTCAAGATATGAGGAAGAGGAATCCGATACGTGAAGATAGACAGTTTAGTATTCCGTGAAAGTTTACTTAGTTTGTTGCTTAGAGCGCGACAATCATAGATGATACGCAGAAACTATTTAAACACTTGTTAGGCAGAACATGGCAACACTTGGAGAGCGCGTCAAATTTACCCTCGACCACTACGGGCGAGGAGAATATTTATTGGCACTGGAGCATGCCTGTAACGCTGTCGACGTCACTTCGCAAAAGTATTACAGCGCTCGTTCAAGCCAGCGTTCCCTGTTTAAGGGCATGGTGAAGGAATACCACTGGTTAATTGAAGCAATGGCGCTGGGCGGGGTAAATCTGGATGAAACTATATTTGAGAACTTTCCAATTACTGAAGGAGTGAAAAGTCCGATTCTGAAACCTACGTTTGGTGACCTTATGTACCATGTTGTCCGCTGTAATTTGGTGCATAGCGATCGACTGACAAATGGCTTCTCATTTCAAGAGGGCAACCATTTCATATTTGGGAAAGATCATCTTACGCTCCCCACGCTTACCGCTCTGGGGATGATTGCCATTGTAATTTTCTGTCCAGCGAACGCACAGGAATCCATAGAAAGGAATTATTGGATTGGCATGTTTGGCAATCAAATGATTGTCAATGATTTCTGGGGTAAGGAAGACATCGCTCGTCATATTGCAACCAAAAATGCAGGGCCCCGAGTAACGTTCTTGAACATGGGTTTTAAGTAAGCCAAGTAGGCCGGAATAAGGCCATCCAAGCGCGTAGCGCGAGGTGGCGTTTCCGGCGGATTCGCGCGATGAGTGCCGGAAACACCTATTTTCGCTACCACTCAAACAGGCTTATTTCGGCCTACAAGGCAACTTGTCTTGGCTGCCAAGCATGGTAAACTGAACGCTAAATCAAAAACAAGAGGTAAGCTCATGACTGCCATTACGTTTGATACCCATAAATTTGTTCGGACACTCAAGGATGCTGGCGTACCGGAAAGTCAAGCCGAGGCTTTCTCGGAAGCGTTTAAAGAGGCGCAGGGCGAAGCCGATCTGGTAACTAAACGCGACATTGATGATTTAAGGCGCGACATTGATGTCTTGCGCCACGATATGGATTCGCGTTTTATCCAAACAGAACAGCGACTGGTCATTAAACTAGGCGGTCTCATGGCGCTTTCCATAGGCGTTGTTGCCGCTTTGGTTAAGCTGCTCTAACCCAGCCAAGTAGGCCGGAATAAGGCCATCCAAGCGCGTAGCGCGAGGTGGCGTTTCCGGCGGATTCGCGCGATGAGTGCCGGAAACACCTATTTTCGCTACCACTCAAACAGACTTATTCCGGCCTACGGAGCTGCCTTGTACGTCCAGTTTGTCTTGACTTTCAAGCATGGTAAACGGAACGCTAAATCGAAAACAAGAGGTAAGCTCATGACTGCCATTACGTTTGATACCCATAAATTTGTTCGGACTCTCAAGGATGCCGGTGTACCGGAAAGCCAAGCGGAGGCTTTCTCAGAAACGTTTAAAGAGGCGCAAGGCGAAGCCGATCTGGCAACTAAACGCGATATTGATGATTTAAGGCGCGACATTGATGTCTTGCGCCACGATATGGATTCGCGATTTATCCAAACGGAACAGCGACTGGTCATTAAACTAGGCGGTCTTATGGCGCTTTCCATTGGCGTTGTCGCCGCTTTGGTTAAGCTGCTCTAACCCAGCCACGTATAACGCTGTAAGGCGTATAATAGACCCCGTAGGGGCAATCCCTTGTGGTTGCCCTTGTGTTGTACCAGGGCGACCACAAGGGATCGCCCCTACATAGCGATCTTCGATCCTTGCACGGCCAACACGCCCGAGCGACCCTCGACCTCCCTCCAGACCAGTTCATGGCAAGGCAGCGCAGCCGTATCAATATCTGCGACATAATCAGCCAGCGTACCGATGTCGTCTTCGGCTTTTTGCCACAGTCGCAGCAGTTTTTCCATAACCGGCAGCAATTTCATGCCTTCCAGTTCCGCATGCAGAGTATACACATGGCCTTCCGGCGCGGGCTGGCGGCTGGCGGCGTATACCGCTTCATGCACGTTGGCTTCGGTGATGCCGTTGCAGCCGAGCAGTTCGTCCAGCGTCGGCAGGGTGGTGGGGATTTGCGGGCAGCGGAAGGCCTCGCCTCCCATATGCGGGATAAACGGAGACTGGCCGCGACAGTCGCTGGCATAACGAAAGCCCAGTTGCTGCTCCAATTGCAGCGTGTGTTTGTTCAACTGCCAGCCGGCCGCGCCATGCGTCGTGGGTTGATGACCGAAAATGTCCTGAAATGAATCAATGGCCGCCTGCATTTCTTTTCGGGTCCACTCGGCGTCGCGGTTGGCGACGAAATCCTGCCAGCGGATATGGTCGTAGCAATGCACGCCCACTTCATGTCCGGCCTTCTCGGCTTGGCGCATGATGTCGCGGCCCCTTCGGCCGATATGCGGGCCGGGAAGCAAGGTGCCGTAGAGCAATGTTTTCAGTCCGTAGTGGCTGAGCACCGAGGTGCGCTGAACCTTGCTGAAAAAGCCGGGCCTGAATATCCGGCGCAGCGCCCGACCGGTATGGTCGGGGCCGATGCTGAACAGGAAGGTGGCTTTCACGCCGTAGCGTTGATACAGCTCCAGCAACGCGGGTACGCCTTCCAGCGTACCGCGCAGCGTATCCACATCGACTTTCAGCGCGATTTTCATAGGGTTGGGTCTTGATCGATCAGTTCCCTTGCGGCTGCAACCTCATGGCTGTAAGCGTCGAAAATTTTGCGCAAGGCGTCTTCCACGCTGACTTCAGGCTTCCAGCCCAGGTCATCCATGGTATTGCCGATCCAGGGCACTCGGGTTTTAACGTCCTGATAGCCTTTGCCGTAGTAATCGTTGGCGCTGGTGTCGATCAGTTCGACTTTCGCGGCCAGATCTTTGTATTCCGGATGTTCCTTGGCGATTTTCAGCATCAGTTCGGCAAGTTCCCTGATCGACAAGTCGTTGGTCGGATTGCCGATGTTATATATATTGCCGGTCGCCTTGCCGTTTTCATTTTTGATGATGCGCACCAAGGCGTCGATACCATCGCTGACAAAGGTAAAACTGCGGCGTTGCTGTCCGCCATCGAC
>Ga0208123_100877_pt1 | contig 10546 bp, 9 predicted proteins | sample LakWasMe92_HOW11_2_FD_183914 | JGI IMG/M metagenome (GOLD analysis project Ga0208123, IMG submission 183914) | Freshwater sediment methanotrophic microbial communities from Lake Washington under simulated oxygen tension - Sediment Metagenome... | ecosystem: Environmental > Aquatic > Freshwater >... | reverse complement strand
CGGCGAGGTGGCTGGCCAGGGCCTCGAGCAGTGAGCGTTCGGCCGCCGATGGCGCGACCTTGGCGTGGAAGAAGAGGTCCACCTCGCCCATCAGGCGTTCGTGCAGGCGCACCGGGATGTTGACCAGCGATTCGAAGCCGGCCTGGCCGCACAGGCGGTCGCGGGTGTCGCCCAGGGCGTGGATGGGGATGACGCGCAACTCGGCATCGACCGCCATGCCCGCGCCGCAGTCGCAGTCACCCTTGTGGATGCAGTGTTCCGCTTCCACCATCTCGGCGGGCAGGCCCTGGGCGGCCAGCATGAGGTAGCGCTGGTTGGTCTGGTCGGACCAGCGCAAGGCCACGCCATCGGCATGCGCGATGCGCTGGATGCTGCGCACGAAACCCTGTGCGAGTTCGTCCAGTGTGGTGCTGCGGGCCACCAGCGCGGTGACTTCGTAGAGGCTGGCCAGGCGTTCGCGTTTTTCCTCCAGTTCGGCGGTTTTTTCGGCCACCTTGGCTTCGAGGTGGCGGTACATGGACTGCAGGTGCGCGGCCATGTCGTTGAAGCCGTCGGCCAGGGTGCCGAACTCGTCGCTGCTGACGCGGTCCACACGCGCGTCGAAGTTGCCGCCCTGGATTTTCTCGATCGCCCGCTTGAGCTGGCCCACGGGTTCGAGCACCAGCAGCTGGCCCACGTAGAGCATCACCACGGCGCCCAGGATGACCAGGGCCATCAGCGTGGTCTGCAGCAGGTGCAGGATGGCGGTCCAGCGCGAGATATGGGTTTCGATGCCGTGCACGAAGGCGTCGATGTGGTCCACGAAGGCGATGGTCAGCTCGCGCAGCTGCTGCGGCTGCGCGGCCGGGCCGACCAGCAGGCGGCGAAAACCGGCCCAGTCCTCCTCGATCACGGCGAAGCGTGCCTGCACGGTCTCGTCCCAGGGCACGAAGAGCGGGCGCTCGGGATCACCATGGCGCAGCACGGCCAGGCTGCCTTCGAACTCCTGCAACAGCGCCGGCACTTCGCTGGCCTGGCCGGTGCCCAGCGTGAGCGACATGCGGTAGGCCTGCATGCGCATGCGCCCGGCCTCGTTGACGGCGGCGGCGCCGCCGTCGAGTTGCCAGGACACCCATAGCGTGGCCGCCGTGGCCAGCAGGGCCAGCAGCAGGAAGGGGGTGGCAGCCAGGGTCAGTTTGGCGGCCAGGCTGCGTTGTTTGGGAGGCGTCATGGTCGTCGCGTTGCGGGGCTCCAGTGTGCGGTCAAAGCGGTCGCTCGGGCCGGCCTGAATCTTGATCCGGATCAAGCCAGCGCGCAATAGCTGGTCTAAAGTGAAGCGGTAAGCGCTTCGACCAGGAGGTTTCCATGTTCCAGCATATCCTGTTGCCCACCGATGGTTCCGATCCGGCCATGCGCGCGGTGGCGCGCGGCGTCGAGTTGGCCCAGCGCCTGGGGGCACGGGTCACGGTGATGACCGCGCTCGAACATTTCCCGGCCGGCATCATGGCCAGCGGCTACCGGCCCCATGACGAACCCCAGGAGGTCCCTGGCGTGCAGGCCGCCCACCACTGGCTGGCGCAGGCCGAGGCAGTGGCGCGCGCGGCCGGCGTGCCCTGCGAACGCCTGCTCATGCGCGAGCAAAAGATCGTCTACCGCGCCATCCTGGATGCGGCACAGCAATGCGGCGCCGATCTGATCGTCATGGGGACGCACGGCATGGGGCTGATGGAGCGCCTGTTCGTGGGCAGCCAGACGCAGCGCGTGCTGGCGCACACCACCATCCCCGTCCTGACGATGCACTGAGTTGCTGCCGGCCCGCTGCCGGGCGACGCTGCCCGGGGGCGCTCAGCCTCGCACGTCGGCCACGGGTTCCGTGCCGAAGTCAGGCCGGTTCAGATAGGCCAGCACCTTGCGCGCGGCGGCCTCGGGGCTGTCGAGCTGGCCGCCGCTCTTGAGCTGCTCGAAGCGCGCGCGGTCGGGGAAGGCCGCGGCATCGGCGCCGCGCAGCTGCACCTGCATGTCGGTGTCGATCACGCCGGGCGCCAGCGCGCAGACCCTGGCGCCCCTGGGCTTGTGCGCCTCTTCCAGCGCCAGGCAGCGCGTGAAATGGTCGAGACCGGCCTTGGCCGCGCAGTAGGGGGCCTGCGAGGCCATGGGCCGGCGGCCCAGGCCCGAGGAGATGTTGAGGATGCGACGCGGTACACCCCAGGCTTCGGTGGCTGCCAGGAAGGCTGCGCTCAATGCCATCGGCGCTTCCAGGCCCACGCGCAGGGCCTGGGCCAGGTCGTCGGGATCGAGGTCCGACAAGGGCGCGATTGCCGGGATCATGCCGGCGTTGTTGATCAGCGTGGCGCCGGCGTGGCGCACCCCGGGGCGGCCCAGCCATTGCCGCAGCATGGCCGCGGCCTCGCGGCTGTGGGAGAGGTCCAGCGGCCACTGTTCCAGCTGGCAGCCGGCCTGTGCCGCCTGCGCGGCCAAGGCCGGGTTGTCCTTGCGCGAGATGCACAGCAGGGTGTGGCCGGGCGCCAGCAGCTGCTGCGCCATGGCCAGGCCCATGCCGCGCGAGGCGCCGGTGAGGATGTACAGATGGGTATCGGCCATGAGGTGCTCCGTGGAGATCAGAAAGGGGGCGGGCTTTGCCAGTGCAGGGCCTCGCCCGTGACGGGGTGCGTGAGGGCCAGCCCGCTGGCGTGCAACAGCAGGCGCGGGCAACGCGCCTGGGTGTCGGCATCGGCATAGAGGGCGTCGCCCAGGATGGGGTGGCCGATGGCCTGCAGGTGCACGCGCAACTGGTGCGTGCGGCCCGTCACCGGTTCGAGTTCCAGCCGGGTCTGCGGCCGGCCCTGCGCATCGTGCTCGTGCGCCAGCACGCGCCAGCGCGTCTGGCTGGGTTTGCCGCGGACGTCCACCTTCTGGCGGGGGCGGTTGGGCCAGTCGCTCATGAGCGGCAGGTCGATCTCACCCCAGTCAGCGTCGGGTGCGGCCACCTGGCCGGCGACCAGCGCCATGTAGCGTTTGCGGACCGAGCGCGATTCGAAGGCCATGCCCAGCGCACGCTGCATGGCCGTGCCGCGCGCCATCAGCAGCAGGCCCGAGGTGGCCATGTCCAGCCGGTGCACGATCAGCGCGTCGGGCCACCGCGCCTGTGCGCGGCTGCTGGCGCAGTCCTGCTTGTCCGCGCCGCGCCCGGGCACCGCGAGCAGGCCGGCGGGTTTGTCCAGCACCAGCAGCGCGGTGTCGGCGTGCAGGCAGGCGATGCCGGCGCCTGGGTCAGTGTCTGGGGTCACCCTGGATCAGGCGCTGCACGGTGTCGCACAGCTCGGAAACGTCGTTGGGCTTGTGGATCAGGGCCCGGGCACCGGCTTGCAGCGCGCTGGCCTCGATCTCGGGGGTGATGTAGCCCGAGGCCAGCGCCATGGGCAGCCTGGGGCGGATGCGGTGCGCGTCCTTGAGCAGGTCGACGCCGCTGTAACCCGGCATGTTGTAGTCGGTCACCAGCAGGTCGTAGTCGTCGGGCTGCGCGCGCAAGGCGGCCAGCGCGGCCTGCGGGTCGGTGTAGGCGCTGACCTTGAAACCACGCCGCACCAGCACGCGCTCGACCAGGAAGGACAGGGCCTGGTCGTCATCGACGTACATCACGTGGCGTCCGAATCCCATGGCGGTCTGCAGGCGCGTGGGCTCGGCCGGCGCGGGCACGCTGTCGGTCTCGGCCTCGGCCGCGGGGAAATAGAGCGTGAATTCGCTGCCACTGCCGGGCGCGCTGCTCACGTCCACCGTGCCCAGGTGGGTGCGCATCACGCCGTGCACCACGGCCAGGCCCAGGCCCGTCCCCTGGCCCACCGGCTTGGTGGTGAAGAAGGGCTCGAAGATGCGCTGCAGGGTCTCGGCCTCCATGCCGCTGCCGCTGTCACGCACGGCCAGGGTCACGTAGCGGCCCTCGGCCAGTCCCAGGCGCTGGCACTCCAGCATGTCGGGGCAGGTGCTGTCCAGTTCGATGCTGACGGTGCCGCGCGTGCTGCCGATGGCGTGGATGGCGTTGGTGCACAGGTTGATCAGGGCCTGCTCGACCTGGGTCGCGTCGGCCAGGACCGCCGGCGTCTCGCGCAGGCGCACCTGCAGGTCGACCGTCGGCGGCAACGTGACTTTCATGAGGCGCACCGATTCCTGCACCACCTCGATGAGCTGGATCGGGTGGCGCTTGGGGGGCTCGTTGCGGCTGAAGGTCAGGATCTGGCGCACCAGGTCCCGGCCGCGGCGGCCGGCTTTCTCGACTTCGGTCAGGCAGACCTGGACCGGCGAGTCGGCTCCCGCGTCCTGGCGCGCCAGCGTGACGTTGCCCAGGATGGCGCCCAGGATGTTGTTGAAGTCGTGGGCGATGCCGCCGGCCATGGTACCGATGGCCTGCATCTTGTGCGCCTCGCGCAGCTGCGCTTCCAGGATGTTGCGCTGCGCCTCCATCTGGCGGCGCGCCGTCAGGTCGCGTGCGAAGACGGTGGTGATGTCGCCCTCGCCCTCGGGCTGGCGCTCGCGCGAGACGCTGACTTCCAGCGCCAGCGGCAGGCCGTCGGCGGTGCGTCCGCTCACTTCCCCCAGCGTGGCCTGGGTCGAGAGGCGGGTGGCGGCGATCGCCTCGATGGATTCCGGCAGGAAGCGCCCCAGCGAGGTCTTGAGGGCCTGCTCGGGCGGGCACTGGAAGAGCGCAGCAGCGGCCGGGTTGAAGACGGTGATGCGTTGCTCTTCGTCGACGCAGATGATGGCGTCGAGCGAGGAGTTGATGATGGCCGCCAGGCGGTTTTCGCTCAGGCGCAGTTCCTCGTTGCGCTGCTGCAGGGCCAGCGCGCTTTCCTGCAGCGCGCGGCGGCGTTCCTGCAATGCGCGCCGCTCGGTCAGCAGCGGACCCTGGTCGATCACGGCGCAGATGAAGTGGGTCAGGTCGCGGTCCTGCGAATACTGGATGCGCGCGATGTGCAGGTCGCCGGTGAAGCGCGCCTCCAGTCCGCTGGAGAACACCACCTCGTTCGTATCGCTGTGGCCGTGGATCTTGGCCTCGTCCAGCGACTGCTGCACGCGCTCCACATGGTCGGGCGTGACCAGGGGCAGCAGGAAGTTCAGCGGGGGGTCGGACTCCTTGGGCCGGAACAGCTTGAGCGCCATGGCATTGCTCTGTTCCACCATGCCGAACTCGTCGACCACCATCAGTCCCAGCGGGACGTTGGAGAACAGCGATTCGAAACGTTCGGAAGCGCCCTCGGCGGCGATGCGGCTGAATTCGAGCGCGCTGTTCTGCGCTTCCAGTTCGGCCTGGTAGGCACGCAGGTCGTCGATCAGCTTGGGGAGGGCCCGGCGGGTCATGGCCCTAATTGTTCTTGTTCGTGAACCAGAAGCTGACGATGGGGGCGGTCGGGTCGTCGAAGGAGGCCCCCAGGGCCATCTCCCCCTTGTCCAGCAGCACGCATTCCTGGCGGCGCAGGGAGATCACGGCAGAGGAGCCGGCAAAACGCACCCAGGTGCCGTAGCTGCTGATGTCCGAGAGGACGAAGAGCTCGCCGCGGCGGTCCAGGCGGGCGTGCAGGCGCGAGACGCGCGGGTCGAGCACGGCGAACTGGGCGTCGTTGCCACGTCCCAGGAAGACCGGCATGTCCATGGCCTCGAACAGGATGTTGTGCTCGCGCCAGGTCAGCTCGATGGTGCTGGGCAGGCGGCTGCTGGGCGCGCCGACCGTTTCCAGGCCGGCCTGCATGGTCATGATCTCGGAGGTGGTCTCACGCTGCCAGTCAATGCGGTAGACGGTGATCGGCTCGCTCTTGCCCCGGATGTCCATGGGCCCGAGGTTGCGGTAACTGATGTCGCCGTCGCTGTACAGCGCTTCGATGACGCTCTCGGAAGCGAAGATCTGCTCGGCACCCGACAGGTCGCTCAGGCGCGAGGCCATGTTGACGGCGTCACCGAAGCAGTCGCCATCCTGTTCCACCACCTCGCCGCGGGCCAAGCCCACCTTGACTTGCATCTTGCTCAGGCCCGGCAGGCTGCTGCTGCGCTCGCGCTGCATGCGCTGCATCTCGACCATGGACAGCACGGCGGCCTGGTTGTCGGTAAAGGAGGCCAGCACCCCATCGCCCAGGTACTTGATGACGCGGCCGCCGCGCGCCTGGAAGGTCTTGCCGATCCAGTGCGTGGTTCGGGTCACCAGTTCAGCCGCCCTGGCATTGCCCAATGCCTCGAACAGGCCGGTACTTCCGGTCAGGTCGGCAAAGACGATGGTGAGGACGGCCATGCGATCGGGCTTCTGGAGAGTATGAGTATGCTTATTATGCCGGTCCCGCCACGGGCCGCGGGCGCTGCCATGGTGGCCGAGCTGGTCGTCGTCAAGTATACGGGTCGTCCGGTTTCACTTCGGCACTGCGGCACCTCGCGCAGGTGCTGCCGGTTCTGCGGCGCGGGGCGTGGGCTGTGCTGCCATCTTGCGCAAAATGCAACGCCGGGGCGTTCCGCTGTGTAAGATGCGCGATGTACCGCCAGCCGGCGCTGCACCACAGGGGACACGAGAACATGGGCATCAATCCTGCCATCGTCCAGAACATCGCCGAGCGGGTGCGTGCCGAGGTCTTGCCGCAGCGCGCGGCACCGGCGCTCAAGCTCGACCCGGCCATCATCCAGAAGATCGCGCAGAAGGTCCCGATCTTCGCCGGCATGAGCCAGCCCTGCCTGCTGGACACGCTGGCCACGGGCGAACACTTCACGGTTCAGGCCGGCGAAGCGGTGTTCCGCGAAGGCGACATGGGCAACTCCTTCTATGTCCTGATCGCCGGCGATGTGGTGGTCGAGAAAATGCGCGACGGCAAACCGGTCGAGCTGACGCGCCTGGGCCCGGGTGAGTGCTTCGGCGAGATGGCCCTGGTCGGCAACGACGTGCGTTCGGCCACGGTGCGCGCCACCGGCCCGCTGGTGGCCATGCGCTTCTACCGCGAACTCATCGACGCCAACCCCGAGAGCGCGTCGGCCATCTACCGCAATATCGCCCGCATCCTGGCCGGGCGCCTGGGCGAGTCCAGCCTCATGCTGGCTGATCTGAAAAAGCGCGACAGCGCGGCCTGAGTTCCTCATGCAAACAGGGCCGGCTAGGGCTGGCCCGCGCTCCACAGGGCCAGCAGACGGCCGATGTCCTCCAGCCGGGGCACCGGGGTCACGCCCTCGGGGGGGCGGCGTTGCAGCACGGGGTGGCTGCCGCCGGCCCAGATCCCGATCCCGGCCGGCAGCCGGCTGCGCAGATCCTGCAGGCCGCGCTGCAGCAACTGCGCATTGAAAGCCGGGCTGAAGCTCAGGCCCACGATCTGTGCACGGTTGGCCTGCGCCGCGCGCACGATCTCGGCCACCGGTGTCTGGGTGCCCAGCGAGACGCATTCGCAGCCCTCCAGGACCAGGGTGATCTCGGCCATCAGCAGGCCCAGCATGTGTGATTCCTGCGGAAAGGTCGCCAGCAGCACCCGTGGGCGGCCCGGGCGCGGCATGGAGGCCATGCTGCCCAGGGCGCTGCGCAGCACGGCGGTCACGCTCTCCGTGTACATGTGTTCCTCGAACACCTGGATCTCGCCGCGCACCCAGGCCTCGCCCACCTGCACGTTCAGCGGCGCCAGCAGTTCGGTGAGGAAGCGGCCCAGGCCCAGGCGCAGCACCTCCTGGTTCAGGGTGCGGCGCAAGGCCATCACCTCATGGCGGCGTACCAGGCCCAGGAAGGCCTGCAACTCGGGGGTGAGGGGGGCATTCGTCGCTGCCGGGGCCGATTCCAGCAGCAGTTGCTGCAACTCGGCCAGCGACAGCGGCACCACGCGCCCGGGGCGCTGGCCGGCCCCCAGCAGGCGTGCGATCAGGCGCAGGCGCTCGACCTGCTCAGACGGGTAGAGGCGCTCATCGAAGGCGTCGCGCACGGGCCGGGGGAAGCCATAACGACGCTCCCAGACGCGCAGGGTGTCCTTGGACAGGCCCGTGTCGCGCTCCACCGCGGCGATGGGCAGGTCGCTGCCGGCCGCTTCGTCCGTCATTCCTGACTCATTCGTGTGGTCTTTCACAATATCTCTTTTTGTCTAGGACAAACATGGATAATCTTTCAAAACAACGCGATATTAACTGTTTAATCCAAGTTTTGTCCATGTCAAAAAATCTTTACAGCCTGTCCCATCGCTTGGGTGCTCCTGCCGCGCAAGGCGCCACGAGCCCGTGGAAGCGAGCCTGCGCATGAAAATCGCCATCGTCGGCTCCGGCATCTCCGGCCTGGCCACGGCCCACGCCTTGCAGGGCCATGCGGAGCTGACCCTGTTCGAGGCGGGTGACTATTTTGGTGGCCACACCCATACGGTGGACGTGACCCTGCCCACCGGCCAAGAGCCCGTCACCTGGGGGGTGGACACCGGATTCCTGGTCTTCAACGAGCGGACCTATCCCAACCTGATCCGCCTGTTCGGTGAGCTGGACATCGCCACCGCCAAGACCGACATGTCCTTTTCGGTTCAGGCCGGTGAAGCCGGCCGCCGGCTGGAATGGAACGGTGCGAGCCTCAACAGCGTCTTTGCCCAGCGCCGCAATCTCCTGAACTGGCGCTTCCTGCGCATGCTGCGCGAGGTGCTGCGCTTCAACCGCCTGGCCACGACCCTGGCCGAAGCCGGGGCCGATGCGCAGCTGGCCCAGCCCCTGGGCGAGTGGCTGGACGAACAGCGCTTCAGCACCGAATTCCGTGACTGGTACTTCCTGCCCATGATGGCCTGCATCTGGAGCTGCCCGACGGCGCAGATGCTCGAGTTCCCCGTGGCCACCATGATCCGCTTCTGCCACAACCACGGCCTGATCCAGGTGAACAACCGGCCGCAGTGGTGGACGGTGACCGGTGGCGCTCGCCGTTACGTCGAGAAGATCGTGGCCCGCATTCCCGACAAGCGCCTCAACACGCCGGTGCGCACCATCGAGCGCGACGAGCAGGGTGTGACACTCACCACCGACCATGGCGCCCAGCGTTTCGACCAGGTCGTGCTGGCCACCCATTCCGACCAGGCCCTGGCCCTGCTGCGCCGGCCTTCGGAAGAAGAAGGCCGGGTGCTGGGCGCCATCCGCTACCAGGCCAACCGCGCCGTGCTGCACACCGATGCCTCCGTGCTGCCCGAGCGCCGCCTGGCCTGGGCAGCCTGGAACTACGAACGCGCGCCCGCCACCAGCCAGGAAAGCAGCCGGGTCTGCCTGCACTACCTGTTGAACCAGCTGCAGCCGCTGCCTTTCCAGCAGCCGGTGGTGGTCAGCCTCAACCCGCTGCGCGAGATCGCGCCGCAACACGTGCTGGGCGACTATGCGTACGCCCACCCGGTGTTCGACCTGGGCGCCATCGCCGCGCAGAAGGCGTTGCCCGCCTTGCAGGGCCGCCAGCGCACCTGGTTTGCCGGCGCCTGGACCGGCTACGGCTTTCATGAAGACGGCCTCAAGTCCGGCCTCACGGTGGCGCAGCAACTGCTGGCGCGCATGGCCTATCGGGAGGCGGCATGAGCGTCGCCGCACATCAGGGAGCAGGCGCTTCGGTGACTGGCACCGGCGTGCCCCTGATCGGCCGCGGCCAGGTGCGCCACACCCGCCTGCGTCCAAGGCGCCACGCCTTTGCCTACCCCACCTTCTTTCTGATGCTGCCGATGCGCAGCATGCGCCGGCTGGGTTCCGGCGAGCTGGCCCACAACCGTGCCGGCTGGCTCAGCTTTTTTGATGCCGACCACGGCGACGGCCGCGGTGCCGCGCAGGGCGGGGCGCTGGGCTGGATGGAGGAGTTGCTGCAGCGCGAGGGCATCCTGGATGCCGATGGCGAGATCTGGCTGCACGCCTACCCGCGTGTGCTGGGTTACGCCTTCAAGCCGGTGAGCTTCTGGTACTGCCACCGCGCCGACGGCACCTTGCGCGCCATCGTGGCCGAGGTCAACAACACCTTTGGCGAGCGCCACTGCTACCTGCTGGATGCGCCGCGTTACGGCCAGGAGCAACGCGCGGGCAAGGTCTTCCATGTCTCGCCCTTTTGCCGCGTGGAAGGCGAGTACCGCTTCCGTTTCATGCACGCCGAGCGCGGCGGCCTGGCGCGCACCGTGGCCTGCGTCGACCTGATGGATGCCCAGGGCCTGCTGCTGCAGACCAGCGTCAGCGGCGTGCTGCAACCTTACACCGCGCAGGGCGCGCGCCGTGTGCTGTGGCGCCAACCGGTCATGACGCTGGCGCTGATCGCCCACATCCACTGGCAGGCCCTGCGCCTGTGGCTCAAGCGCGTGCCCTTTTTCGCCAAGCCGGTGCCGCCAGCCGACTTCGTCACCCGTTCCATCCCTCCAGCCTCCACGCCATGAACACCACCACTGCCCCCCGCCTCGTGCTGCCGCGCAGCGCGCCCGCCAGTGCCCGTTCCGTCCTGCGCCTGCTCGAGCGCCTGCAGCACGGCACGCTCAGCCTGCAGCTGCCCGACGGCAACCAGCTGCGCTACGGCAACGGCGAGCAGCCGCACGCCACCCTGATGCTGAACGACTGGGCCGTGTTCAGCGCCACGCTCAAGTCCGGC
>Ga0208123_100876_pt1 | contig 10549 bp, 7 predicted proteins | sample LakWasMe92_HOW11_2_FD_183914 | JGI IMG/M metagenome (GOLD analysis project Ga0208123, IMG submission 183914) | Freshwater sediment methanotrophic microbial communities from Lake Washington under simulated oxygen tension - Sediment Metagenome... | ecosystem: Environmental > Aquatic > Freshwater >... | reverse complement strand
ATCGCCGAATACGGCTCATCCAACATAGGCCGGATGAAGCATGTTTACCGCCACGGTTTATGGCATCGTTACGGCAGAACCATGCAGTCCATTGCCGGCATCCATTTTAATTATTCGGTGCCTGAAGCCTTGTGGCCTGTCTTGCATAAAGAAAAAAACAGCCTATTGAGTCAGGAGCAATTCACTAACGATGCCTACTTCGGTTTAATCAGGAATTTCCAGCGTATGGGCTGGTTAATTCTGTATTTATTCGGCGCATCACCGGCCATTTGCAAAAGTTTCTTCAACAGCCGTCCGGCATTGGTGGCGCAATTTGAAGCGTTTGACAATGGCACGCTTTATCATCCTTATGCGACGTCTTTACGGATGAGCGACATCGGCTACAAGAGTAAAAATCAGGCTAATTTGAAAATCGATTACAACTCTATAGACGGTTACGTCAGTAGCTTGAGCGCTGCCATTAACACACCTTATCCCGAATATGAAAAAATCGGCACGTTGGTTGACGGCGAATACCGTCAACTGAACAGCAATATTTTGCAGATTGAAAACGAGTTTTACAGCACTATGCGGCCCAAGCAAATTGCCCAATCCGGCGAAAAACCGACCCTGGCGCTTAAACGTCGCGGGGTGCGTTACATAGAAATGCGTTCTCTGGACCTGGATTTGTTTAACCCTATCGGCATTGATGAAGATAAAGCCCGGTTTATTGAGGCGCTGTTGCTCGCATGTTTGTTGCAGGACAGCCCGAAAACGTCAGATCAGGAGCAGCAGGTTAATAATGCCAATCAATTGGCTGTTGCCAATTTTGGTAGAAAACCGGGCCTGGAGCTTAATAAAAATAACCGCCCCATTCTTTTAAAGGACTGGGCGGCTGGAATTCTTGAATCCATGCAGCCGGTGTGCGCAATTCTTGATCAAGATGATGCGGCAAAACACTATAGTTCCGCTTTGGAAAAACAGCAGTTGTTAGTTGAAAATCCTGATTTAACCGCATCTGCACGCATGCTGGAACAGATGACGCAGCTTAGGCAGCCGTTTTCGCGTTTCGCATTAAATACCTCCATCGAACATGGCCAGTATTTTAAGCTCAATAAACTGGATAAGATCAAGACGCAGCAGTTTAATGACATGGCGGCGCTATCCCATGACAAACAGCTGGAAATCGAAAAGAACAAGCAAATGCCGTTTGACTATTTTCTGAAGCAGTATTTTTTGCAAGCGTAACTTAACTATTCGCGATTGCTGTCATTTGAGTTGATGCAGGTTGTCGGTGCGTGAACTCGCCCCATATAGATGATTAACTTAGCTGTGATACAAGCGAGCGACAAGGAAAACACATGATGACCACATTTGATATAGAGCAACTACAAACCGGTCTGGATAAAAAAAATCCGCGCATCATACTGAAAAAAGCGCTGGAGCTGTTCGATAATATTGCCATCTCGTTCAGCGGCGCCGAAGATGTGGTATTGATCGATATGGCGTTGGCGATCAGAAAAGACATACAGGTCTTTTCTTTGGATACCGGACGCCTGCACCCTGAAACTTATCGTTTTATAGAGAAAGTCAGGACGCATTACCAGATCGATATTGAGTTATTGACCCCGGACCGGGATGTATTGGACAGCTTCGTTAAAAAGAAAGGCCTGTTTAGTTTCTATGAGGACGGGCATCAGGAATGTTGCGGCATTCGTAAGGTCGAACCGTTAAAACGCAAGCTGGCGCATTTGGATGCCTGGATTACCGGTCAACGTAAAGATCAAAGCCTGGATACCCGGCAAGATATTCCCGAAGTGCAGATAGACACGGCATTTTCCACCGCCGAGCATCAGCTGGTTAAATTTAATCCCTTGCTCAACTGGAGTTCGGCGCAAGTTTGGGACTATATTGAAGCCTATCAGGTGCCTTATAACGAGTTGCATGAAAGAGGTTTTATCAGCATAGGCTGCGAACCCTGTACCCGTGCCGTACTGCCTAATCAACATGAAAGGGCGGGGCGTTGGTGGTGGGAGTCGGGGGCGAAAAAAGAATGCGGATTACATGCGGGGAATTTGAAAAAGTAATTGCTGGCGGTCTGTCTTAGTCTTTTAGATGTCGCCGCAACGCTCTGTATTCTTTTGCCGACAAAGCAGGCGCTTTGGTTTATAAGGTCGAGGGCGTCATTTCCAATCCGAATAACTCGGCTAGTCCGGATCGCTCAGGTACAAGTTTTCAATCAGCTTTCTTTCTTCTTGGGTAAGCAAAATTGGGGAATATTTCATTTCAGAACGGCGTTGTTCGGAAAGCAGTTGTTGCCGACGCTCAGTTGCACGCCTTTCGTCGTTACGTCTGCTCAAATTACGACGATTCGATTTTGGCCAAGCCAGATAATGATTTTTTATATTTTCCACCCACTCCGGCGACCCGAATGGATAGGGAATCTCGCGTCTGTCGGTCATGCGCCGCGCCATTGATGACCTGCGCGGCTTGTGTCGAAAATCATAGAGGTTCATGTTTCGTTTCCTCCCGACAAGTTGTGGGGTGTGTCTAAGGCAATGAGTATAAAACGAATGGCTATTATCTGGTCTTTGCTGGATTCAGTCTATAAGCTTTTGTGCTTACAAACGGATGTTATGCATTATCCGTAACAGGTGAGGTGGTAGTGGGGGTAGGGTCTGTCGTGGTTTTTAAGGCGCTCAACCCCTTAGATGGGTTTGAAATGGAAATCCGCAGCCGCCACAGCGCCCCATTATTAAAGCAATAAACGACGATGAAGCGCTACGGAAAATTCTGGTTATTGTCCGTCGTCGAATTCTGTTGGCGATGAACTTGGCAGTTGCTCCTCGGTAATGACTTCCCGTACGGCGCTGTCTTCAGTGATCTCAGGTTTATTCATATCGGCAACCCAGTCGCGCCAGATCGAGATCAGTACCGCCATGAGTGTGGGGCCTAAAAACAAGCCCAATAGGCCGAAGTTTTCCAGTCCGCCGAAAATGCCGAGCAAGGTCCAGATGAACGGCAGTTTAACCGCGCCGCCGATGAGTCTAGGGCGTACATAATTGTCGGCCAGCAGGATAACAACCACGCCGAATACGAACAGCGAGCTTCCCGCCGCCATGTGTCCTTCGGCGACCAGCACCAACGCACAGGCGCCGAAAATCAGTTTGGCCGCGAACGGAATCATCGCAAAAACACCGGTCAATGCGCCCAGCATGGCCGGGTGGCTTAATCCGGCCAAGGCATAGCCTACGCCCAGCAACAAACCTTCGCCCAAGCCGACCAGCACCAGGCCGTTGACGGTGGCGCGCACCGCCGCTGTGGCATGAATGGCGTAACGGACGCCGGTTTCGCCAAACAGTTTACGGTTGGTTGCAAGCACATACTGACTTAGTCCCGCGCCGTGTTGATAGACAAAAAACAACACCAGCAATGTTAACAAGAAGCCGAAGAAGCGGTGCAAAAGTTGGCTGGCGAAGTCCTTGGTATAGGTGATGGCGCTCCCGGTTCCGAGCCAGTGCAAAGATTCGTTGGCGACGACCGGATTGCCCAAGGCATTCATCCAGGTGTCTTTTGCCCAGTTGCCTATTACAGGTATGGTCTCCAGCCAAACAGGCGGCGGGATGCCGACATTTTGCGCTTCGGTCAGGATTTGTCCGAGCGATTGCGCCTCATTCAGCAACCGGCTCAAACCATAACCCAATGGCACCAGAATAAGCGCGCCGATCAGCAGCGTCAGCAGCAAAGCTCCCCAGGTGACTTTGCCGTGTATTTCATTGGACGACAGCAGGCGTTGATAAATCGGCCAGGTGGTGATGGCAAGTACTACCGCCCAAACCAGCAAAGCCAGAAAGCTGTGTAAAACCCAACTGCCCAGCAGCAGTAAAATAAAACCGCCGATAAGACGCGCTTTGACTTCCATAGTATTTGTCATAAGTTATAGTTTGGTCGACTGCATGGATGCAGGAGATAGGGCAATGCCGGAGCAATTGCCGCGACTTATATAAAGAGTTCACTGTAAACGAAACTCTCGTAAAGTGCAGCTTGAGTTACGGCTGTCGCCTAACTCAAGCTACGCTGCTGACGGCTTTCGCAGAGCGCGGCAATCAGCAGATAAAGCAGCATTAATGCGCCTGCCAAGAGCCACGGCTGCCAATCGATAGTCATCAACAATTGCTCGTGAGCAAAATACAGGCCTATGCCAAGCCCGATGTAACCGAGCATGCGTTTGACATCGTAATCCACCGGATAATATTTTTGTCCCAGCAGATACGAGACAATAGCCATGCAGCCGTAGCAGGCCAGCGTCGCCCAAGCCGACCCTACATAACCGAGCAGCGGAATCCACCAGACATTGAGCGCGATAGTCAGCGCCGCTCCGGCTAAGGATACCGAAGCGCCCATCAAGGTGCGATCGGTTAATTTATACCAGATGGACAGATTAACATAAATGCCCAGGCATAGATTGGCCAGCAGAAGGATCGGCACGACTTCAAGACCGGCGCGGAACTCTTCGCCGACAAAATATTTAAAGAAATCGATAAATAAAGTCACCAGCAGGAAGATGAACACGCAGAAAATGACAAAAAACTTAAGCACCCGCGCGTAAACCCGGCGGGCATCGCTTTTGTCTGCGTAAGCAAAGAAGAACGGTTCGGCCGCGTAACGGAAGGCCTGAATAAACAACGACATCAAAATCGATAATTTATAACAGGCGCTGTAAATGCCCAGCATTTTCATGTTGGTCAAGGTATCGTAAGGCAGCAGGTATTTTAGCAGGGCGCGGTCGAGCATTTCGTTGATGATTCCGGCGAAACCGATAACCGCCATCGGCAACGAATAGCGAACCATGCGCCCGAATAATGCTCGGTCAAATCCCCAGGCAAGGCCGGATAACTGGGATGCCAGCAGCAAAAATTTAAAGCCGCTGGCCGATAAATTGGCGATAAAAATATAACCGATGCCTATGGCGGGGTTGTAGATAGGCGCTATCCATGACTCGGGGTCGGCCGCGTAGAGCTTGGGGCAATAGATGATGAAAAACAGGCTTAGCAACACGGTGATCAGTATCTCGAATATCTTGATGCTGGCGAAGCGGAAGGCTTTGTTTTCCGCGCGCAGCCGGGCAAACGGAATGGCGGCAACGGCATCCAGGATTAAAATCAGGCTAAAGCACAATACATATTCCGGGTGATTGGCGTAGTTTAGCGCCGCTGAAAGTTGTGCGTTGATCAGCAGTATTAAGGCAAAAAAGCTCAGATTGATCAGCACTACGAACATCAGCGCTGTGGAATAGGCGAGATCGGGGCCGGTGTGATCCTTATCGCGAAACCGGAAATAGCCGGTTTCAAAGCCGAACAGCAGCAGCACGGAAAAAAATCCGGCGTAGGCATAAAATTCCGACACCACCCCGTATTCCGCTGCGGTGAAGTAGTAGGTGTATAGCGGCACCAACAGATAGTTGAGGAATCGGCCGAAAATGCTGCTGAGACCGTAGATTGCGGTTTGCGAGGCTAGTTTTTTTATAATGCTCATGGCGCGGAATTATACATGAACGGGGCTGGGAAGATTTTGTGCTTGGGAAATCCCAAATGGTGGGGTATGCCTATGGTTTAGGCGCTTTGGTGAGTTTTTTATTATTAATTTTGTGGGTCAGAGCTATTTGAGTCAGTGTCTTTTGAATTATTGCCTGCTTTGGCAGCGCCATATCCGCCTAAGCCACCCCCGGTTAGGTAGACAATTGCCTTAATTATTTCCATCGCTATTGGGCTGTTTTCGGAATATAAAGCATAAAAAATTATAGATGCGATAATGAGAGATAAGATGGTTATAAGGACGTATCTAGCTTTTTTAACGGCTAATGAGTGGTTTCTTTGTAATGTTCTATCTTCAATTTTTGCTGACAGGGCGGCTTTTCCGAATTCAAAGCCATGATCGTCTTGTTGCTTTTGAAGAGCTAATTCTATAGCTTTTAATTCGAGCTCTTTAGCTTGATTCTCTAATAGAGTTTTTACTACGTCGGGAGTTAGACCGCTAGAGAAAGCATCACTACTAGGATCATTCTGTATTTCGTTCTCTAGCATTAACTAATACCAGATACTCTATAGGTAGGGACTTTATATTTTACAAAAATTTTCCCAAAGTCCTTGCCCTCAAGGTTAGGAGGGATGATTTTAACTGATTGGATATTGCTTTTTTCGCTTTCAGTTAAGGACATATATTTTTCAATGCTTAAAAATTCTGTATCAGCATTGACTAATTCTATTGTTCGCATAGAGATGTACTCCAGTTAATGTTTATATGTCTAAGACCGAAAAAGGAAATAGATTGCCTTAACTTTTAGTGCCTTAAAAGTTAAGGCGAGAAAATTATAGCAGAATGCTAACGCTCCGTTAATTTAACTTGGATATACCGACTTTCTGCTTAAATTAATGCTTATAGTGGTGTGTGAGGTGCTATGCACAGAGAAATTCGGACTCGTTATCATGATTCAGTCTTTATTCCTGTTATAAAACCACATCTGATAAATGCTAAGCAAAATTTGCATGCCCATCGAAATTCCCATTAACGCACCGCTGGCAACGACCACGTAGGCGAATGAAGGAATGGACTTGGTGATAAACCACGACAGCACATCCAACAGCATCGCGGCAAAAGGGATGACGACGGCAACTCTTTTTACAATCACATTAATGTCGCAAAGCAGGAAAATCTTGCCGATAAAGAACAAAATAAAGGCAATGCCGAATAAATGGATATGGGAAACCCTGATTAGACGCGGGTATGATGCGCCGCCGCTATGCGCTACTTCGGATACGCTCGCATAATGGGTTAAATCGGGTAGGGAAGGGTTGATGGCGGGGGTATGGCACTTAATACAGTCGCGGTTTAATATCGGGGCGATTTTTTGGTCGTAATCGGGTTCATCGGCGCCGTCTTGTATCCATTTTAAAATGACTTCCTTGTCGTTTTTATATTTTAGGTTAGGTTCCATGATGCCGTTAATGGCCGAGCCCAAGCGCGTTTGGTCATTCGAGCCGTGGTAATTAATCGTCACGTCGGCAATGGATAGGCCGGCGACGCCGTCACGCCCCTGATGGGTGTAATACAGATTGCCCAAGGCAACCAGGTAGCCGAGTCCTACGGTTAGCAAAAAGACGGTATTTAATATGCGTTCGCTGACGGAAATATCGCGAAAGCGGGTGTAAGATTCGGACATAAGAGGGTCTTGAATAGTGATTATGAACAGGGTGCTAAGGGTTGATTTCAGGATAAATAACGTCTGATAATGACATTAATTGTAACGTTGCAATTATTTGATGTAAAAGTTTAATGAGCAGTAGACGGAAGTGTTGCCAAATCGATAAACGTCCTTTCCATTATCATTGTTGCTTACGAGTGGTTATAATTAAACAGTTAAGACGTTGATTCGGAGGGGCGGTTTAATCACCGAGGCTTCTTTGGCACGCGGCCTCTATTACGCGCCCTCCTGCAATCACTGTGAGTTGCATAGCGCCTTCATGGCATGCCAAAGCGCTAAAAGTGGGCGCTTTACGGCGGTATGTATACAGGGAGCAGAGTAACGCAGGGCAGTTGTCGAGAAAACTTACACAACGTCCCATTTTTCTAACGGCTGAGTAGTTCAGAATACGTGAGTCAGGCGGATTTTGAACTCGTCATTTTTGCCCTTTGCAGGGGCTACAATTCCAACCGAAAAAGAGATGAAATTATTTTGATATTAATACTGAGGACAGAATGCTTGAATAGCCCGGTAGTGAAAAAGCGCCGGGAGTTCGTTTTGAGGTTAATGTCCGGCAAAGCTTCCACTCCTGTTCACGCCCCTTATCTCTATCCTTGTAGGCAATGAAAATACATAAACAAGCGCTTTCACGGTTGCTGCTGCTTTATGTTTTAGGCGGATGTTTCGTAATCGGAATAGCGATTACAACGCTGGTAAAGAAAGAGGTACAAACTTCTAAATATCAGGCGCGTTACCTGTCGGCAATAAGCAAGCAATTGAGTTCCGAGCTTAAGCCGGGGCCTAGTGCGACAATACGTTATCCTGATCACGGCCCTTACGACCAGCGCTTGGGCTACACATTGTTGTCGGACGAGATTGCACGTCTGGAAAAGTCAGGTTATAGCGTTACCACACAGGCGTCTATTTCGCCGATGATGAGCCGGTTGGTTGATGATTACGGCTTGTTTCCCATTTATCAAGAGAAAACCCGGGCCGGGCTTCGTATTGTCGACCAAGCTAACCAAACGTTATTTAACGCCATCTATCCCAGCCACGGTTATCCCGATTTTAATGCCATCCCGCCGCTGGTATTGAACACCTTGCTGTTTATAGAAAACCGGGAGTTGCTCAATGAAACGCACAAAAATGTTAATCCGGCGGTGGAATGGGATCGCTTAGGCTTTGCTGCATTGCAAATGATGGCGCGAAAACTGGGCGCGGATATTAATGTGCCTGGCGGCAGCACCCTGGCTACGCAACTGGAAAAGTACCGGCATTCGCCGGATGGCTATACCGAATCGATGTTGGAAAAGCTTCGCCAAATGGGCAGTGCATCGATACGCGCCTATTTACTGGGGCCGGATACGCGTGAAATGAGACGGCAAATCGCACTTGCTTATTTAAATTCCATGCCGCTTGCCGCGACTGCAAAATTAGGCGAGGTTCACGGTTTGGGGGACGGCTTGTCGGCGTGGTTCGGTGCCGACTTTAACGCGGTTAACCAACTGCTCAACCCGAAATCGTTTAACTCAACCGAGCGGGTTACTGGGCAACAGGCGCAAGCTTACCGACAGGTGCTGAGCATCCTGCTGTCGCAAAGACGGCCTTCTTATCTTTTAGGCCCCGGTTACGACGCACTGCAAAAACTTACCGACAGTTATTTGCGCGTGTTGGCCGAACAGGGCGTTATTTCAGCGTCGCTACGGGATGCGGCCTTGCAGGCGACTACAGTGCGTTTGCCTAAATCAGAGCACATGCCGGTCAAATTTATGGCCGAGCAAAAGACCCAGAATGTGTTGCGCACCCGGCTTGCCCGGACGTTAGGCGTAAAGTCCAATTATGAGCTGGACCGTTTGGATTTAACCGTTAAAACCACGCTCGATTACCGTACCCAACAGGCGGTTACCCATGCATTGCGCCAGTTGAGCGAACCTGATAAGGCCAGGGCCGCCGGCATAGTAGGCTTCAGAATGCTTAATGAAAATATCGATCTCGCTCCCATCGTCTATAGCCTGATGCTGTTCGAGCGCGGCGAAAAAGGTAATCTGCTGCGCATCCAGACCGATAATTACGATCGTCCGCTTGATATTAACGAAGGCATACGGCTTGATCTGGGCTCAACCGCCAAGTTGCGCACTATGGTGCATTATCTGGAGCTGGTTACCGAGATTTATCAGCAGTATAAAGAGCTGTCGCCGCCGGAACTGAACCGGATTGAATTGCACCCGCGCGATTATTTATCGGCATGGGTTATCGCTCAGTTGCGCGCGAATCGGAAAATAAACTTGGAGGATTTGCTTAACCAGGCTTTAGATCGACGTTATTCAGCCAGTCCTTACGAGAGTTTTTATACCGGCGGCGGCGTGCATAGCTTTAATAACTTCACCCCGGATGAAAACTTTAAAATCATGTCGGTGCGCGATGCATTGCGGGATTCGGTCAATCTGGTGTTCGTTCGGTTAATGCGCGATCTGGTTTATCATCACCTTTACAAGCCGGAAGGCATAGCGCGATGGCTGGAAATTCCTGATGATCCTCGACGCATGGAATATCTTGAGCGTTTTGCGGATAAGGAAGGCCTGGTTTATTTAAGACGTTTCTACGACAAATATCACGGCAAACCGAACGACGAAATCATGGAGTTGCTGACCCAGAGAGTCTTTGCCAAGCCGTCGCGTCTGACCATGCTTTACCAAGCCGTTTACCCGGACGCGGATAGTCACGCGTTAAGCGGTTATTTGTCTGCTCATTTGTCCGCCACAGCCTTGGAGGCCGAGGATATTGAACAACTTCACCGGAAGTATTCGCCGGCGAATTTCGATTTGCAAGATCAGGGCTATATCACCAAAGTTCATCCGCTGGAATTATGGCTGGTCGGTTATTTGATGCAACATCCCGATGCCGCGCGCGCTGAAGTGATCGCCGCCAGTACCGAGCAGCGGCAGAATGTTTATCGCTGGCTGTTTAAAAGCAGCCGAAAAAATGCCCAGCAGCGGCGTATCATGACCTTGCTGGAGGATGAAGCTTTTAAACAAATTCATACCGCATGGGATCGTTTAGGTTATCCGTTCGGATCGTTAACGCCTTCTTACGCGACATCGATCGGCGCATCGGGTGATCGCCCGGCGGCATTGGCCGAGCTGATGGGGATTTTGCGCAATGACGGCTTACGCTTGCCGACAGTCCGGTTTGACAGCTTGCATTACGCTCAGGGTACGCCTTATGAAACTGTATTGGACAAATTGCCCGAGCAAGGCCAGCAGGTGCTTGCGCCCGAAGTGGCGAAAGCGGCGCGCGGCGCGCTGATCGGCGTGGTCGAAGCGGGTACGG
>Ga0208123_100861_pt1 | contig 10646 bp, 10 predicted proteins | sample LakWasMe92_HOW11_2_FD_183914 | JGI IMG/M metagenome (GOLD analysis project Ga0208123, IMG submission 183914) | Freshwater sediment methanotrophic microbial communities from Lake Washington under simulated oxygen tension - Sediment Metagenome... | ecosystem: Environmental > Aquatic > Freshwater >... | reverse complement strand
TTAGACGGGATCGGCGCGGCTTCGCAGGCGGGTGCAACGCAAACTAATCGTGTGATCCGGCGAGCGTACGACGGCGGAAAAGGAAACATGATGCAGACTATCAGCAAGTTAGCCAAGAGCGGTAGCGTTCTTTTGTTGGCAATCGCGGCCTTGTTCGGCCTCTCGGCGGTCGTCCAGGCGCAGGACATCGTGGTCGGCCAGATCGGTCCTTTCAGCGGCCTGCCGGCACCGGATGCGCCGCAACTCAACCAGGGGGCCAAGGCCTATTTTGCCCAGCTCAACAAGGCCGGCGGCATCAACGGGCGCAAGGTGGCCTTCTTCGAACTGGATGACACCTACAAGCCCGACGGTTTCGTGGCCGCGTTCGAGCAGGCCATGCAGCGCAAGCCGGTGGCGCTGATCTCGCCGGTCGGTTCGGCCTCGCTGCAGCGCATGTTCGCTGACAAGCTGCTCGACAAGCATGATGTCGTGATCATGAATGCCGTGCCGGGCGCGGAGCCCTTCCGCAGCCCCGGCCACCCGCGCCTGTTCCACGTGCGCGCCGGCGACAAGCAGCAGATCGAGAAGATCGTGGGCCACGCCCGTACCCTGGGCATTCTCAAGCTGGCCGTCATGCACCAGGACATCCCGATGGGAACGGGGGGGGTCAAGGTGGTGGCCGACGAGGCGGTCCGCCTTACGGGCATGGACGTCAAGGGTTACCAGTCCGTCTTCAAGCCGGAAGAGCAGGCCAAGGCGGCCGAAGAGATCTTCAAGTCCAACCCCCAGGGTGTCATCGTGATCGGTGCGCCGCCTTTCACGGCAGGCAGCGTGGCCGCCTTGCGCAAGGCCGGGGTGACGCAATCCATCTTCATCCTGGGTGACACGGCACCTGGCATGCTGGCCAGGGTGGCGGGCGCCGATCTGGCGCGCGGGGTTGGCATTGCCCAGATCTACCCGAACCCCAATGGCCGGACCAGGACCCTGGCGCGTGAGTTCCAGGCGGCCATGCAGGCGGCCCACCCTGACATCAAGAGTTACGCGGCTTTCCATATGGAAGGTTATCTTTCGGCGCGCATCCTGGGCGAGGCCATGCGACGCATCCGGGGCGAGATCACGCCCGCGGCCCTGGCCAAGAGTCTGCAGTCCATGGGCGAAATCGATTTCGACGGCTACCGCATTGATTTTTCCAAGGGCAATACGGGCAGCCGTTTTGTCGACATCGCCGTGATGGACCAGGAAGGCCGCCTGCGCTACTGAGACGCCGCATACCGATGCAAACGCCGACCCAACCCAGCCCGACCCCGGTCGGGCCGGGTTTTGTTTTTTGTGGATGTGAGCGGTTAAGATATTTCAAACTGCTATATCTATCAGTCTGAAATTTGACTTGCGCATGATCTGGTTTGAGGCGAAAGTAATGAACCTTCGCGATACTGGTTTGTTCTGCGTGCCAGCGGATCGGGTGCGTGAAGTCATAAAACCTATTTAGGAGCCTTACATGAAAAAGCGTGAGTTTCTGGGCGCATCCATCCTGGCGTTGGCGGCGGTTTCCTCCTCGGCGGTGCTCGCCCAGGACAATACCTTCAAGATCGGCCTGATCCTGCCCATGACCGGTCAGCAGGCTTCCACCGGCCGCCAGATCGAGGCGGCTGCCAAGCTCTACATGGCCCAGCATGGCGACACCGTCGCCGGCAAGAAGATCCAGCTGATCGTCAAGGACGACACCAGCGTGCCCGATGTCACCAAGCGCCTGGCCCAGGAACTGGTGGTGAACGACAAGGTCAATGTGCTGGCCGGCTTCGGCATCACGCCCTCGGCCTTTGCCACCGCGCCCATCGCCACCCAGTCCAAGACCCCCATGGTCGTGATGGCCGCCGGCACCTCCAGCATCACCCAGTCTTCGCCCTATATCGTGCGCACCAGCTTCACCCTGGCGCAGTCCTCGGTTGCCATGGCCGACTGGACGATGGCCAAGGGCGGCATCAAGAAGGTTGTGACCCTGGTCAGCGACTACGGCCCGGGCCACGATGCCGAGAAGTACTTCAAGGACCGCTACATCTTCAATGGCGGTACCGTGATCGAATCGCTGCGCGTGCCCATGCGCAACCCCGACTTCGCTCCCTTCCTGCAGAAGGTGCGTGACGCCAAGCCCGACGGCCTCTTCGTTTTCGTGCCCTCGGGTGCCGGCGCGGCCGTCATGAAGCAGTTCCTCGAGCGCGGCATGGACAAGGCCGGCATCAAGCTGATCGGCCCTGGCGACATCACCGACGACGACCAGCTCAACGACATGGGCGACGGCGCCCTGGGCGTGGTGACGGCCCACCTCTACTCGGCGGCCCATCCCTCGGCCACCAACAAGAAGTTCGTCGAAGCCTTCAAGAAGGCCAACAAGGGTATGCGCCCGAACTTCATGGCCGTCGGCGGCTACGACGGCATGCACCTGATCTACACCGCGCTGAAGAACAGCAAGGGCCAGGGTGGTGGCGACGGCCTGCTGGCCGCCATGAAGGGCCAGGTCTGGGAAAGCCCGCGTGGCCCGATGTACATCGACGCGCAGACCCGCGACGTCGTGCAGAACATCTACCTGCGCAAGGTGGAGAAGCTGGGCGGCGAACTGCACAACGTGGAATTTGACGTGATCAAGGACGTCAAGGACCCGGGCAAGACGAAGTGATGCCCGGCCCGTGGACGCCTCCGGTCAGGGGGTGTCCATGGGTTTTTTTTTGTCCTGACGTGACCAGAGCCATTCATGCTGACGATTCTGTTTGACGGCATTGCCTACGGCATGCTGCTGTTTATCCTGGCGGTCGGCCTGTCCGTGACCATGGGATTGATGAACTTCATCAACCTGGCCCACGGCGCCTTCGCCATGGTGGGAGGCTACGCCACCGTGCTGCTGATGCAGCGTTATGACGTGCCCTTCCTTGTGTGCCTGCCGGTGGCCTTCTTGGGCGTGGCCCTCCTGGGTGCCGTGCTGGAGCGCACGCTCTACCGTCCGATGTACAGCAGGCCGCACCTGGACCAGGTGCTGTTCTCCATCGGCCTGACCTTCATGGCCGTGGCCGCCATGGACTATTTCATGACCTCCAGCCAGCAGATCATCCATCTGCCCGAGTGGCTCAAGGGGCGTACCGAGATCGGCGACGGCCCCTGGATGCTGGGCATGGGGCACTACCGGCTCTTCATCATCGCCATCTGCGCAGCGCTGACCATCGGCCTGCAGTACATCCTGGCAAAAACCCGCTTCGGCAGCCGCCTGCGCGCATCGGTCGATGACCAGCGCGTGGCCGCCGGCCTGGGCATCAATGTCAACGTCGTGTTCCTGCTGACCTTCGCGGTGGGTTCCGGCCTGGCCGGCCTGGGCGGCGCGCTGGGTGCCGAGGTGCTGGGCATGGACCCCAGCTTTCCGCTCAAGAACATGATCTATTTCCTGATCGTCGTGGCCGTTGGCGGCACCTCGTCCATCACCGGCCCCTTGCTGGCGGCGCTGCTGCTGGGCATTGCCGACGTGGCTGGCAAGTACTACATCCCGCGCTTTGGTGCCTTCATCGTCTACTTCCTGATGATCGTGATCCTGATCTGGCGCCCGCAGGGCCTCTTTGTGCGCAAGGGGGGGAAGGCATGAGTCGCTGGGCCGATCCCAAGACGAATACCGCAGCGCATAGCGCGGAGGTTTTCGAATGAAAAACGCAATGCAATCCCTCCATGACCTGCAGCGCTGGAAGCTCTGGGAGCCCGCCTTGTGGCTGCTCGCGCTGGCCTCGCCCTGGCTGCTGTCCTCCCACGCCCTCATCATCAATGAGATCGCCATCGTCGCGCTGTTTGCTGTTTCCCTGGACCTGATCCTGGGTTACGCGGGCATCGTGTCCCTCGGCCATGCAGCCTTCTTCGGCATGGGCGCGTATGCCGCGGCCCTTTTCGCCAAGCTGGTCATGCCTGATCCGCTGGTGGGCCTGGCCTTCGCCATCGCCGTGTCCACCCTGCTGGGTGCAGTCTGCTCGCTGACCATCATGCGCGGCACCGACCTCACGCGACTCATGGTGACCATGGGTGTGGCCATGATCCTGATGGAGCTGGCCAACAAGCTGGACATCACCGGTGGGGCCGACGGCCTGCAGGGCGTGCTCATGGGCCCGCTGCTCGGCCGCTTCGAATTCGACCTGCAGGGCCAGACGGCGGCCTGGTATTCCATCGCTGTGCTGCTGGTCCTGTTCGTGCTGGCGCGCCGGCTGGTGCACTCGCCGTTGGGCGGCACACTCAAGGCCCTGCGTGACAACCGCCTGCGCGCCATGGCCATCGGCATTCCGGTGACCTCGCGCCTGGCCGTGATCTACACCATCGCCGCCGGCGTGGCCGGCGCGGCCGGTGGCCTGATGGCGCAGACCACGAGTTTTGCCTCCGTGGACCTGTTCGCTTTCGACCGCTCGGCCGACCTGATGCTGCTGGTGGTCATTGGCGGCACCGGCTGGCTGTATGGCGGCGTCGCCGGTGCGATCGTGTTCAAGGTCATGCAGGACTGGATTTCCTCCATCACCCCGCAGTACTGGACCTTCTGGATCGGCCTGTTCCTGGTGGTGCTGATGCTGGTCGGTCGAGACCGCCTGATCCGTCCCCAGACCTGGTTCGGGGGCAAAAAACCATGAGCTCCTCTGAAATCGTTCTCTCCGCGCAGGGGCTGGTCAAGCGCTTCGGCGGCATCACCGCCACCGGCAACGTCAGCCTGGACCTGCACAAGGGGGCGCGCCACGCGCTCATCGGCCCCAACGGTGCCGGCAAGACCACGCTGATCAACCTGCTGACCGGCGTGCTGGAGCCCACCGAAGGCCGCATCCTGCTCGAAGGCCAGGACATCACGAACCTGGCGCCGCACCAGCGCGTGCGCCGCGGCATGGTGCGCACCTTCCAGATCAACCAGCTCTTCGACACGCTCACCCCGCTGGAAACGCTGGCGCTGACCGTCTCGCAGCACAGCGGCCTGGGCACGCGCTGGTGGCAACCCCTGGGCAAACGCCCGCAGGTGGTGGAGCGTTGCGAGCAGCTGCTCGAGCAGTTCCACCTGACCGAGGTGATGAACCAGAAGACCCATGTGCTGGCCTACGGCAAGCGCCGCCTGCTGGAAATCGCCATCGCCCTGGCCTGCGAGCCGCGGGTGCTGCTGCTCGATGAGCCGGTGGCCGGCGTGCCCGCCGGTGAGCGCGAGGAACTGCTGCAGACCGTGGCAGCCCTGCCGGCCGATGTGTCGGTGCTCCTGATCGAACATGACATGGATCTCGTTTTCAGCTTTGCCAAACGCATGACCGTGCTGGTCAACGGCACCGTGCTCACCGAAGGCGACCCCGACACCATCGCCCACGACCCGCAGGTCAAAGCGGTGTACCTGGGCCACGGAGATGAGGTGGCCCATGGCTGAACTGCTGAGAGTCGAGAAGCTGAGCGCCGGTTACGGCGAGGCCGTGGTGCTGCACGACGTGTCGGTTTCGCTGGAACAGGGCCAGACCCTGGCCCTGCTGGGCCGCAACGGCACCGGCAAGACCACTTTCATGAACACCCTGGCCGGCGCCACGCGCCAGCACGGCGGCACCATCACCTTCGACGGTCTGGCCCTGCACAAGGTGCCGTTGCACCAGCGCGCCGGGGCCGGCATCGGCTGGGTCCCCCAGGAGCGCAACATCTTCAAGTCGCTGACGGTGGACGAGAACCTCACGGCCGTGGCCCGACCGGGCCCGTGGACGCCAGCGCGTGCCTACGAGATGTTCCCACGCCTGGCCGAACGCAAGACTAACCTGGGCACCCAGCTCTCGGGCGGCGAGCAGCAGATGCTGGCCGTGGCCCGCGCCCTGGTGCTCAACCCCAAGCTGCTGTTGCTGGACGAGCCGCTGGAGGGCCTGGCGCCCATCATCGTGCAGGAGCTGCTGCGCGCCATCCGCCGCATCACGCGCGAGGAGGGTCTGTCGGCCATCATCGTCGAGCAGCACCCGCAGGCCATCCTGGCCATCTCGGACGTGGCAGCGGTGCTGGACCGCGGCACCGTGGTGCATTCGGGGACGGCGCAATCGTTGCTGGACCAGCCCGAACTGCTGGGCCGTCTGCTGGGCGTGGCGCGCTGAGCACCCCGTCCTATTTTTCTTCACAAGGAGATCACCCATGAACCTGCTGAATCGCCGTGCCCTCGTGGCTGTGCTGGCTGTTACCCTGACCTCCACCGGCTGGGCCCAGTCCTTTCCGAGCAAGCCCCTGCGCATCATCGTCCCCTTCGGTGCCGGCGGTGTGGCCGACCTGACGGCCCGCACCGTGGGCCAGAAGCTGAGCCAGACGTTGGGTCAGCCGGTCGTGATCGAGAACAAGCCGGGTGCTGGGGGGGTGGGGGCTTCCGACACCGTGGCCAAGTCCGCGCCGGACGGCCATACCCTCTTGCTGATGTCCAATGCCAGCGCCGTCACCGCCACGCTTTTCAACAAGCTGCCTTATGACACGGTGAAGGACTTCACGCCCGTCAGCACCCTGGGTTTCTTCGATATCGCGGTCGTGACCGCAACCGAGTCGAAGTTCAAGACCCTGGGTGAAGTGCTGGCCTATGCCAAGGCCAACCCCGGCAAGCTGAACGTGGGCAGCATCAACATCGGCAGCACCCAGAATCTCGCGGCCGAACTGTTCAAGTCCAATGCGGGCGTGGACATGCAGATCGTTCCTTTCAACGGCACGCCGGCGGTCGTCAATGCGCTGCGTGGCGGCCAGATCGATGTGGCCGTCGAGATCGTCTCGCCCATCATGGGGCAGATCAAGGGGGGTGCCCTGCGTGCCCTGGCCATCACCGACACGGAGCGTTCGGCGCTGCTGCCCGACGTGCCGACCACCAAGGAGGCGGGCCTGCCCAACTACCAGGCCTCGTCCTGGAATGCGCTGGCCGTTCCCGTGGGAACACCCAAGGACGTGGTGGCGCGCCTGCACCGCGAGATCGCCGCTGCGGTCAAGGACCCCGAGGTCAGCAAGAAGCTGCGCGACCTGAACATCGAGCCTCGCTCCAGCACGCCCGAGCAGACCCAGGCTTTCCTGCAGAGCGAAATCAAGCGCTGGGGTGATGTGATCGTCAAGGCTAATATCCCCCGCCAGTAAACCTTGAGACCGCGGCGCCGTCCGACAGCCGACGGGTCGAGCGCCTGCAGCACCAAGAACGGTGCAGTCCCAAACATCAGGGCCCGTACCTGCGATCAGATGATCGCGAGTACGGGCCCTGATGCGTCCTGAGCCAGCGCAGAGGCTCGACGAGACTCAGAAGCTGAATTTCTCGCCCGGCTGTAGCGGCACCACCTTGGTGGCAGTCTGGCCCAGGGCTTGCTGGTATTGCTGTGGCGTGCCCTGGTTCAGGGGGTTGGTGCCGTAGTGCATGGGAATGGCGAACCTGGGCTTGAGCCACTCGCGCGTGGCGTAGGCCGCGTCGGCGGGGCCGGTCGTGAAATTGCCGCCGATGGGGATCAACAGCACATCCGGCTTGTAGTATTCGCCGATGAATTTCATGTCACCGAACAGGCCCGTGTCACCCATGTGGTAGATCTTCTGGCCGTTCTCCAGTTCGATGATGAAACCCACGGGCTCGCCGCCCACATGGGTCTCGTCCTTGCCGGTGGCCGGGTTCTTCCAGACGTAAAGCGAGGAGTGTTCGGCCTTGACCATGGTGATCTTCAGGCCCGGTACGTCGGCAAAGGGTGTCACCGTGCCGCTCTTGTTCATGCGCGGCGTCAACTCGGGGGGCAGCACGCCCAGCACGGTCAGGGTCTGGTTCAGATCCCCTGGCGCGTAGACGCGGGCCTTGTGCATCAGGGCGAGGGCCGGCGCATCAGCGATGTGGTCGAAGTGGCCGTGCGTCACGAGGATCAGGTCGACCTTGCCCAGATTGGCCAGGTCCTTGTACTCGGCTGGCGTCTTGGGATTGGGGCGCAACCAGGGGTCGATCACGATGACCTTGCCGCTGGGCGTGGTCAGGCGAAAGGCGGCCTGGCCCAGCCAGAGCAGTTCGGCCTGGCCCTTGCCCTGAGCTTGCGCCGAGGTGCACAGCAGCAAGCCGCAGGCGAGGGTCGTGAGCATCCGGAGCAACAGGGTACGCATGGTTAACCTTTCTCTTGAGTGTGGCGAGGGTGAAGTCCAGGGGTAAAACGATGCGCATGCATCGCCGCATCAGCGCTTGAATTTGCCGTCGCTGCCGATGATGGATAGCTCCACAAAGTCCAGGCCATTGTGGTCATCGGGTCCGTAGTTGATGATCAGACCGCCGAGGTCGTAAGGGCGCATGCTCTCCATGGCTTTGACGAGGCCCGAGCGCGTGGGCTTGGGGCCCGCGCGGCGCAGGCCTTCCACCAGCAGTTTGGCGCCTGTGAAGCCCTCCAGAAAAATCGGCGACAGGTCGGCTAGTCCGGCGGCCTTGGCCATGGCCTGGGCTTCGCGGATGACGCCATAGGACAGGGCACGTTCCGAGGGGAAGACCTGCGCGACGATCACGCCCTGGGCATCCTTGTCCAGCAGCTTGATGAAACCTGCGGAGGCATTGTTCGACATGGTGGCGACTTGCATGGTGGAGCCCGCAGCCCGCAGCGCCTTGACGCCGGTGGAGACCACGGCCGTGGCACCGATCCACAGGACGGTCTGGGCGTTGGACTTGATCACGGCATCCACGATGCCTTTGAGATCCGGGTTGGCACGGTCCGCCTTGATGATGGCCGCCGGGGTGAGCTGCTGGGCCTTGAAGCCGTTGCGGGCACCTTCCAGAATATCAGTGCCGAAGGAGTCATCGACATAGACCACCGCGATCTGGGTCACGCCCACCAGCTTCAGATGGGCAATCGCCTTTTCCGCCTCTCGCTGGTGGCTCGCGCGCAGGCTGAAGATCAGCTTGTTGAAGGGCTGGCGCAGGACCATCGCGCCGGATGTCGGAGCGATCAGCGGCACACCGTATTGCGCCATCAGCGGCATGATGACTTCGATGTGCGCCGTGCCGCGGTTCATGAAGAACGCCAGCACATTCCTCTGCTTGATCAGCTCATCCGCCTTTTCGGCCGACAGCTTGGGATCGAACTTGTCGTCGAGGACGATCAGTTCGATCTTTTCACCATGGACTCCGCCCTTGCTGTTCACATGGTCGATGTACAGCCGGGAGCCGGCCAGGGCTTCCTTGGAAGACGTGGCGATGGGCCCGGTGAGGCCGGTGATCTGGCCGATGAGCAGCTCGGCCTGGCAGGGCAGGGAGCCCAGCGCGGCGTAGAGTGTCAGCAGCGCGTAGAAAATGGTTTTCATAGGCGTGGAGCTTGCGCAAAAGTGTGACGCGGGCGCAGTGTAGTTCTGCCGGCACCTGCAAGGTGTTACAAGTCGTCATAAACGCACACTGAATGACGCCAAACCATGAGATGACGCCATCACTTTCCGTGATGGCGGAGCGTGTTTAAAGCGTGGCTTCGATCATGCGCCGCAGCTCCGGCGTCACCTCGGGCGTCACGCCAAACCAGCGCGCAAAGGCCGGCCGTGCCTGGTTCAGCAACATGCCCAGGCCGTTGACGGTGGCGTTGCCCCGCTCACGCGCGGCGGCCAGCAGCGGTGTTTCCAAGGGCACGTAGATGACGTCGCACACCAGGGCCTGTCTGGGCAGCCGGTCGAGCGACAGGGCCAGCGGGTCCTGCCCCTTCATGCCCAGGCTGGTGCTGTTGACCAGCAGGGCGGCGCCTTCCAGCGCCTCTTCGCGCTGTTCCCAGGGGTAGGCGCGGATCGGCCCGCCGAATTCGGCGGCCAGGGCCTGCGCCTTGTCCAGGCTGCGGTTGCACAGGCGGATCTCCTTCGCCCCGCGTTCGGCCAGCGCCACCAGGATGGCGCGCGCTGCGCCGCCCGCGCCCAGCACGGTGACGGGGCCGGCGTCAGCGCGCCAGTCGGGTTGCGCATCCAGCAGGCTCTGGATGAACCCGTAGGCGTCATTGTTGTAGCCCGACAGCGTGCCGTCGGGTTCGACGACGATGGTGTTGATGGCGCCGATGCGCGTGGCGAGCGGGTCGATGCGGTCCATCAGCGGCATGGCCGCCACCTTGTGCGGGATGGTGAGGTTGCAGCCGGCAAAGCCCAGGGCGCGCAGTCCGCGCACGGCGTCGACCAGACGCTCCGGCTGGACCGGCAGCAGCACGTAGCTGCCGTTGAGGCCGTGGTGGCGGATCCAGTGGTTGTGGATGGCGGGAGAGCGCGAATGCGCCACCGGCCAGCCCATCACGCCGGCGAGGGTGTAGTGCTTGTCAGTTGCCATGGTTCGGGGAAGTTGTCATGCGGGGGTGGAGGCTGCGCCAAAGACCTCGCCGGCCACCTGCTGGATCAGCTCCAGCATGGCCTGCTGCGTCATGGTCGTGGTGCGGCCGGCTGCCGTGGCCAGTGCCAGGCGGCTGGCCAGGCGGGGTTTTTCGATGGGGCGCGCCTGGTAGGCCTCGGGCCGCTGCGTGGTGGCCAGCGCGTACTTGGGCAGCACGGCATAACCGGCGCCGTCGGCCACCAGGTCCAGGATGGCGGCCACGCCGTCGATCTCCAGGCTGATGTCGGGCTTGCAGCCGATGCCGGCCATCTCGGTCTCCACCACCATGCGGATGGCGTTGGGCCGGCTCGGGATGACCAGGGGCAGGGCGCTCACTTCCTTCAGGCTGACAGGG
>Ga0208123_100843_pt1 | contig 10819 bp, 10 predicted proteins | sample LakWasMe92_HOW11_2_FD_183914 | JGI IMG/M metagenome (GOLD analysis project Ga0208123, IMG submission 183914) | Freshwater sediment methanotrophic microbial communities from Lake Washington under simulated oxygen tension - Sediment Metagenome... | ecosystem: Environmental > Aquatic > Freshwater >... | reverse complement strand
GTCTCTTATGAATAGTACGAATGTGCTAGGTGGCCCTTTGCCTCATGTCCAGGGTGTGAAGCTATTGTCTTCAAAAATAACGGCAAAGGACCGCCCCTATGATCGCTTTTACAAGGCATCTCCTACCTGTCGCATTACTGTGTAGTGCCCTCTCTGCCCAGGCGAGCGAAGTGCTGAAGGGCGACTTCTGGGTCGTTTACCACCAAGGTGCCTTGGGCAAGAATCAGGTGTTCATCGCAGACGGCGACCCCACTCACATCGTCAATCGCCCAGGTGGCGCGAAATCATTGGGTGTCTATCAACTTTACGAAGAGCCCGGTAAACCCAACTTCACCGCTTACGATGTCGAAATCGATTGTGCGAAGAACCGCGTGCGAATAATGGGGGCAGCGGATTTTCGCAGCGTGTTCAATGAGCTTCGCAATACGAAGTATTCCAGCCAATGGCAGAGCAAACCTGACACCTGGTTGGTGCAAAGCCGTGACTTTGTCTGTAAGCCGACTGAACGCCAGGCCAAGAAGATGGAGCACTTGGGTGTGATGTCCGCGTCGCAAATGAGCAAGGCAGGGCCGCAGTTCTTCGAGATATTGAACCGCGAGGCCGCCAAGACGGCCATCATGCAGAAGATAGATGAAGGGTTCGCGCAGATGCCTGCCAAGTAACGCGACCTTCAGGGGGAAGACCTTATGAACCGATTGTTTATGTTGGCCCTGCTCGCCACCTTGCTCAGTGGCTGTGCATCATTGTCGGCCAGCAGTGCCTGGAAAGATCGCCCGGTGGGCGAACTGATCGACTTCTTCGGTGTGCCACGGCAGATCATGGTGGCGCCGGCGGAAGATATGGTAGTGCTTAGGTATGTACGTGACAGTAGCTATGTCTCACGTGAAGCAGCGGGTACTTACACGGGGCCGCAGAGCGGGCAACTTGTGCACGCAGAATACTGGGAAGACGTACAGCACTCAGGCAGTTGCGAGATCAATGTGTTCGTCAACCGAGCGCGGCTGGTGCAGAAGGTGCTGACGAAAGGGCGTTGTGTAGCGGTCGAGATGGCACCAGCAGGGTAGCGCATGGGCCACTGGCAAGAAGCCAACCCCACCGCACCAGGTCTGCGTGCAGCGTTTCATCCTGCTGGTGGAGCAGGGCGACTTGGGTGGTTGGTGCCACGTTGTAACGCTCAAGCGGTGCTTCACCCACTGAGTTTGCCAGGGCGTTTGGCTGGCGGCACGCCGTTTGCATCAGGGAAAATCCTCCTGGCCAGGCAATCGGCATGGCAATCAGATGGCGTTAAGTCCCGAGCAGTTACAGGCTCTGGTGGTCGGTCTTCCCTGGCAGCGGCTTGGGTCTGACGGAGCCATCCGTAACCATTAAGAGACATGGATGACAGACATCGATCAGCAGATCGGGCAGAGTCATCGCCATGATTCCTATGCCCCCTCTCGATCAGCTCGACACCGAACAACTGCGCAGCTTCGCTGCGCAACTGCTTGAGCATGTCGAACGCCTTGATAAAGAAGTGCTGCACCAAAAGACCCGCAACCAGCAGCTCATTCACGAGATAGCCCAGCTCAAGCGTCACCGCTTCGCCAAACGTTCCGAGTCCTTAAGCCCTGGTCAGGCCAGCTTGCTCTACGACCTGATTGAAGCCGACCTGGCCGCCATCGAAGCCGAGCTTGAAATCCTGGCCCCCAAACCCGCGCAATCACCAGCCCGTCAGCACCCCAAACGTACTGCTCTGCCTGACGAGTTTCCTCGCACACTAATTCATCACGAACCTGACAACACCCAATGCCCATGCGGCTGCGCCCTCAAGCATATCGTCGAAGACGTCAGCGAAAAGCTCGACTACACGCCGGGCGTGTTCAGCGTTGAACGGCACGTTCGCGGCAAATGGGTCTGCAACAACTGCGAAACCTTGATCCAGGCTCCGGTTCCCGCGCAAGTCATCGACAAAGGCATCCCGACTTCCGGGCTGCTGGCCCAGTTGATGATCGCGAAATACGCCAATCATTTACCGCTGTACCGCCAGGAGCAAATCTTCGGGCGGGCCGATCTTGCAACTCCTCGTTCAACCTTGGCCAGTTGGGTCGGTGTTTGCGGCGTGCAGTTGCAGCCGCTGGTCGATGCCCTGCGCGAAGTCGTGCTTGAACACAACGTGGTGCATGTCGATGAAACGCCGGTGCAGATGCTCGCACCGGGCGAGAAGAAAACCCATCGGGCTTACGTCTGGGGTTATGCGACAACGACAACCGCACCGATCAGCGCGGTGGTGTATGACTTCAGCCCCGGCCGCTCGGGCGAGTATGCCCGCAACTTTCTGGGAGATTGGAAAGGTAAGTTGGTCTGTGATGACTACGGTGGCTACAAAGCCAGTTTTGCACTCGGCGTCACGGAAATCGGCTGTATGACCCACGCCCGCCGCAAGTTATACAACTTGCACATCACAGGCAAAAGTGTGCTTGCCGAGCAAGCACTGCGTTACATCGCGGCCTTACATGAAGTTGAACGCGAAGTCCGCGATTTAGAACCGGATGTCCGACGACAAATACGTCAGGAAAAAGCAGCGCCTCTGATGGGCGCATTTCATGCCTGGATGATCGCCCTGCGCGAGCTTGTGCATGAAGGTTTGGGGATTACCAAAGCCTTGGACTACAGCCTCAAACGCTGGGTGGCGTTGAGTCGCTATCTGGATGACGGCACGGTGCCGATAGACAAAAACCACATCGAAAATCAGATAAGGCCATGGGCGCTTGGACGCAAAAATTGGCTCTTTGCGGGTTCGTTACGCAGCGGTCAACGTGCGGCGGCGCTGATGAGTTTGATCCAATCGGCCAAGCTTAACGGGCACGATGCGTATGCCTATCTGAAGGACGTTCTGACTCGCCTGCCGACGCAGCGGGCGAGTGAAATTGAGTTGTTGCCGCATCGTTGGCAACCGGCTTATCTATGCAAGATGGGATGCCTGACCGCTTACCGAAAACCGGCGTTCACTCTAATAGATTACGTTGGTTTTGGGTTTCGTTGCTCCCAGAATTCCGATACATCAAGCTGTTCTCATGCCAGGCTGTCACACCACTTGGAACGTAATCGGGACGGTGGCTCATGAATGATCAACAGATAATAGAAGAGATAAGAGAGTGGTTTACCAGTTGCCTGGGGTGTGCAGCCGGGCGACGGGAGTTCAGTAAAAAACGTTATATGTTGGCGATTGCACGGACCACGGATGAGGCCAGGGAGAGTTTTGAGGCGTATGTACGAGCCCTTGAGGCTCGAGAAGTAGTGGCCTGTTTGATCATTTGTCCGACCACTCACCCTGAGCAGAGCCAATACAGCGTGGCTCAGGAAGTACGGCGCTTGTCGGCGCTGTTCAGCCCGCTCAGTGAGTTCTCTGCCGAAGCATTGGCGACCGGCCATGCGCTGAATAAAAAGCTCTACCTGACGTGCCCGGTGACCAAGGCCAAGGTGTTATTCGAAGACTTTGATGCGGTGGCGTTTTGTCCACAATCCGATGACTTAGACGACGAACTTTATGACCCTTTGATGTCAGCACCGATTCCGGCAGTTAACTTCAACTCAGATGTTTATGCCTTTTCAATGTTCTGTCGCGACATGAGCGTGCAGAAGTTCAAACGCGAAGTATATGAGTTGACCCCTACAGAACGCGGACAACTCTACGAAGTGGTGTTACATGGTTGGCAGCGTCTTGCCGAAAAAACCTTGGGTAACTACATCGCCATGACCGATGTTGAAAAGTGCCCGGTGTACTTGCATGACAACAATCGGTACTGGTTCGCCAACCATCAGGACCCGGCGTTTGCCGAATCGGTAAAGGACTTGTATCGGCACGACATGCCGTTGATTTATGTGCCGAAGATCTTTTGTGAATGGGAGCAATATTTCGCCAGCGGGCGTATCCCGGACTTCAGTGAAACGTCCACGCCTGGCAGCCAGCACCTGGATACATCTGAAACGACTCTTGAGGCCATTTGAAATGAGCAAGGACGCAAATACTTCCGGCAAAAAGTGGGTATTCATCGGTTTCGGCTCGATCACCAAGGCGACCCTCGGGCTGCTGGTGAGCGCGCGTACAATCGAGCTTTCATCGGCGGTGGTGATCGCGCCGCAGATCGAGCAGCACCAGCCCTTTGTTGACCTCGGGGTGAGTTTTATCGATGTGGCGCTCACGCCCGAAAACCTTGGCTGTGTGTTATGCGATGTGGTCCGCCAGGGTGATTTGATCGTCAACCTGTCGGTGAATGTGAGCAGCGCCGACCTGATCCGATTTGCCCATGCGCACGGCGCGCTGTACCTCGATACCTGCATTGAACCCTGGGTCGGTACCTACAACGAACCGAGCCTGAGCACCTCGCAGCGTTCCAACTATGCGTTGCGCGACCAGTTGTTGTCGCTAAAAAGCGAGCTCGGCCCAGGTCCGACAGCGGTGGTGACCCATGGCGCGAACCCGGGCCTGGTGTCGCACTTCGTCAAATCTGCATTGTTGCAGCTCGCGGCGAAACTCGACGTGAGCGTCCCCGACGGCCAAGAAGGCGTGGCCTGGGGCGAGCTGGCAATGGCACTGAACGTCAAGGTGATCCACATTGCCGAGCGCGATACCCAGCGCTCATCACGCATCAAGACCGACGACGAGTTCGTCAACACCTGGTCCGTCGACGGCTTCGTCAGCGAAGCCGGGCAGCCTGCCGAATTGGGCTGGGGCTCCCACGAAAAAACCTGGCCGCCGTTCGCCCATCATCATCTGTTCGGTTCCAATAGCGCCATTTACCTGGAACGCCCCGGCGCCTCGGTGTCAGTGAAAACCTGGACGCCCAATGGTGGCCCCTGCACCGGCCTGCTGATTACCCACAATGAAGCCATCTCGCTACCTGACTTTCTGACCGTCAAAGTGGGCGAGACGCTGCTGTACCGGCCCACCGTGTATTACGCCTATCACCCTTGCGACGATGCGCTGTTGTCGGTGCATGAATATGTCGGCAGAGGCTGGAGGCTCCAGAACACCAAGCGGATCATGAACGACGAAATTGCCCCCGGTGGTGTCGACGCACTGGGCGTTTTGCTCATGGGCCACGCTCTGAATGCCTACTGGTACGGCTCAATCCTGAGCATCGACGAGGCGCGCCAGATTGCCCCGTTCAACACCGCCACCAGCCTGCAAGTGGCCACCGGCGTGTACTCGGGTATTATCTGGGCCATCGAAAACCCCGACCGTGGAATTGTCGAGCCGGAACAGATGGACCACCAACGCGTGCTGGAAATTGCTCTACCTTTCCTTGGCAGCCTCCAAGGCATCCAGACCAACTGGACGCCGCTGGACACCATCAATGCCCTGTTCCACAAGCCCGAAGGTGAGTTGTGCCCGTGGCAGTTTGAACACTTTACGGCGGTTTAACCCAGGTCGATCCCCCATGGAAAGTCCGAGCATCGAATACACCGACAAGCAGCGCTGGTTTGCCCTCACCAAGATCAACACCCTCTCGGCACTGTCGCAGATCGTGCAGATCGGCACCGTCACGCCGCTGCTTTCGCTGTCGCTGGAACAACAAGGCGTGGAGCCGGCCAAGGTCGGCGTGATCGTCAGCGCCTCGTGGCTGGCGATCCTGCTGCTGTACAAATGGGTGCCGCATTTGCTCGCCCATCTGGGGCTGGTCAAGACCAACATCCTCAGTGCGGTGCTGACCATTGGTGCGCTGATCGGCATGACCTTGACCCACCACCTGGGGCTGATTTTTGCGCTGAATTTTGTCCTCGGTATCGGCCTGATCCTGCGCTGGATCGCCTGCGATACCTGGATCGTCGCCGTCGCCTCCAAAGACGAACGCGGCCGCGCGATTGGCGTTCACGAAACCCTCATGGGCCTGGGTATCGCCGTCGGCCCGTTGCTGCTGGTGGTCTTCGGCGTCGGCAGCGCCGCGCCTTACTACGCCTGTGCCGTTATCGTCCTGCTCTCCGGCGTACTGGCACTCACCCTCAAACCCTACGACACCCAACCACAAACCCCGGCAGAAAAACGCCACGGCAAATTATTCAGCGTCATCCCCACCGCGCTCTGTGGCGCTTTTATCGCCGGCTTTGCAGAAACCTCATCCGTATCATTCCTGGCCGGCTACAGCCTCTCGGCCGGCTACCTGCTCACAGCTGCGACCCTGCTGATCTCAGTCTTCGGCATTGGCGGCACCCTGCTGCAACTGCCCATCGGCTGGATGGCAGACCGCAGCTCCTACAAAATCGGCCAATTGGTCTGCGGATTGATCCTGCTGCTAGGCACCCTCGCCATCCCATTCAGCCAGTCGCTTCCCTGGTTGGCGACGCTCATCGTATTCCTGTGGGGCGGTGCCATTGGCGGCATGAACACCCTGGCCGTGATCGAAGCGGGAGACCGGGTGGGGGAGCATCAGGTATCTACGGCCATGACGGCGATTGCGATGTTTTATACGTTGGGGAGTGTGTTGGGACCGATTGCTACGGGGGCGACGGTTTCTTATGTGAGTGGGCATGGGCTGATGATATCGGTGGGGGCGGCGGGGGTGGTTTTTGTGGGGATGTTGGTGTTGCGCAGAGATCCGGCGCGAGAGTGATTGGTGGCAAATTTCAGGTACAAAAAGGGGGCGCTTCAGAATTCGGAAAATAAAGCACGTTAAGCCAACTTCAGCAGCCGCAACAATGGCCGGCCGGGGTGTGCCAGAACCTTCACTGTGCTGCGTCAGAGATAATTTTGTAAGTCCGAGCTAGGGGCTGTACGCCCAAACCCCAGATTTTTTTGTCGGAGGTTAGATGCAGGTCCTCCAGAAAGCTTCGTCATTCCAGATCCATTCCTTCAATCATTATATCGAGGTCAATAAGCTTCCCTTCGCTGTTAAAGGTGTAGTGCCCGTTGAGCAGGATGTGTCGCCAGGCTGCCGGCGATATTGGGGTTTGGGGAGCAATGGAGCCAAAAACCAACGGTCGATTCCCGGGACCGATTGGCGAAATCATGAGGGGTAACCCCTTCATCCCGGTTTGCCTCTAAATACTCACTCCACCAATTCATGATCAGCCTACGCTCTTCAATAAATTCAGCCTTATGAATGTAAGCCGCCCGCACACTGTTTCGCTCTTTATGGCTCATTTGCCGCTCAATCGCAGTGACTGACCACATCCCAGACTCGACCAACGCACTGCAAGCTATTGTGCGGAATCCATGCCCGCAAATTTCAGATTGCGTGTCGTAACCCATTGTTCGAAGCGCTTTGTTGACGGTATTTTCTGATAAGGGCTTACGGGGATTGGCGTTGCCAGCGAACACCAGGTCGTACCCACCCGTAATAACCTGGATTCGTTTGAGTAGTGCAATTGCTTGGGAGGATAACGGTACTAAATGGATGTCGCCCTCCATTTTTGTACCCCGAGTTGAAAAGCTGACGCCTTCAAGGGCAGGTCTCGTATCGGGGATTTCCCAGACAGCCCCCTTGAGATCGAACTCGCTCCAACGGGCAAAGCGCAGTTCGCTGGAGCGAACGAAGAGATGCAATGAGAGCATAACGGCCAGGCGAGTGAGTGTGCGGCCTTTATAGCTGTCGATGCGCTCCAACAGTTCGGGTAAGCGGGACAAAGGCAGTGCAGGGCGATGAGTCACGCGTCGCGGTTTGATCGAGCCTTCGAGATCGTACGCGGGGTTAACGCTAATCAGGCGGCTGCGCTTGGCTTCTCGCATAATATTCAGCAGGTAGTTTTTTACCCTCAATGCAACGTCAATTGATCCCTTCTGCTTGATTGTTTCCAAAGGCTGGAGGAGGTCGTGGGTGTCCAGCTCAACGATCGATCGCGCCCCGATATGTGGAAAGACGTAGGTCTGAAGACGGCGTAAAACGTTTTTTGAATGGCCTGGGGTCCACCTGGGCGACATGTCTCGATGCCAATCCAGTGCGACATCTTCAAAGGTTCGACTTTTCACCTCAGCTTCTTTTTTGACGCTGCGCTTATTTTCAATGGGGTCGATACCTTGCGTCAGCAGGCGTTTGAGCTCCAAACGTTTGGCTCGTGCATCTGTCAGGCTGACAACAGGATAATTGCCGAAAGAGGTAAGGCCTTCCTTGCCATCAGGTTTGACGTATCGCATGCGCCAACCTTTCCTACCGTTGGCTTGTACTAAGAGATAGAGACCTTCTCCATCGAAAAGTTTATAGGCGCGGTCTCGCGGTTTGGCTGTGCGACAAGCTGCGTCAGATAGAGGAGTTGTAGTGCGCGACATAAGGGTACTACCTATTATCGAACTGACCTGTACCCCAAATCTTACCCTTAAAAATGCCGGAATCACTTGGAAACCGACGGAACGCCATAAACGAAAAAACCCGCCAAGTGGCGGGTTTTAAAGGGTTCCATGGACTTTACTGGCTGTCAGTGGAACTAGAGATGGTGCCCGAACCCGGAATCGAACCGGGACGCCCTTACGAGCGGGGGATTTTAAGTCCCATGCGTCTACCAGTTTCGCCATTCGGGCGGCAGCGCGATGAAGCGACTCAAGCAGGCTTTGTTCAGCAAAGCGCCTGAGCAGTGCAGCAGGCTAGGGAATATATAGATCAAGGCACCTTGGCGCAAGTTTGCATGTGCTCTTTTTCTGCCTGGTCGGGTGTGCCTGCTTGGGAAAAAAGCCCACCATATCAGTGATCTACATTGGCCGGGGAGGGGCGTGTGACAACAGGCCCACTGTACAAGCGAGCTTGCTTGCGCAGAATCAGAGGGCGCCGCGTTTACCCAGCAAGCCTGCATTGTGGTCGGAATGCCGACCACAGACACACTTATGTTTGCCGATTAACTGGACAGCATTACGCCAAGCCCCGCCAGCGTGCTTATCCACGCAGCCGACGAATAATCTCAGCGTAACCCACCGCCCGCGCTAACCGTTGCAGTGCCTCCAGGCGGCGTGAGTAGGCCTGTGCGTCGCCGTAGGTCAGTTCTACATGCAGGCTGTCGATCATCACCAGGTAGGCCTCTGCCAGTACCTCCAGGGTTTGTTCATCGATGTCTGGATAGCTTTTAAGCAGCGCCTGCTGGAAATGGCTGCGGATCGTGGCCATGTAGTCATTGAACCCGGACATGACCACGTCTCGTAGCGGCGTCGGCGGGTAAAACGCGGCCCGTAGCAGGAACCGCAGGGATTCATTGGCGCTATGGCGGCGTTGCAGGTTGTTGAGATAGACCTCGCCGGGGGCCTTGATCGATCGGGCGTTTTTCGCGAATTGGCTTTGCACGTAGTCACGTTCGGCCCGCAGTGCGAGCTCGAGTACGGCCACGTAGAGCGCATCCTTGCTCGCAAAGTGTGCGTACAGCGAGGCTTTTTTGATGCCGGCGCGCACAGCGATGTCATTGAGTGAGGCGGCGTCGTAGCCATGCTCGGCAAATTGCTCCAGGGCCAGGTGCGCGATGCGTTCGGCAGCCGAGGTCAGGACGGTGGATGTCATGGTAGTGCTCCTTGATCAGTGCCCGGCCAGGTCAAAGGTTTCGCCTGTACCCCGGGGGAGGCTGATGGTGGTCAGCAGGCAAGTCAGCAATGCACTGGCCAACAGCAACGTTGCCCAAGCCACCGGTCCGTAGGTCAGCGCCAAGGCCGAGAGCGGTGTCGCGCTGGCACAGATCGACAGCTGGAAGGCGCCCAGCAGTGCGGCGGTGGAGCCCAGGGCACGTTGTTGCGAGGACATCACCAGCGACATCAGCGTGGACTCGGCGATGCCCAGGCCAAACAGGGCCACGGCCATACCCGCCACTATACCGGGGAGGCCCAGGTGGGTAACGCTGGAAACCAGGGCGATGGCTGAGCCGGCGGCGAGGCACGACACGCCGATCAACGAGAGGCGGCGCAAACCAAGCCGGCTGACCAGCTTACCGGCGCTCATCGCCCCCATCAGGATGGCCACGCCGGTGACGCCGAACAGCATGCCAAACGCTTGTGGACTGAGGCCGTAGGTTTGTTGGTACACCAGGGTTGCGCCACCGATGTAGGCAAACAGAAAGAAGAACACCGCCGTCACGGCGAGGGTCGGGCGCAGGAAGTGCCGGTCCCTGGCGATCGCCAGGTAAGTCCGGCACACCGCGCCCAGGCGCAGCGGTTCCCTTTGGCTGGGGGCCAGGGTTTCCGGCAGCGACAGCCAACTGTTGCCGAGTACCGCCAGGCCAAAAGCGGCGAGGACCAGCATCACCGCACGCCAACCGTAGTGGGTATCGATAACCCCGCCCAGTGCCGGGGCGAAGATTGGCGCAACCCCTTCGATGGTCATCAACAATGCGAAGAGCTTGGTTGCGGCCACGCCTTCGCTGACGTCCCGCACCATGCTCATGATCACCACCAGGGTCAGGGCGCTGCCCAGGCCCTGTATGAAGCGCAGGGCGATCAAGGCCTCAAGGCTCGGTGCCCACGCCGCGCCGAGTGAACACAGGGTAAACACCACAAGGCCGGCCAGCAGGGGCCGGCGGCGGCCATAGGCGTCGACGATGGGCCCGAAGATCAACTGGCCGGCGCCCATGGCCAGGAGGAAGAACGTCAGGGTCAACTGCACGCTGGCGAAGCTGCTCTGGTACTCGCGGGCAATCTCGGGAAGGCTCGACAAGTACATATCGACAGCCGACGGGCCGAGGGCGCCGATCAGTCCCAGGCCAATAGCCAGCCGCAGGGAGGCCCTGTGGGTGGGGAGCGAATTCATACAGCCTCCAACTTAAAAAACTGCCTACCGGTCGGTAGGTTTTGGCGATGGTAACGACTCCCCTTTGAATGGTCAACGTGGAGTAAACGCCATGGTGCCCGGGGGTATCAGCTTCGCCACACTCCAACTGG
>Ga0208123_100835_pt1 | contig 10897 bp, 10 predicted proteins | sample LakWasMe92_HOW11_2_FD_183914 | JGI IMG/M metagenome (GOLD analysis project Ga0208123, IMG submission 183914) | Freshwater sediment methanotrophic microbial communities from Lake Washington under simulated oxygen tension - Sediment Metagenome... | ecosystem: Environmental > Aquatic > Freshwater >... | reverse complement strand
AAGAACCCCTGGGCCCTGCCGCTGAAGATCGGCACACATTCGGTTTTCGGCATGCTGGCCCTGCGCGGCCTGGCCATGCTGCGCGCACTGCGCCCGCTGGGCAGCCGCAATGCGACCGAACAGGCTCTGATCGACCAGTGGCAAGCCGCCGTGGTGAACAGCACGCAGCGCCACTGGGCCACGGGCCACGAGGTGGCTTTGTGCGGGCGCCTGATCAAGGGTTACGGCTCCACGAACGAGCGCGGCAAGGACAACCTGCTGCACGTGGTGCAACACCTGGCGACGGCCGGCCACCTGGCGAGCGACGAAGCGCGCGCCAGCGCCATTGCAGCCGCCCGTCAGGCGGCCCTGGCCGACGATGCCGGCAAGGCCCTGGACCGCACCCTGGTGCAACATGGTGCACCGGCACGCCCGGTCAAGGAGCAACCCATCCGATGGATGCGGCGCCGCACGAACCAGCCCTGAGCGACACGTCAGGGTTTACGAGGGCATAAGACCCCAGGCAAATCAGGGATGAACACAGGCAGAATCGACCGATTCGTTTCAACCAACGAGAAAGAGGAGACCATGAAACAAACCCCCATCCGCCATACCCGCAGCAAGCTGGCCCTGGCCGCCATCGCGGCAACCCTGGCCTTGCACCTCGCGCCGGCGCAAGCCCAGGACAAGCCGGTCATGTTCCGCTTCTCCAGCTGGGTACCGGCCCAGCACCCGCTGAACCCATCGCTGATCGCCTGGGGCGAGAGCATGAAGGCTGCCTCGGGCGGCACACTCACGGCGACCATGTTCCCGGCCCAGCAGCTGGGCAAGGCCTTCGACCACTACGACATGGCACGCGACGGCATCGCCGATTTCGCCTACGTGAACCCGGGTTACCAGCCGGGTCGCTTTCCGGTGTTCGCCGCCTCATCACTGCCCTTCCTGATCGCCAACGGCAAGGGCGGCTCGGCCGCTGTCGACGCCTGGTACCGCAACTATGCGGCCAAGGAGATGAAGGACGTGAAGTTCTGCTTCGCCTTCGTGCATGACCCGGGCACCTTCCATTCGCGCAAGAAGATCGTGCTGCCCACCGACATCAAGGGCATGAAGATCCGCCCCGCGCACGAGGGCATCGGCCGCATGGTCACGCTGCTGGGCGGCACCAACGTGCAGTCCTCGGCGCCTGAAGTGCGCGAGATCATCGAGCGCGGCGTGGCCGACGCGGTGACCTTCCCCTGGGGCTCGATCCCGCTGTTCGGCATCGACAAGGTGGTCAAGTACCACATGGATGTGCCGCTTTACGTCACGCCCTTCGTCTGGGTCATGAACCAGGCCAAGTACAACGCCCTGTCCACTGCACAGAAAAAGGTGGTCGACGACCACTGCACCACCGAGTGGGCCGAGAAGGTGGCCAGCCAGTGGGCCGACTTCGAGTACGGCGGACACACCAAACTGGGCGCCATGCCCGACCACGAGGTCTACAAGCTCACGCCGGACCAGCTGGATGCCTGGCGCAAGGCCGTGGCGCCGGTGGAGTCCGAGTGGGCCAAGGATCTGAAGGACAAGACCGGCCAGGACCCCAAGGCTGTTCTTGATGGCCTGAAGCAGCAACTGGTCAAGTACAAGGCCGGGATGTAAGCAATCCGGCAGCGGGCGATGTCAGCGACATCGCCCGCCTTCATGCCATTCCCTGACTGGAGCCCTGCTTGAAGCGCAATGCAATGGATCGTGTGATCGACACGATCGAGTGGGTGGCCGCGATCTTCGTTGGTATCGTCGCCCTCAACATCTTCGTCGCAGTAATGCTGCGCAAGTTCTTCGACACATCCATCCCGGATGCCTATGACTTCGGCTCGTTGCTGCTGGGCATCCTGATCTTCTGGGGCATCGCCGCCACCAGCTACCGCGGCACCCACATCACGGTGGACCTGCTGTGGAGCGCCGGCAGCAAGCGCACGAAGCGCTGGATCGACATCTTCGCCACCGGGGTGCTGCTTTTCGTGGTGGTGATCCAGACCTACACCTTGTTCGACAAGGTGCTGGTCACCTACCGCGACAACGTGCTCACCTACGACCTGCACCTGCCGACCTGGCCCTTCTTCGCCGTGGCCTGGCTGGGCGATATTGCAGCCGTCCTGCTGATCGCGATCCGAACCTGGCGCCTGGTGTTCCAGCCCGAAATGATCGAAGACCATCCCGAACAACACACCAGCGAATGAGAGCCCCGTCTTGAATACCGATCTCGTGGCCGGCATCGGCTTTGTCGTGCTCTTTGTCCTCATGCTGCTGCGCGTGCCCGTGGGCATGGCCATGGGCCTGGTAGGCGTCACTGGTTACGGCTACATCGTGGGCATGGAGCCCGCCCTCAAGATGGTGGGGCAGACCACCATGCGAACGGTGACCGACCAGAACTTCGCGGTCATCCCCATGTTCATGCTCATGGGCGCCTTCGTCTCCGTCTCGGGCGTGAGCCGCGAGCTGTTCCGTGCCGCCAACGCCTTCATGGGCCACCTGCGCGGCGGCCTGGGTGTGGCCACGGTGCTGGCCTGCGGCGGTTTTGCCGCCATCTGTGGCTCTTCGGTCGCCACTGCGGCCACCTTCTCCAAGGTGGCCTATCCGGAGATGCGCCGCTACAACTACCCCAAGTCCTTCGCCACCGGCGTGATCGCCGCCGGCGGCACGCTGGGCATCATGATCCCGCCCTCCACCGTGCTGGCGGTCTACGCCATCCTGACCCAGCAGGACATCGGCAAGCTCTTCATGGCCGGCGTGGTGCCGGGCCTGCTGGCTATCCTGCTGTACATCGTGACCATCTCGCTGATCGTCATGGCCAAGCCGGCTTTCCTGCCTGCCGGCGAGCGCAAGTCCTGGAACGAGCGTCTGGCAGCCCTCAAGGACGTGTGGGCGCCGCTGGCCCTCTTCGTATTCGTGATCGGCGGCCTCTACGGCGGCCTGTTCACGCCCTCGGAGGCCGGTGGCATGGGAGCGGTCGGCGCCTTCATCCTGGGCATGCTGCGCCGCAAGCTCAACCGCGCGCAAATCCGCGAAGCGCTGCTGGAAGCGACGCGTACCTCAGCCGCCGTCTTCACGGTACTGATCGGTGCCTTGCTGTTCGGCTACTTCCTGACCATCACGCAAACGCCGCAGAAGGTCACGGAATTCCTCACCGGCCTGGGCCTGGGCCGTTATGCCCTGCTGGCCATCATCATGGGCATGTACCTGGTGCTGGGCTGCCTGATGGACGCCATGGCCATGATCATCCTGACCGTGCCCATCATCTACCCGCTGATCGTCCAGCTCGGCTTCGACCCGATCTGGTTCGGCGTGATCATCGTGATGGTGGTGGAACTGGGCCTGATCCATCCGCCGGTGGGCATGAACGTCTTCGTGATCAAGAGCGTGGTGCAGGACGTCACCTTCACCCAGATCTTCCGCGGCGTGCTGCCCTTCATCGGCATCGACCTGGTCCGCCTGCTCATCCTCATTGCCTTCCCGGCCATCGCCCTTTGGCTGCCGGGCCGCATGGGCTGAAGCCGTTCCCCTCAACCGATCATTTCCAGTCGTCACTGAATCCGCCCAGGAGCACATCGCCATGCGTCGCATCCCGCCACTCCCCTGCCTGAGCCGCCGCACCCTGCTGGCGGCGCTGCTGGCCACCGCTGGCGCCCTGCCGATGGCCCAGGCGCAAAGCTGGCCGACCAAGCCGGTCAAGGTCGTCGTGAACTTCCCGCCCGGCGGGGTGGCCGACGTGTTGGCACGACTGGTGGCTGCCCCCTTGCAGGATGTGCTGGGCCAGCCCGTGGTCGTGGAGAACCGCGCCGGCTCGGGTGGCAACATTGGTGGCGATGTGGTCGCCAAGTCACCGGCCGATGGCTACACCCTGCTGATGAGCTCGGGCGGCATGGTCTCGGTGAACCCGCACATCTACCCCAGGATGCCCTTTGACCCGTCCAGGGATTTGACGCCCGTGGCTTCGGCCGCCCGCGTGGCTGTGTTCCTGGTGTCCAGGCCGGCGCTGCCGGTGACCGATGCCAAGGGATTCGTGGCCTACCTCAAGGCCAACCCAGGCAAGCTGACCTACGGTTCGCCGGGCAATGGCAGCTCACCGCACCTGGCCACCGAGATGCTCAAGAGCATGACCGGCACTTTTGCCGTGCACGTGCCCTACCGCGGCGCCGCTCCCGCGCTCAACGACCTGCTGGCCGGCCAGATCGACTTCACCTTCGACCCCGGCATCGGCCTGTCGCACGTGCGCGCCGGGCGCCTGAAACTGCTGGCCGTGGGCAGCCCCAAGCGCTCGCCTCTGTTCCCTGACGTTCCCACCATGGAAGAAGCCGGTCTCAAGGGCTTCGATGCCGACACCTACTTCGGCTTCTACGCCCCGGCCGGAACACCGGCGGCAGTGATCACGCGGCTGAACAGCGAGATCAACAGGATACTCAACACCCAGTCCACCCGGGACCGGATTGCGGCCCTGGGTGGCGAAGTGGCCCCCATGAGCCCGCAGCAGTTCGCCGTCAAAGCCGCTGACGATCACAAGCGCTTCGGTGCACTCATCAAGGAACGCAAGATCACGGCCGATTGAACACGATCTGATGCACCACACGCGCCCTCCCCTCCCGTACCCGGGCCGGGATTTTGCTGCCCCACCATGAACAACTCCACCTCCCCCCAGCCCCCGGCCCGCACCGTTGTCTACACCCAGCGCGTCGAGTTCGGCGACTGCGACCCCGCACGCATCGTCTGGTTCCCCAACTTCTTCCGCTGGATCGACGCCGCCTCACGCCACTTCTTCCTGCAGTGCGGTGTGCCGCCCTGGCACGAGACCGAGAAGGCCACCGGCCTGATCGGCACGCCCCTGGTGGACACCCACGCGCGCTTCGTCAAGACCGCGAGCTACGGCGACACGCTGCAGATCCACACCCACGTGGCGGAATGGCGCGAGAAGAGTTTCGTACAGCGCTACCAGATCAAGCGCGAGAACGCCGATGGCTCCGCAGACCTGATCATGGAATGCGACGAGGTGCGCATCTTTGCAGCGCACCGCCAGGACGGCAAGGGCATACGCGCCATCCCGATCCCGGCCGACATCAAGACCCTGTGTAGTTGAACACCCCCAGGCTGCGCGCACTGCGCGTCGCTACGCCAAGCACCTCCGCCAGAGGCAGAGGCTCTTCGAAACCGTCCAAACCTGCGCAGGCAGGTTTGGAGCCGCGGTCCTCAGCCCCTTGCAGGGGGCAACGCCAGTGGCCCGGCAAAGCCGGTTCCGCGTCGTTCCGCGACGGGAGCACTTCATGGGGCACTGGCCTTTCACGCCAGCAATGGGCTGTCAAGCGCGTTGATCAGACGCCGGCCAGCACCCGCAGGCCGCCCGGGTCCAGCAGATTGAGGACGCGGCCCGTACCGCTGATCAGGCTGCGCTCGCGCAGATGGCGCAACACGCGCGACAGCGTTTCAGGCGCAATGCCCAGTTGGGCGGCAATCAGGCGCTTGCGCTGCTCCAAGGGCACGGCCAGCGCCCCCTTCTCGCCCGGTTGGGCATGGCGCAACAGCCACTCGGCGCACCGCGCCTCGGCATCCTTGGCGAGCCGGCTCACGGCCAGTTCGGTCTGGCGCCGGTGCGCCGTGGCCACGTCCTGCAGCACGGTGCGCGCCGCCACCGGCATGGCGCCCAGCGACTGGCGAAAACGCGCCAGCGGAATGCGCCGCAACACCACCTCGGTTTCGACCACGGCATCCACGACACTGGGCAGTCCCAGTACGGCGGCGGTGGCCTCCAGCCAGAACGGGCCCTGGATCTCGCCGAGCTGATGCGCCAGGACGTCACCTTCCATCACGCCCAGCGCGACGCGACCGGACTCCACATACATCACCGCGGTGGGCGTGCTGCCACGCTTGAGCAGCACAGCGCCCGGCGCCGCCTTGCGGCGTTCGGCAGTGGTGTCCATGAATTCGGGTGGCAACATGGGAGCCACTGTGCCGCCCCGCCGCCCCGCCGACCTTGAGCCAAGTCAAAGACCGCGCACGAAAGCCGGCCGGCAAGACCTACAAAACCAGCAGGGCCCGGAAATCGTTCACATTGGTATGGGTCGGCCCGGTCACCACCAGGTCGCCCAGGGCCTGGAAGTAACCGTAGGCGTCGTTGCGGTCCAGGTAACGCTCCACCTTCATGCCCTGCGCCTGGGCCCGGGCCAGTGTGCCGGGTTCGACCCAGGCGCCGGCGTTCTCTTCCATGCCATCGATGCCGTCGGTGTCGGCCGCCAGGGCCCAGACACCCGCCTGGCCCTGCAGCGCCAGCGCCAGCCCCAGGCAGAACTCGCCGGCACGGCCTCCCTTGCCGCGTTGTTCGCCCGCGGGCACCGGACGCACCGTGACCGTGGTCTCGCCGCCGCTGAGGATGACGCAGGGTTTGGCAAAAGGCTGGCCATGCTGCGCCACCGCGCGCGCCAGGGCGGCGTGAACCTTGCCGACCTCGCGCGACTCGCCTTCCATCTCGTCGCTCAGGATGTAGGCATCGAGGCCGGCCGCACGGGCCGCCGCAGCCGCGGCCTCCAGCGATTGCTGGGGTGTGGCGATCATGTTGACCTGGTGCCCCTGGAAGATGGGACTGCCCGGCTTGGGCGTTTCCAGTGCCCCCTGTTCGAGTGCCGCCAGCACCGGGGCCGGTACCTCGATCCGGTAACGCTTCAAAATAGACAGCGCATCGGTACAGGTGGTGGCGTCGGGCACGGTGGGGCCACTGGCAATCACCGAAGGATCGTCGCCCGGCACATCGCTGATGGTCAGCGTCACCACCTGGGCTGGCGCGCAGGCTGCGGCCAGGCGCCCGCCCTTGATGCGCGAGAGGTGCTTGCGCACGCAATTCATCTCGCCGATGTTGGCGCCACTGGCCAGCAGGGCCTTGTTGATGCGTTGCTTGTCTTCCAGCGCCAGGCCATCGGCGGGCAGCGTGAGCAGGGCCGAACCACCACCCGAGATCAGGCAGAGCACCAGGTCATCCTGCGTCAGGCCCTGCACCAGCTGCAGGATGCGCTGCGATGCCGCCAGGCCAGCGGCATCGGGTACCGGATGCGAAGCTTCGACCACCTCGATGCGCTGCGGCAGGCCCGCCGGACGCGGCGGCGTGTGGTGGTAGCGCGTGACCACCAGGCCCGAGAGCGGGGCCTCTGCTGGCCACAGGGCCTCGACCGCCTGCGCCATGGCGCCACCGGCCTTACCGGCGCCGATGACCACCGTGCGTCCCCGGGGTGGGTGGGGCAGGTGCGCGGCCGTGTTGTGCAGGGGCAGGGCACGCCGCACCGCGGCTTGGTAGAGGTGTTCGAGGAACTGGCGGGGCTGGGTGTGCGGGTCTGGGGCAGTCATGCAAAGTCTCCTGCCAGCTATTGTGACGCCGTAACCCGCTTGTAATCGCCCTGGCCAGGCCGGCGCGGGCTACTTCTTGCCCAGGCCCAGGCGCTGCGCGCCCTCGGTGTAGAGGCTGACCTTCTCCTTCATGAAGGCGTCCATCTGATCGACCCCGACGTTGATCAGCTCGAAGCCGGCGCGGGCGGCGAGCTCCTTCATCTCCGGGTCGTTGTTGAGCGCGGCCCACAGGTCGGAGATGCGCTTGCGCGCCTCGGGCGGGGTGGATTTGGGCACCCCGATGCCGCGGTAGGCGCCGTCGACCCAGTTCACGCCCAGCTCCTTGAAGGTCGGTACGTCGGGCAGCAGGGGGTGACGCTGCTCCATGGCCACCGCCAGCGCGCGCAGGCGGCTCTTGTTGGCGATGGCAAAGGGGGTGTAGGTCATGGCGCCGTCGATCTGCGCGCCCAGTACGGCCGTGGCCATGTCCCCGGTGCCCTTGTAGGGGATGTAGTTGGTCTTGATGCCGAAAGCCGCATTCAGGCGCTCGTGCGCCGCGTGGTTGGCCGAGTTCAGCCCCGAGCCGCCCAGGTTGAGCTTGCCGGGATCGGCCTGCGCCACCTTGACGAAATCGGCAAAGCTCTTGATCGCGCTGCTCTCGGGAACGACCAGGATGTCTGGGGTGTAGTGGAACCAGAAGACCGGCGTGATGTCCTGGGTCTTGTACTGCACCTGACCTTCGAGCGGCTGGAACACGATATGCGGCAGGTTGACGCCCACCACGTTGACCCCGTCGCCGGGCAACTGGTTCATCTGGCCCCACATCAGGCCACCGCCGGCGCCGGCCTTGTACTGGATGATGGTGTCGATGACCGGGCAACGCTTCTTCAGCGTGACCTGCTGGTGGCGGGCCGACAGGTCGGACTCGCCTCCGGGCGGAAACGCCTGCCAGTACAGCATGTTCTTGTCAGGACAGGCCTGCGCCCAGGCCAGGCACGACAGCAGGCTCAAGCCGAATGCACAAAGCAGTTTCTTCATGGTGTGTCTCCTCTTGGTGGTGTCACAAACTCTGTCGGCCGGGCACCGCGCACGGCAATCAGGCCGCCGCAGCGATGCGCGCGCAGGTGGCCGCGGTCACCTGCTCGGTCCGGGCGCTACCGCCGAGATCGCCCGTGTGCAGCACCGGGTCGGCCGTGACCGACTCGATCACCCGCATCAGCAGCGCCGCAGCCGCCGTCTCGCCCAGGTGCTCCAGCAGCATCACGCAGGACCAGAAGGTGCCCACGGGATTGGCCAGGCCCTTGCCCATGATGTCGAAGGCCGAGCCATGGATGGGCTCGAACATCGAGGGGTAGCGACGCTCCGGATCGATGTTGCCGGTGGGCGCGATGCCCAGGCTGCCGGCCAGCGCGGCCGCCAAATCGCTCAGCACATCGGCATGCAGATTGGTCGCCACCACGGTGTCGATGGAGGCCGGCTTGTTGACCATGCGCGCGGTCATGGCGTCCACCAGTTCCTTGTCCCATCTGACGTCCGGGAATTCCCTGCTGATCTGCACGGCAATCTCGTCCCACATCACCATGGCATGACGCTGCGCGTTGGACTTGGTCACCACCGTCAGGAACTTGCGCGGCCGCGACTGCGCGAGCCTGAAGGCGAAACGCATGATGCGCTCGACCCCGGCCCGCGTGAGGATGGACATGTCGCTGGCCACCTCGATCGGGTGGCCCTGGTGGGCGCGGCCACCCAGGCCCGCGTACTCGCCCTCGGAGTTCTCGCGCACGATGACCCAGTTCAGGTCCTCGGGCCGGCAGCGCTTGAGCGGTGCATCGATGCCGGGCAGGATGCGCGTGGGGCGCACATTGGCGTACTGGTCGAAGCCCTGGCAGATCTTCAGGCGCAGGCCCCACAAGGTGATGTGGTCGGGAATGTGGGGGTCGCCAGCAGAGCCGAACAGGATGGCGTCCTTGTCGCGCAAGGCATCCAGACCGTCGGCCGGCATCATCACGCCGTGCTGGCGGTAGTAGTCACCGCCCCAGTCGAAGGAGGTGAAATCAAAGCTGAACTGCTGCAAGCGCTCCGCCAGGGCATCCAGCACCTTCTGACCGGCCGGGATCACTTCCTTGCCTATGCCATCGCCGGGTATGCAGGCAATCTTGTACGTCTTCATCGGGTTTCCTTTTCGGGGTTCGGCGCACCCTTTGCGCGCCTCATGCTGCCAGGCACTGTAGGGCTGTCCAGACTCAATGAAATGATCTAGAGTTATGCCACTGTTTACTTTCAGTTAACAATGACCACCCCCTCCTCGCCTCACACTGAAATGGCGTTCTTCAGCCTGCTGGCCCGCTGTGGCAGCTTCTCCGGCGCTGCGCGCGAACTGAACCTCTCCACCCCCGCAGTCAGCAAACGGCTGGCCCAGATGGAGTCGCGCCTGGGCGTGCAGTTGCTCAATCGCACCACCCGGCGTGTGAGCCTGACGCAAGAGGGCGAGATCTATCTGCAACACGCTCGCCGCATCCTCGCGGACATCGACGACATGGAACGGCTGGTGGGCAACGCCGAGGCCGCCCCCAAAGGACTGCTGCGTGTCAACGCGACCTTGGGTTTCGGCCGCAGCCACATCGCCCCGCTGATTTCGCGCTTCGCCAAGCAACACCCCGACGTCCAGATCGAACTGCAGCTCACCGTCAACCCACCGCCTCTGAGCGAGGACGCCTTCGATGTCTGCATCCGCTTCGGCGAACCGCCGGATGCCCGTGTCATCGCCCACCAGCTCGCACCCAACCGCAGGTTGCTGTGTGCATCCCCTGCCTACCTCGCGCAGCACGGCACGCCCAAATTTCCGCATGACCTGACACGCCACAACTGCATCGGCATCCGGCAGGGCAGCGAGGGCTACGGCATCTGGCGCCTGACCCAGGGCAAACAGACTGAGACCGTCAAAGTGCGCGGCAACCTCAGCACCAGCGATGGGGAAATCGCAGTGAACTGGGCCCTGGACGGCCACGGCATCCTGATGCGTGCCGAGTGGGACATCGCCAAATACCTGCGCAGCGGACGGCTGCGCCCCGTGCTGGAGCAGTGGCAGACCCCCCCGGCCGACATCCATGTGGTCTACCCGCAGCGACACCAGCTGGCGGCGCGGGTGCGCGCTTTTGTGGACTTTCTGGCCCGGCACTTCGAGAAGTCGTCGACCCGCGCGGCCGGCCTCGTCAACGACTGGTGAATTCCGAAGACACGCAGGTAGTATCTGGCTGCGCACTAAACTGCACGAGCTTCTTATGACCAGACCGAGAGAGACAAACGCATGAACACTTCCCGCTCCCCACTGCGCCAGCTCGTCCTGCTGGCCGCCACGGCCCTGCTGGGCAGTCTGGCCACCGCCCAGGTCTACCCCGCCAAGCCCCTCACCCTGGTGGTACCGAACCCGCCCGGCGGCTTCGTCGATGCTTCGGCCCGCCTTTTGAGCGAGCCGCTGGCGCGCGTGCTGGGCCAGCCGGTGGTGGTGGACAACAAGGGCGGCGGCAGCGGCAACGTGGCCTATGGCCTGGTGGCGCGCGCCAACCCCGATGGCTAC
>Ga0208123_100818_pt1 | contig 11028 bp, 13 predicted proteins | sample LakWasMe92_HOW11_2_FD_183914 | JGI IMG/M metagenome (GOLD analysis project Ga0208123, IMG submission 183914) | Freshwater sediment methanotrophic microbial communities from Lake Washington under simulated oxygen tension - Sediment Metagenome... | ecosystem: Environmental > Aquatic > Freshwater >... | reverse complement strand
GGCCAACCACTACCTGCCGCGACGCAAGACCGAGATCAGGATCCACCCCGAGGACCTGGAGCGCGTGGACAACCCGCTCAAGATCGACGGGCAGCAGCCCGAACACGCCCATCGCACGCCCGGCCGCGAGGACCATTCCACATGAACAGGCTCCCCCCTGTTGGCGGCTCACTGCGTGTAGCCTCCCTCTCGTGCCACAGTCAGAGGCTGTGGCTCTTCGGGCACGTCCAGGCCTGCGCAGGCAGGCCTAGAGCCGCGGCCCTTAGCCCCCGCTGGGGACAACGCCAGTGGCCCGGCAAAGCCGGTTCCACGGCGTTCCCCGCATGGATCACCGCACGCGTTGCAGGTGACGCTGAAGCACACTGAAGATCTCGCCACCATGAAACCAGCCTTCTCGGTTATCTTTCTCACCACGCTGATCGGCGCCGGCCAGGGCCTGTTCCTGGCGCTGTTCGCCACCGAGCTGATGCTGCCACCCGGGCCGGAAATGCGCGTCTACCTCGTCGCCGGCGACATCGTGGTGCTGGGCTTCTGCGGCCTGGGCCTGCTGGCCTCCTTCTTCCACCTGGGCCGGCCCGAGCGCGCCTGGCGCACCGCCACCATGTGGCGCACCTCCTGGCTCTCGCGCGAGGTCATCGTGCTGCCGGCCTTCATGGGCGGCGTCTTCCTGCACGGCCTGAGCCACTACCTCGGCCAGGGTCCGGCCGCGCTGGTCGGCCTGGCCACGGCGCTGGTCGGCCTGGCGCTGTATGTCTGCACCGCCATGATCTATGCCTCGATCCGTTTCCTGCAGGAATGGGCCAGCCCCCTGACCGTGGCCAACTACACGCTGCTGGGCCTGGCCTCGGGCTTCACCCTGGCCACGCTGCTGGCCGGTGTGCTGGCCCCCGAACTGGCCGCGGCCTACGCGCTGGGTGCCAGCGTGTTCACGCTGGCCGGCTTTGTCAGCCGCGGGGCCTCGCTGCTGCGCAACGCCCGCCTGAAGCCGAAGTCGACGCTCCAGACGGCGATCGGCATCAAGCACCCGAAGATCGTGCAGAAGTCGCAGGGCTTCATGGGCGGCGCCTTCAACACGCGCGAGTTCTTCCACGGCAAGACCGCCGGCCTGCTGCGCAGCGTGAAGTGGAGCTTTCTGCTGCTGGTGTTCCCGCTGCCCCTGCTCTTCCTGGTGGCCGGGCTCAAGGCCGGCTCGCTGCCCTATCTGGCCGCGGCCTTCGCACTGCAGTACCTCGGCCTGCTGGCCGAGCGCTGGTATTTCTTCGCGCAGGCCAACCATCCGCAGAACCTGTATTACCAGACCGTCGCCTGAATGTCTCCCCGTCCTCTCGCCCTGGTGCGCCGGCAGTTGCCGGCGCTGTTCTTCCTGTTCATGGTGCTGCCCGCTCACGCGGCCGAGACGATCCAGGCCGTCTCCACCCTGCCCTGGTGGTTCTGGCCGCTGGCGCTGTTTGTCACCTGCTTCCTGATCGGCATCGTCGCGGTGCCCGCCGGCATCGGCGGCGGCACGCTGTTCGTGCCCATCGTCGGCGGATTTTTCCCCTTCCACCTGGACTTCGTGCGCGGCGCAGGCCTGCTGGTGGCGCTGGCCAGCGCGCTGGCCGCCGGCCCCATGCTGCTGCGCGGCGGCCTGGCCAATCTGCGCCTGGCCCTGCCGCTGGCGCTGCTGGCCTCCATCAGCTCGATCGCCGGCGCCATGATCGGCCTGGCCTTGCCGGCCAACGTCATCCAGATCGCGCTGGGCGTGATCGTGCTGGGCATCGTGGCGCTGATGTTCTCGGTCAAGAAGTCGGAATTCCCGGTGGTCGCGCAGCCGGACCGGCTGTCCTCCGTGCTCGGCATGCACGGCGTCTTCATCGACGGGGCCTCGGGCCGCTCGGTCGACTGGCAGGTCCATCGCACGCCCATGGGGCTGTTCCTCTTCCTGCTGATCGGCGTCATGGCCGGCATGTTCGGCATCGGCGCGGGCTGGGCCAATGTGCCCGCGCTCAACCTGCTGATGGGCGTGCCGCTCAAGGTCTCGGCCGGCACCTCGGGCCTGGTGCTCTCGATGGTCGATTCGGCCGCCGCCTGGGTCTACATGAACCGTGGTGCCGTGCTGCCGATGATCGCCGTGCCCTCCATCGTCGGCATGATGCTGGGCGCGCGCATCGGCGCGCGCCTGCTCAACGTGCTGCCGGGCTCGGTGATCCGCCGGCTGGTGATCGCGCTGCTGCTGTTTGCCGGCATCCGCGCTTTCCTGAAAGGGACTGGACTATGGGTATGAAAGAACCCTTGCCCCAGCTGGCCGACGCCCAGCGTTATGCCTTGCTGCTCGATTGGGGCACCCGCCTCGGGCTGGTGCTGCTGGTGCTGAGCTTCACCGCCTATGTGACGGGCCTGCTCACGCCCCACGTGCCGCTGGACCGCCTGCCCGGCCTGTGGAACCTGCCGGTGGACACCTACCACGAGGTCACCCGCACGCCGGAGGTCTTCGACTGGATGGCGCTGATCCGGCATGGCGACCGCATCAACATGATCGGCATTGCCGTGCTCGCCAGCTGCTCGCTGCCGCCCCTGCTGGCCCTGATCCCCCTGTTCCTGAAGCAGCGCAACGGCCTCATCTATGCCATCATTTGCGCCCTGGAAGCGGCCGTGCTCTTGCTGGCCGCCTCCGGCTGGCTGAGCGCCGGACACTGAAACGCCGCGCAACACACCGAACCCCGAGCCCGCACACCTCGCGCCCCATGGCCACCGTCTTCCAACACCTGCTGCTGGCCACCGAGCACAGCGAATTCGACAGCGGCGCCGAAGCCCTGGCCATGGCCCTGGCGCGCCGCTGCCAGCTGCCGCTGGCGGGCGTGCTGCCCATCGTCAGCAACGCCGAGTTCGAGGCCGCCGCCCCCGCGCTCGCCACGCGCGCCGACCAGCAGGCCGCCGCGCGCATCGCCGAACTGCACGAGATGGCGCAGGCCCAGGGCGTGTCACTGGCCATGCAGGCGCGCCGCGGCCCCGAGCCGCACGAGGAAATCGTGACCGAGGCCCGCGAGCGCGGCGCCGACCTGATCGTGATCCGCCGCCGCGGCAAGCGCGGTTTCCTGGCCCAGCTGCTGCTGGGTGAGATGGTCTCGCGCGTGGTGGCGCACGCACCCTGCAGCGTGCTGATCGTGCCGCGCGGTGCCGCCATGTGGCAGCAGCGCGTGCTGGTGGCCGCCGAGCCCGGCGCGCAGGGCCGCCAGCTGGTGGACCTGGCCGCCGACGTGGCCACCGAATGCCGCCTGCCTCTGGTCGTGGTCTGCGTGGCCGAAACGGCACGCCAGGCCGAGGCCCAGGCTTTCGTGCAGGACAGCGTGTCCCGCCTGCAGCAGCGCGGCCTGGACGCCCAGGGCCGGGTGCTGGCCGGCCGTCCCTATGAGCAGATCCTGCAGGCCGGCCGCGACAGCGGGGCCGACCTGATCGTCATGGGCAGCCGCGGCGACGTGCCGCTGGCGCGCGCCGTGATCGGCGGCGTGGCGCAGAAGGTCATCGGCCTGGCCGAACATCCGGTGCTGGTGGCGCATACTGCATGAATCGAAACAGAGAGGACTTCCCCGCATGAGCGACGCCCTGAACTACCTGGTGCAGGCCCGGCCCGAGGCCATGGGCCACTACTTCAGCTTCCTCAAGGACACCGGCAAGCACCTGGACCCGAAGACGCGCAACCTGATCTCCGTCATCACCAAGGTGCACGCGCAGACCGATCGCGGTTTTCGCCAGTACCTCAAGCGCGCGCTGAAGGAAGGCGCCACGCCCATGGAGGTGCTCGACGCCCTGCTGATGGCCTTCCCCGCCCTGGGCCTGGCCAAGATCGTCTGGGCCACCGACATCATCCTGGACATGAACCTGCCGGGCTTCGCGCCCGAGGCCCTGCGCGGCGAGCCGCCGAAGTGGCGCGACGTGATGGCCGCGGCCGACGTGGCCGATGGCGAGGTGGCGCGCACCGAATGCGAGGGCCGCGGCCTGTTCATCTACCGCGACAAGAAGAGCTACCAGGTCTACGACAGCCGCTGCCCGCACCAGAGCACCGACATCCCCCACCTGGCCCTGAAGGGCACGCAACTGACCTGCCCCAAGCACGAGTGGCAGTTCGACGTGAAAAGCGGCGACTGCATCAGGAAGGGCAACACCCCGCTCACCCGCATCGAGTCCAGGGTGCTCAAGGGCCGCCTCATGGCCCGCTGGTGACCGGACGCTCCCGCCCCACGGACAGCCCGCGCCTGCGGGCTTTTTCATGCCCCGGCGGCCCGGCCCTGCCGCCCCGGCCTAACCCTATTACCCACATGGATTACACCCCCCCACCCGTTGCGGTAATAGACGCCGCAAGGGGCACCCCCAAGAATGGTTACAGGCAGCTTTTCTACGGAAGTGGCGTGCCGGCGACACCCGACAAACGATGCTGCAAAGGCAGCGAATGGAGACAAGCATGAACTTCGACAAGGAATACGACGCTTCCGGCCTGGCCTGCCCGCTGCCCATCGTCAAGACCAAGAAGGCCCTGGCCGACATGACCTCCGGCACCGTCCTCAAGGTCATGGCCACCGATCCCGGCTCCGTCTGCGACATGGCGGCTTTTGCCGAGCAGACCGGCAACGCCCTGCTGGAGCAGGGTGAGGAAGGCGGCAAGTACGTCTTCTTCCTCAAGAAGGCCTGAAGCCCCGCGCCGTTCCGAGAACACATAACGAGGAGACGAGAACATGGCTAAGAAAATGGCGCTGATCGCCACCAAGGGCACGCTGGACATGGCCTACCCGCCCTTCATCCTGGGCTCCACGGCCGCCGCGCTGGGCTGGGACGTGCAGATCTTCTTCACCTTCTACGGCCTGCAGCTGCTGCGCAAGGACCTGAGCGACGTGAAGATCAGCCCGCTGGCCAACCCGGCCATGCCCATGCCCGTGCCCATGCCGGTCATGGTGCAGATGCTGCCGGGCATGGAGTCCATGGCCACCATGATGATGAAGCAGAAGATGAAGTCCAAGGGCGTGGCCTCGCTCGAAGAGCTTCGCGACCTCTGCCTGGAGGCCGACGTCAAGTTCGTCGCCTGCCAGATGACGGTGGACCTCTTCGAGTTCAAGAAGAGCGACTTCATCGACACCATCGAGTACGGCGGCGCCGCGACCTTCATGAAGTTCGCCGGCGAGTCCGACGTCTGCCTCTTCATCTGAGGCCGCTTCACCCGGCGTGCCCACGGGCGCGCCGGCCGGCTCCTGGCGGCAGGCCGCCACCGGTGCGCGGCCGCTCGGCTCCGCAGCCCTGATCGAACCGAAAGGATAGTCATGAAGCGCGTGTTTCTGAGTCTGGTCCTGCTCTTTTCCGTCCCGGCCTGCCTGGCCCTGGCCCCCTATGTGCGCGGCACCAGATTGCCGGCCGCCGACTTGACGGCGCAGGCCGCCGCCGTTGAACAAAAACTGCTGGCCGCGGGCTTCACCGTCATCGGCCGCCACCAGCCCAAGGGCATACCCACCAGCGCCACCCTCGTCATCACCGACCCCGGCATCCTGGAAGCCATCGGCAAGGTGGGCGGATCGGCCATCACCGCCGCCACCCTGCGCGTCGGCGTGCAGGCCGACGGCACCGTCTCCTACACCAACCCCGAGTACTGGCAGCGCGCCTTCGTGCGCGGCAAGTACAGCCAGGTGGAGGCCGCCGGCAAGGCCGCGCAGGGCCGCCTGGCGCAGGCGCTGGGCGAGGGCCAGCCCTTCGGCGGTGACGTGCCGGTCGACGACCTGGCCAGCTACCGCTACATGTTCGGCATGGAGCGCTTCGACTCGCAAAGCGAGCTCGTGCAGCACGCCAGCTTCGACGAGGCGCTGGCCAGCGTGCGCGCCAACCTGGCCAAGGGCACGGCCGAGACCGCCAAGGTCTACGAAGTGGTCATGCCCGCGGGCAAGGTGGCCGTTCTCGGCGTGGCGATGAACAGCGCCGACAGCGGCGAGGGCTGGTGGGTCAACAAGATCGAGGGCGCCGCCCACGTGGCCGCGCTGCCCTACGAAATCTTCATCGTCGACAACAAGGTCTACGCCCTGTACGCGCGCTTTCGCATCGCCCTGTCCTGGCCCGAACTCGGCATGGGCCAGTTCATGGGCATCTTCAATGCCCCGCACGTGATCCATGACACCATGAGCAAAGTGGCAGCCAAGCCCTGAACACACGACTATCGACAACGACATCACACGGAGACTATCGAATGGAAAGCACCGTCAATCTGGCCACCTGGGTCGTCTGGGGCGGCTTCGCGCTGGCCCTGGTCTTTGGTTTCGTCGCCAGCAAGACCAACTTCTGCACCATGGGGGCGATCTCCGACGTCGTCAACATGGAACACTGGGGCCGCATGCGCATGTGGCTGCTGGCCATCGCCGTGGCCATCGCCGGCACCGGCCTGCTGCAGTACTTCGGCCAGATCGACGTGGCCAGGAGCGTCTACCAGCGCCCGACCCTGTCCTGGCTGTCCCTGCTGGTGGGCGGCGCACTGTTCGGCGTGGGCATGACCCTGGCCGGTGGCTGCGCCAACAAGAACCTGCTGCGCGTGGGCGGCGGCAGCATCCGCTCCTTCGTGGTGCTGACCTTCCTGGCCATCTCGGCCTACATGGCGCTCAAGGGCCTGTTCGCCCAGTGGCGCGCCAGCCTGCTGGACCCGGTGTCCATCGACCTGGGCCGCTTCGGCTTCAAGTCCCAGAGCCTGCCCGAGTTGCTGGCCGGTGTCTCCGGGCTGCCTGGCAAGACCGCCCTGCTCGTCGTGGCCGGCGTGATCACGCTGGCGCTGCTGGGTTTCGTCTTCAAGGACAAGCGCTTTCGCGGCAACCTGGCCCAAGTGCTCGGGGCCCTGGTACTGGGCACGATCATCGTTCTGGGCTGGTACCTGAGCGGCCACATCGGCTACGGCGAAAACCCGGACACGCTGGAGATGAGCTATTTCGGCACCAACACCCGCACCATCGAATCCTTCAGCTTCGTGGCGCCCACCGCCTATTCGCTGGAACTCATGATGCTGTGGACCGACAAGTCCCTGCGCGTGACCTTCGGCATCGCCACCGCCCTGGGCGTGGTGCTGGGTTCGCTGGGCTGGGCCCTGTACAGCAAGACCTTCCGGCTCGAAGGTTTCGCCTCCATCGCCGACCTGCGCAACCAGATCATCGGCGCCACGCTCATGGGCTTCGGCGGCGTCACCGCCATGGGCTGCACCGTGGGCCAGGGCCTTACCGGCATCTCGACGCTGGCGCTGGGCTCGCTGCTGGCGCTCAGCGGCATCATCGCCGGCTCGGTGGCCACGTTGAAGTGGCAGAACCGCGACTGAGTACCCGGTGTCCGCAATGAAGAAGCCGCGCATTGCGCGGCTTTTTTACTGGTGCGATCAGCGCGGCTGCCTCAGGTGTTCCAGCTCAGGTTGTTGCAGGCCGCGCACTCGTCCTTCATCACGCCCAGCTTCACCAGCAGGGAATGGACCTTGCAGCCCACGCAGAAACCCAGCACGGTCTCCATCCACATGAAACCCAGGCAGACCCAGACCAGCACCAGCGGAATCCACTTGGGCATGTAGTTCGTCGTGGTGGGCAGCACTGCGTGCATGGCCACCGCATTGACCCAGCCGGCGAAGGTGTCCGGGTTGAAGAAGACCAGGCAGACCGCAATGAAGCTCGCACCGATGGACCAGGCAAAACGCTTGGGCGTCAGCGGCTTCCACACCGGGGCATGGCCGCGCGCCAGCAGGCTGGCGATCAGGATGGTGGGCGAGAAACGCGCGGTGACGACAAACATGCCCGCCAGCATCTCGAACAGCGCATACAGCAGCACCCAGGTCTGCAGCGTGTAGTCGTAGGTGCGACGGATCGCCTCGACGCTGTAGAGGATGTGGCCGTCGAAATCCGTGTCGAAGGTGTCCTTGATGGAATTGCCGGTCACCACCCAGTGCGAGCCGAACACCGCGTCGTACAAGGTGAAGGCCATGAACAGGGGAATGGCCAGCATCAGGCCGGCGCGGATGCGTACCGCGATGTCGTTGATGAACAGCGTGTTGGCCGCCGGGTCCTGGAACCACAGTCGACGCAAGGTGGTGGAGAACGGTCCGTGGGCTTTTTGCAGTGACATGGATGACCTCTCGGCAGATGGGCGTGAGCCCGGCCGCAACAGCAAGCCCGCCGGGGCCTGCGCAGCAACCATGCTCACATAGTTAAGTGCGTGAGCATATAAGAAAGTTCCACTGGACCGCAAGCGAAATCAGGGGCCGGCGTCCGAAACCTCGGGTTTACCCGCCCCCACGCTGGGTGTACAGGTCAAAACGTTTCATGAAGGCATGGCGCTCGGCTTCGGGCACACCGCTGAAGACGAAACGCAGCGCCAGCCGCGGCAAGCGCATCAGGGCGATCACGCGCGGCGGCTCCACCCGCCAGTCCAGCAACAACTGTCCGGCGCCGATCGTGACGCGGGCCGAAGCCCCGCGCACCTCGCGCGCGTGCTCGCCCACGGCACGTGGCAGCCAGGCCAGCCACTCGGCCTCGGTGCAGGCCATGTCGCGCTCGAAGGTCTCGGGGTAGAAGGATTGCACGGCGCCGGGTCGCTCGCCTCAACCGCCCGCGATGGGCGGCCAGATCGCCAGCACATCGCCTTCGACCAGCACGCGCGCGGCCCGCTGCTCCGGCGGAATGTAGACGCCATTTACCAGCACCAGATGCACCAGCTTGGGCGGCAGGCCATAGGGTTCGATGACCTGCGTGATGGTGGCGCCGGGCGCCACGTCCAGCAACACCTGGTTGTCCCCGCGCGCCTGCGGCGGCAGGTAGTCGGTCAAGGAGGCGAAGAGCTTGAAGGTGATCTTCATCACCGGTGATGATAGTCAGCCACGCCGGCGCGCATCGTCCGCTCCGCTCCAGTGGCCCTGCGCCTGGGCGCAGGCCAGGTAGGCCGGCACCAGCTGCGTCGGGTCCTTGAGCAGTTCGTCCTTCCAGGCGCCCAGCCTGACCTGGCCCTCGACCAGGCCGCGCATCACGCCCACGTGTTCGGTCCAGCCCACGCTGTTGCAGCCCACCAGCACGTCGCCCTGGAACTTCAGGCTCAGATGGCGCCAGGCCGGCGCATCCGTCAGCTCGGCCTGCTGGCCGCCGCTCACACCCTGCCAGTTGCCGAAGCTGGTGGAAATCAGGCCCAGGGTGTCCAGCACGTTGATCTGCGTCACACCGCGCAGCACGGCGCGCTTGCCCGGTTTGTTCTGCAGCGCCATGTTCAGCGCGGCCACCCGCGCCTGTTCGGCCGCGTTGGGCTGGATGGCGCTGACGATCGGCTTGCCGCTGACCTTGTCGAAGGCCTCGGCGCAATCACCCGCGGCGTAAATGCCCGGCACATTGCTCTGCATGTGCTCGTCGGTCAGCACGCCCTGCAGGCACTTCACGCCTGACTTTTCCAGGAAGCCGATGGCCGGTTTCACCCCCGTGGCGCTGATCACCAGGTCCACGTTCAGCGTCTTGCCGTTGGAGAGCTTCACGTCCAGCGTCTTGTCCTTGCCCTGCGCAATCGACTCCACCTTGGTGCCGGTGTGCACGACCACGCCCTTGGTCTCCACCCACTGCTTGATCAAACCGCCGGCGGCCGGGCCCATCATGCGCGGCACCATGCGGTCGCCCATCTCCACCACGGTCAGCGCCACGCCGCGCGCGGCCAGCGCTTCCATGATGATGCAGCCGATGAAACCCGCGCCCATCTGCAGCACGCGCGCACCCTTGGCCGCACGCGCCTGGATGGCACGCGCATCGGCCAGGGTCCAGCAGCTCTCCACGCCGGGCAGGTCGATGCCGGGAATGGGCGCGCTCACCGGGTTGGACCCGGTGGCGATCAGCAGGGTGTCGAAGGCCAGGGTGGCGCCGTTGTCCAGCGTCACCTGCTTCGCTTTCGCATCCAGCTTGACGGCCTTCGCTTGCACGGCCTCGATGCGCAGGTCGCTGTAGTGGCGCGCGCCCTTGCGCAGCAAGGTACCTTCTTCGCCGATGTTGCCCATCAGCAGATAGGGGATGGCCATGCGCGAGTACGGCGCCTCGCGCTCCTCCCCCACCAGGGTGATGCGGTCATCCGGCGCCTGCCGGCGCAAGGTCTCGGCCGCGATCACGCCGGCCGGGCCGGCGCCCAGGATCACGTGGTGCGCCATCGCTCAGAGTCCCAGACGCTTCTTGGTGGCGGGCGTGGGCCGGCCTTCGGTGTCCCAGCCCCGCACTTCGTAGTACTTGGGCAGCATCTTCGCCAGTTCGTTGACCTTGCCCTTGGCCGGGCCGGTCTTGGCCGGCTCGGTCAGCAGGCGCTTCGGTAAAGAGTCGTCGGCCTTGGTCAGGCCCGCGCGGTTGTTGAACTCGCGCTCCATGTTCCAGATGCGCTCGCCGATCTTCTCCAGCTCCTCGGTCGTGTACTGCTCGCCAATCGCACCCTGCAACTGGGGCGCCAGGTCGGCCAGGCCCCAGGCAAAGGTGGTGAACACGCACAAGCCCGACGAATCGAAAGCCGCGGTCGCGTCCTGGAAGGCCTTCACCAGTTCGGGCTTGCCATCGCTTTGCAGCGGGTCGGTCTTGACGGGTATGCCCAGCACCTCGGAGGCAATGGTGTAGCCCCGCAGGTGGCAGCCGCCGCGGTTGCTGGTGGCATAGGCCAGGCCGATGCCCTGGATGCCGCGCCCGTCGTAGGCCGGGAACTCCTGGCCCTTGGAGGTCATGGAGAGTTCGGGATGGCCGTACTTGGCCGTCAGGCGCTTTGACCCAAGGCCGATCTCCTTGCCGAAGCCGCGGCCGTGCACCGTCTCGTCCACCAGGAAGGCCAGCGCCTTGGCCGAGCCGAAGGGTGCCTCGATGCCGATCTGTTCCTTGGTGAGCACGCCTTTTTCATACAGCTCCATCACCGCGCCCACGGTGGCGCCGAAGCTGATGGGGTCGATGCCTTCCTCGTTGCAGATCATGGTGGCGTACTGCAGGCATTCGAGGTCGTTCACGCCGTTGGCCGCGCCCAGCGCCCAGGCCGCTTCGTACTCCAGACCGCCGGAGGCGC
>Ga0208123_100815_pt1 | contig 11120 bp, 12 predicted proteins | sample LakWasMe92_HOW11_2_FD_183914 | JGI IMG/M metagenome (GOLD analysis project Ga0208123, IMG submission 183914) | Freshwater sediment methanotrophic microbial communities from Lake Washington under simulated oxygen tension - Sediment Metagenome... | ecosystem: Environmental > Aquatic > Freshwater >... | reverse complement strand
TCAAGGCTACGCCAGGTGTCTGAAAGAGATGGCGAAAGACGATGTGATTCAGATGCAGGGCGAGGTGGTGGAGAACCTGCCGAACGCGACCTTCCGCGTGAAGCTGGAAAACGGCCACATCGTCCTGGGACATATTTCCGGCAAGATGCGGATGCATTACATCCGTATCCTGCCGGGTGACAAAGTGACTGTCGAGTTGACGCCTTACGACTTGACGCGGGCACGGATCGTATTCAGGGCCAAATGAATTTGCAGGTTCCGGATAGTCTGGAATCAGGCGTTAGAAGTTTTAGGAGAGTGAAATGAGAGTTTCGGCTTCGGTCAAAAAAATTTGCCGCAACTGCAAAATCATCCGCCGCAAGGGTGTGGTGCGCGTGATCTGCACGGATCCCCGCCACAAGCAGCGTCAAGGCTGATTGCAAGAGTTATAGAGGACGAAAATGGCACGTATCGCTGGCATCAACATTCCGCCGCATAAGCATGCAGAAATTGGCTTGACCGCCATCTTCGGCATCGGTCGCACGAGCGCTCGCAAGATTTGCGATGCCTGCGGCATTGCATATTCCAAGAAGATCAAGGATCTGACCGACTCTGATCTGGAAAAAATCCGCGACCAGATCGCCGGCATCACCATCGAAGGTGACCTGCGTCGCGAGACCACGATGAACATCAAGCGTTTGATGGACATCGGCTGCTACCGCGGCTTCCGTCATCGCCGTGGCCTGCCCATGCGCGGCCAGCGTACGCGCACCAATGCCCGTACCCGCAAGGGTCCGCGCAAGGGCGCCGCAGCACTGAAGAAATAAACTGGCATTGAAAGATCACCATGGCTAAAGCTCCCGCCAATAATGCCGCGCAGCGTGTGCGCAAGAAGGTTCGCAAGAACGTGGCTGACGGTGTCGCCCACGTGCACGCCTCCTTCAACAACACCATCATCACGATCACCGATCGACAGGGCAATGCCCTGTCCTGGGCCTCGTCTGGTGGCCAAGGCTTCAAGGGTTCGCGCAAGTCCACACCGTTCGCCGCCCAGGTCGCGTCCGAAGTGGCTGGCCGCGCTGCCATGGAGCAGGGTATCAAGAACCTCGACGTCGAGATCAAGGGCCCCGGCCCGGGTCGTGAGTCGTCGGTGCGTGCTTTGGCCGCACTGGGCATTCGCATCAACCTGATCTCCGACGTGACGCCGGTGCCGCACAACGGCTGCCGTCCGCAGAAACGTCGTCGTATCTGATCGCGACCGCGATCAGAGGTCGTCGCATCTGACTGTTTTTTAACAAGCCCACCGCCACCGGCATAACGCTGGTGGCTCCCGCAGGTTACTGCGGAAGTTGACATAAAAGGAAGTTCAAGTGGCACGCAATCTCGGCCCCAAGGCCAAACTCTCCCGCCGCGAAGGCACCGACCTGTTCCTCAAGAGCGCACGCCGCTCGATCAGTGACAAGGCCAAATTCGACTCCAAGCCCGGTCAGCACGGCCGCACTTCGGGCGCCCGCACTTCCGATTTCGGTCTGCAGCTGCGTGAAAAGCAAAAAGTCAAGCGCATGTATGGCGTGCTGGAGCGCCAGTTCCGCCGTTACTTCGAGGAAGCCGACCGCCGCAAGGGCAACACCGGCGCGAACCTGTTGTTCCTGCTGGAGTGCCGTCTGGACAACGTCGTGTACCGCATGGGCTTCGGTTCGACCCGTGCCGAGGCACGTCAGATGGTCTCGCACAAGGCGATCACCGTGAACGGCAATTCCGTGAACATTCCGTCGTACTCGGTCAAGGCCGGCGACGTGATTGCCGTGCGCGAAAAGTCCAAGAAGCAGAACCGCGTGGTCGAGGCCCTGCAACTGGCCCAGCAAGTCGGGATGCCGGCCTGGGTGGAAGTGAACCTCGACAAGGCCGAAGGTACCTTCAAGAAGGTGCCCGATCGCGACGAATTTGGGTCCGATATCAACGAATCGCTGATCGTCGAGTTGTACTCGCGTTAATCAGTTTCGTTTTGAAATCCGTTCCCGGTTCGCAGGCTTGCGTTCCGGGTGCTTCACCAGCCTTACCGGTGTAACGAGCCGGGGGTATTGACAGGAAGTCTGCATGCAAACCAGTCTGCTGAAACCCAAAGCAATCAACGTCGAACAACTCGGCCCAAACCGCGCCAAAGTGGCGCTGGAGCCGTTTGAGCGTGGCTACGGCCATACCCTGGGCAATGCGCTGCGTCGCGTCCTGCTGTCGTCGATGCCGGGTTACGCTGCTACCGAAGTGACCATCGCCGGCGTTCTGCACGAGTACTCGTCGATCGACGGTGTGCAGGAAGACGTGGTCAACATTCTGCTGAACCTCAAGGGTGTGGTGTTCAAGCTGCACAACCGCGACGAAGTCACGCTCAGCCTGCGCAAGGACGGCGAAGGCGTCGTCACCGCGGCTGACATCCAGACCCCGCACGATGTCGAGATCATCAATCCCGACCACGTGATCGCCACGCTGTCGGCCGGCGGCAAGCTCGACATGCAGATCAAGGTCGAAAAGGGCCGTGGTTATGTGCCGGGCACCATGCGCCGTTACGGCGACGAGCCGACCAAATCCATCGGCCGCATCGTGCTGGACGCCTCTTTCTCCCCGGTCAAGCGCGTGAGCTACACCGTCGAGAGCGCCCGCGTCGAGCAGCGCACCGACCTGGACAAGCTGGTTGTCGAGATCGAGACCAACGGCGCCATCACCGCTGAAGACGCCGTGCGCGCTTCGGCCAAGATCCTGGTGGAACAGTTGGCCGTGTTTGCCCAGCTCGAGGGTAGCGAACTCGCCGCCTTTGACGCACCGGCACCGCGCAGCGGCAGCCAGTTCGATCCGATCCTGCTGCGTCCGGTCGATGAACTCGAACTGACCGTGCGCTCGGCCAACTGCCTGAAGGCCGAGAACATCTATTACATCGGCGACCTGATCCAGCGCTCCGAGAACGAACTGCTCAAGACCCCCAACCTGGGTCGCAAGTCGCTCAACGAGATCAAGGAAGTGCTGGCCTCCCGCGGTCTGACCTTGGGCATGAAGCTCGAGAACTGGCCGCCGGCCGCGCTCGAAAAGCGTTGATTTAAAATCATGTCCCGCCTCAAAATGGGGCGGACAAAAACCGGCCCTTTTGGGCTGGGTGCACCGGGCAGTACCTGATACGGCTGCCTGTTTAATAAAGAAAGGAAAGCACCATGCGTCACGGACACGGTCTCCGTAAACTCAACCGCACCAGCGAGCACCGCCTCGCCATGCTGCGCAACATGATGAATTCGCTCATCGAGCACGAAGTCATCAAGACCACGGTCCCCAAGGCCAAGGAGCTGCGCCGCGTTGTCGAGCCCATGATCACCCTGGCCAAGGAAGCCACGCTGGCCAACCGTCGCCTGGCTTTCGATCGCCTGCGTGACCGCGACAGCGTCACCAAGCTGTTCAACGACCTGGGTCCGCGTTTCAAGACGCGTCCGGGCGGCTACACCCGTATCCTCAAGATGGGTTTCCGCGTCGGCGACAACGCGCCCATGGCCCTGGTTGAACTGGTGGACCGCCCCGCTGAATCTTCTGAGACAGCGAAGGCGGAATAAGCTATAATGCTAGATTACCGCGCGATGGAGCAGCCTGGTAGCTCGTTGGGCTCATAACCCAAAGGTCGGAGGTTCAAATCCTCCTCGCGCAACCAACAAGGAAAAGCCCTCTTCTGAGGGCTTTTCTGCTTCTGGGCACTGTAACAAGCAGTGTCGTGAATGTAGGAGCCAGGCCAAAAGCCCCGCTCCCCCTTCTTGGAACCTGAACATGACCACTCGACGCCAATTCGGCCTGGCCGCAGCCTCGCTGCTGACTGCCCCCGCTCTGCTCAAGGCGCAGGGCAGCAACAAGATCATCCTTGGCCAGTCGGCCGCTTTCAGCGGGCCCGCTGCTGAACTGGGCATCCAGTTCCACCAGGGCGCCCGGATCTGGTTCGACCAGGTCAATGCCCTGGGCGGCGTCGCCGGCAAGACCATCGAGATCAAGACCCTGGACGACGGCTACGAGCCTGACCGTTGTGCCGCCAATACGCAAAAGCTGATTGCCGAGGACGTGTTTGCCCTGTTCGGCTACATCGGTACGCCGACCAGCCTGGCTGCGCTGCCATTGCTGAGCAAGGCGCAGGTGCCCTTCATCGCACCGTTCACCGGCGCCATGGGTCTGCGCGAGCCTTTTAACAAGCAGGTCTTCCACCTGCGCGCTTCCTACAACGACGAGACCGCACTGATCGTCAAGCAGCTCACCAATCTGGGCCTGAAGAAGATCGCGGTCTTCTACCAGAACGATGCTTATGGCAAGGCAGGCCTGGACGGCGTGACACTGGCGCTGGACAAACTTGGCCTCAAGCCCGTGGCCCAGGCCACGGTGGAGCGCAACTCGGTGGATGTGGCCGCGGCCGTGCGCGCCATCAACGCAGCCGGGCCGGACGCCGTGGTGCAGATCAGTGCCTACAAGTCTTGCGCTGCCTTCATCCGTGCTGCACGCCAGACCGGCTTTGGCGGCACCTTCTTCAATGTGTCCTTCGTGGGCACGCAGGCCCTGGCCGACGAGCTGGGCAAGGATGGTGCCGGCGTCGTGGTCTCGCAGGTCATGCCCTCGCCCTATTCTCTGGCACGCCCGATCGCTCGTGAGTTTTCCGAAGCGGTGAAGAAGGCCGGCGGCAATGCGCAGGCCAACTTCTCCAGCATGGAAGGCTACCTTGCCGCCAAGGTCGTGACCGAAGGGCTCAAGCGCGCCGGGACACGCATGAACAGCCGAGAAGGCCTGATCCAGGGCATCGAGGCCATCGGCAGCCAGAGCCTGGGAGGCTTCCAGCTCAACTTCTCGGCCAGCCAGCACGTGGCGTCGAGCTTTGTGGAGCTGTCCATGCTGACCGGCGACGGTCGGGTGCGCACCTGAAGCGGGCCGGGGATATCCCCGGCTGACAGAAGGTCGGGTGAAGGAATAGACTCCTACCCATGAAGGTCATCGATTCCATCGTCGCCCAGGCCGCCTCCATCGCAGCCATCCGGCGTGACATCCACGCCCATCCTGAACTGAGCTTCCAGGAGCGGCGTACCGCCGATCTGGTCGCGGCCCGCCTGACCGAATGGGGCATCCCCATCCACCGTGGTCTGGGGGGCACCGGCGTGGTCGGCATCATCCAGCAGGGCACTTCGAAACGTGCCATTGGCCTGCGTGCCGACATGGATGCCCTGCCGCTGCAGGAGAACAACACGTTTGCCCACACCAGCCGGCACGACGGCAAGATGCACGCCTGCGGGCACGATGGCCACACAGCCATGCTGCTGGCCGCAGCCCAGCATCTGGCGCAGCAGAGGCATTTCGACGGCACGGTCTACCTGATCTTCCAACCGGCTGAAGAGGGCGGCGCAGGGGCCAACGAGATGATCAAGGACGGCCTGTTCGAGAAGTTTCCGATGGAGGCCGTGTTCGGCATGCACAACTGGCCAGGCATGAAAGCCGGTACCTTTGCGCTGAGCCCGGGGCCGGTGATGGCGTCGAGCAACGAATTCAAGATCACCATCCGCGGCAAGGGCGGGCACGCGGCCATGCCGCACAACGCTGTGGACCCGGTCCTGGTGGCCTGCCAGATGGTGCAGGCTTTTCAGACCATCGTCAGCCGCAATCTCAAGCCCATCGACGCCGGTGTGATCTCGGTCACCATGATCCATGCAGGGCATGCCACCAATGTCATCGCCGACAGCTGCGAGCTGCAGGGCACGGTGCGCACGTTCACGCTGGAGGTGCTGGACCAGATCGAGGCGCGCATGCGCGAGGTGGCTCAGCACACCTGTACCGCCTTCGGTGCGCGCTGCGAGTTCGAGTTCGAGCGCAACTACCCTCCCACCATCAATGCCGAGCGCGAGGTGGAATTCGCCCGTCAGGTGATGGCCGGCATCGTTGGCGAGACCAACGTCCTGAAGCAGGAGCCGACCATGGGCGCCGAGGACTTCGCCTACATGTTGCTGGCCAAGCCCGGTGCCTATGCCTTCATCGGCAACGGGGATGGTGTGCACCGCGAGATGGGTCACGGCGGCGGCCCCTGCACCCTCCACAATCCGAGCTACGACTTCAATGATGAACTCATCCCGCTGGGGGCGAGTTACTGGGTGAGGCTCGCCGAGGCCTGGCTGGCGCCGCAGCGCTGACGCCGCCTCAGCGTGGCAGGCAGAAGCCGCGGTGCGCGGCGATCTGCAGCAGGCCTTCGAAGATCAGCGTATCGACCAGTTCAAAAGGCGTGGCCAGGCTGGGCGCCATCTTCCAGCCTGCGCCGCCTGCCATGACACACCAGGGTTCGGCGCCACAATGCTCGCGCACATGATCGACCATGCGCTCCATGGCGCCGGCAATCGCGTAGGTGCCGCCACTGGTCAGCGCATCACTGGTGTTGGTGGGGAATGGGCGCACCTCACCCGTGGGGACGTGCAGGCCAGCGGTGCCGGATTCGAGCGCACGCAGCATGATGCCGTGGCCGGGCAGGATGTAGCCCCCCAGAAACCGTCCCGAGGCGTCGATGGCTTCCACGGTGACGGCCGTGCCCACCATGGCCACCACGATGGGGCGCGGCTTACCCATGGCCAGCATGCCGTGCCAGGCGCCGATCATGGCCACCCAGCGGTCCGGTCCCAGCCGCGCAGGGTGGTCGTAGCCATTGCTCAGGCCGGCTTCGTGCGCGCTGGAAATGACCCAGTGCGGCGACACATCCCAATGCTCCATCTGGGCCTCGACGCGGTGCTTGACGGCATCACTGGCCACCACGCAGCCCAGCATGCAGCTGGGTGAGGGCAGACCGGCCCAGGCCGATTCGGCCAGTCGGTCGATGTGATCCAGGAATTCTGCCCCTTGGGCGAGGACCCGTGCACCGGGCTGCGGCGCATCGTAGAGGGCCCACTTGAGGCGGGTGTTACCAACGTCGATGGCGAGAAAAGACATGGCTTGTGATCCGTTGGCGACGGCTCACATCATAAAGGAAGCTGTTCAGCCCTGACGCCATGGCAGGCCGTGGTAGCGCCAGCCACCCTTGCGGCCGCGGTGGGCCAATTCGTCCGGATCGCCTTCGAAACCTTCCAGGATGTTGTAGGCCTCCAGGCCGAGTTCCGTGGCGCGCCGCGCCGCGGCAATCGAGCGCACTCCGCTGCGGCACAGCAAAACGGCTTTCTGGCCGGCCGCGACGGCGGCACGCAGGCCTGCATCGAAATCAGGGTTCGCAACCATGCCGGGCCATTGTTTCCAGGCCAGGGCGACGCTGCCGGGCACGAACCCCACCCACTCGCGTTCGGCGTCCGTACGGACGTCCACCAGGACGGCCTCGCCGGCCTGCACCCAGGACCAGGCCAGCTGCGGCGTGATGTTGCCCGCGTAGCCCTGGGCCGGCCGCACGGCCAAAAGCGCCGCGCCATCGGCATCGTGGCGCAGGCCGGAATGCAGATTCGCAGGCACGGCTTCGTCGATACGCTTGGGCTTGGGCAGGTCCAGCTTGTCCATGATGGCCCTGAACTCGGTCAGCGACTTGCCGGCTACGCGCGCATTGCCGGCCTTCTCGGCGCCGATGGTCGAATGGCTGCGGCCGTGGTAATCGTGGCCCGGCCAGACCACGGTGTTGTCCGGCAGCGCGAAGAGCACCTGGGTCAGGCTGTGGTACAGCGCCTCGGCACTGCCGGACTGGAAATCGGTGCGGCCGCAACCATTGATGAGCAGGGTGTCGCCGGTGAAAACGTGGCACTGGCCTTCGGATTCCCAGACGTAACTCATGCTGCCGGCGGTATGCCCGGGGGTGTGCAAGGCGCGGATGTGCTGAGCGCCGAAACGAAGCTCGGCACCGTCCAGCAACTGGATGGCCGCGGTGCGGATGCCGCAGGCCTCGGGGGCCGCGGTCAGGGCGCCGGTATGTTCTGCCAGCAGGCCGGCGCTTGTGACATGGTCGGCGTGGGCATGGGTCTCCACCGCCAGCACGAGCTGCAGGCCGTAATCACGCAGCACGCCCAGGTCGCGTTCGAGCTGTTCGTCGACCGGGTCGATGATGAGCGCCTCCCGGCTGTCGGTATCAAACAGCAGGTAGGTATAGGTGCTGGAGGCCGGATCGAAGAGCTGGATCGGTTTCATGGGGCGGACGGTCAGCCGGGCAGGACGAGAGAACAAGCCCCAAGGATACGCAAAAAAAGAGGGCCGCGTCATGCGAGTGACGCGGCCCTCCTGGCCGGGCGTGCGGGCCGCAGATCAGACGATCTTGACGCTCAGGTTGGGCAGGCCGTCGATGTGCATCTCGATCACGTCGCCTTTGACCACAGGCCCGACGTTCTCGGGCGTGCCCGAGTAGATGATGTCGCCGGGGAAGAGTTCGTTGGCCTGGGAGAGCTGGCTGATCTGCTCGGCCACCGACCAGATCATCTGGTTCAGGTTGGCGTTCTGCTTGACCTGGCCATTGACCTTGAGCCAGATGCTGCCTTTGGTGAAATGCTCGACCTGGCCGAGCTTGTGCACGGCACCGATGGGCGCCGACTTGTCGAAGCTTTTGCCGATCTCCCACGGCTTTTTCTGGTCGCCCATGGCGCGCTGCAGATCGCGTCGTGTCATGTCCAGGCCCAGGGTGTAGCCGTAGACCAGCTCGAGCGCCTTTTCCACCGGGATGTTGCGCCCACCCTTGCCCAGGCAGGCCACCAGTTCGGCCTCGTAGTGGTAGTTCTTGGTCAACGTGGGGTAGGGATGGTCGGCCACGGTGCCGGCGGCCACATACTGGATGGCGTCGGTCGGCTTCTGGAAGAAAAAGGGCGGTTCACGGTCCGGGTTGGAGCCCATTTCAATCGCATGCGCCCGGTAGTTGCGGCCGATGCAATAGATGCGGCGAACGGGGAACATCTCGTCGCTGCCGACGATGGGGATGTAGGTGTCGGCCACATCGAAGGGGCTCTTGGGTTTGTTCTGGGCCACGCCCGGCAGGGCGCAACCGGCCAGCGCACCGGTGGTGACCAGGGCCGTGTTCTGGAAAAAATGCCGTCGATCCATGGAAGTCTCCTCGTTGAAAATAATTTTGGTGTGGCTGAGCACAACAGATTTGTACCAGTGTCCGCAGTGGAATGGTGGGCGATTAGTGAAAACAGTTTCCCTGGAAGTGTGTGCAATATTGGTGAAAACCCCTAGGTGTATTCCGCGGCGCGCAGGCGCAGAATCCGGCCGAACAGTAAGTAAACTGATTGTTCTATCAGCCCCACTAGGAGATCACCTTGACCGATAACAAAACCCCCAATCGCCGCAGCCTGCTCAAGGGTGTTGCCGTCGCCGCCGGCGCCGTGGCCGCCCCGATGGTTGCCACCGCCCAGACCACCACCTCCCTGCGTTTCCAGAGCACCTGGCCGTCCAAGGACATCTTCCACGAGTACGCCATGGATTTTGCGTCCAAGGTCAATGCCATGTCCGGCGGCAAGCTCAAGATCGAAGTGCTGCCCTCGGGCTCCGTCGTGCCGGCCTTCCAGCTGCTGGAAGCCGTGAACAAGGGCACGCTGGACGGCGGCCACGGCGTGGTGGCCTACCACTACGGCAAACAGTCCGCGCTGGCCCTGTGGGGTTCCGGCCCGGCCTTCGGCATGGACCCCAACATGGTCCTGGCCTGGCACAACTACGGCGGCGGCAAGGCCCTGCTGGAAGAGATCTACAAGTCCATCAACATGGACGTGGTTTCCTACCTGTACGGTCCCATGCCCACCCAGCCCTTCGGCTGGTTCAAGAAGCCGATCGCCAAGCTGGCTGACGTCAAGGGCACCAAGTTCCGCACCGTGGGCCTGGCGGTTGACATGTACACCGACATGGGTGCTGCCGTGAACCCGCTGCCCGGCGGCGAAATCGTGCCGGCCCTGGACCGCGGCCTGATCGACGGCGCCGAGTTCAACAACGCCTCCTCCGACCGCCTGCTGGGCTTCCCCGACGTGGTGAAGAACTGCATGCTGCAGAGCTTCCACCAGTCCGGTGAACAGTTCGAAATCCTGTTCAACAAGGGCAAGTACAACTCGCTGCCGGCGGAACTCAAGGCCATGATCGACTACGGCGTGCAGGCTGCCAGCGCCGACATGAGCTGGAAGGCCATCGACCGCAACTCCAAGGACTACGTCGAGCTCAAGAAGGGCGGCGTCAAGTTCTACAAGACGCCGGATGCCATCCTGCAGGCCCAGCTGGCTTCCTGGGACAAGATCATCGAGAAGAAGGGTGCCGAGAACCCGCTGTTCAAGAAGGTGATCGAGTCGCAGAAGGCCTACGCCGAGCGCACCACCGCCTGGCAGAACGACTACATGGTCGACTTCAAGATGGCCTCGCGCCACTACTTCGGCAAGAAGCCGGCCAAGAAGGCCTGATGCACTGAGCGGTTAAAATCCGCCGTTCCCTGCTGAGGGCGCTGTGGTGTGAGCCACGGCGCCCTCGGCGCATTCTGACACTCTGACTTCAACCTGACCTGCTGGATCCCTATGCAGAATTTCCTACTCGCGGTCGACCGCCTGTCCACCTGGATAGGCAAGGCCTTTGCGTGGACCGCCCTCATTCTTACGCTCATGATCAGCTGGGAAGTGTTTTCGCGCTACGTGCTGAACCACCCCCACGCCTGGATGCTCGATTTCCAGATCATGATGTACGGCACGCTCTTCATGACGGCCGGCGCCTACACCCTCTCGAAAAACGGCCATGTGCGCGGTGACGTGCTCTACGGCTTCTTCCGCCCGCGCACCCAGGCCACGATCGACCTGATCCTGTACTTCGTGTTCTTCCTGCCCGGCATCACGGCGCTGACCTGGGCCGGTTGGACCTACTTCAACGAATCCCTGGTGATCCGCGAGCAGACCTTCTCGGCCGAGCCGCTGCCGATGTACCCCTTCAAGTTCATCATCCCGCTGTCGGGCGGCATCCTGCTGCTGCAGGGCATCGTCGAGATCATCCGCTGCATCCAGTGCATCCGTGACGGCGAGTGGCCGTCGCGCGAGGAGGACGTGGAGGAAGTCGACGTCGAGAAACTCAAAGCCATGGTCCATGTGAAAGACGAAGACATCCAGGCGCTGGACAAGTACGTCGTGAAGGAAGGCGCCCACAAATGAAAATCCGCAAAGAACTCTGGTTCGGCTTCAGCC
>Ga0208123_100813_pt1 | contig 11136 bp, 10 predicted proteins | sample LakWasMe92_HOW11_2_FD_183914 | JGI IMG/M metagenome (GOLD analysis project Ga0208123, IMG submission 183914) | Freshwater sediment methanotrophic microbial communities from Lake Washington under simulated oxygen tension - Sediment Metagenome... | ecosystem: Environmental > Aquatic > Freshwater >... | reverse complement strand
GGCCTTGCTGCACACATAGTTGCTGCCGTGTTCGTGCACTTCCGATCCGCAGATGGGGCAAGGGCCGAGCGCGGCGTCTTCAAACTCCACGATCTCGCCGGACTCTTCGCCCTTCTTGTCGTCGCCGAAGTCGAACTCGAGCTTGTAGTTGTGCGCCTCTTCGTCGTACTTGATGACGATCTCGGAGGTGAAGGGCCAGCCCGCCTTGGAACGGAAGCCCTCCAGCGGGCCGATCTTCTTGTCCCGCAGCAGGGCATTGGCCTCTGCCGTCTCGAACGTGCGGCCTGCGGGTGATTTGCCGAAGCTGAATCCACAAGGCTCCGCGCCCGCCTTGCCCACACAGGCAAAGCGGCGGTAGTTTTCCTTCACCACACCGCCGCAGTTGGGGCAGGGCGATTCAAGTGTGGCGTAGTCGCCGGGGATAGTGTCGCGGTCGTATTCCTTGGCCTTCTTGACCATGCGCTCGGTCATGGCGGCGATCTCGGCCATGAAGGATTCGCGGCTGAGCTGGCCCTTTTCCATCTGCGAGAGCTTGAACTCCCATTCGCCGGTCAGGTCGGCGCGGCAGAGTTCCTCGACCTCCAGCCCGCGCAGCAGCGTCATGAGCTGGAAGGCCTTGGCCGTGGGGATGATCTCGCGGCCCTCGCGCAGCATGTACTTCTCGGTCAGCAGGCCTTCGATGATGGCCGCACGCGTGGCAGGCGTGCCCAGGCCCTTTTCCTGCATGGCTTCGCGCAGTTCGTCATCGTCGATCTGCTTGCCAGCGCTTTCCATGGCGCCCAGCAGCGTGGCTTCGGAGTAGCGGGCGGGCGGCTTGGTCTTGAGGCCCTTGGGGTCAGCGGCCAGGGTGTTGACGCTCTCGCCAGGCTTCACGGGCACCAGGTTTTGGCCCTTGTCGCCGTCCTTGCCACCTTCCACCTCGTCGGCTGCTTCCTTGCCGTAGATGGCCAGCCAGCCCGGCTTGACCAGCACCTTGCCTTCGGTCTTGAAGCTGTGGGGCGCCACGGTGCTGATGCGCGTGGTCACCGTGTATTCCGCGCTCGGGAAGAACACAGCCATGAAGCGGCGCACGACCAGGTCGTACAGCTTTTGCTCGGCCTCGCTCAGGCCGCTCGGCGCCTGCAGCGTGGGGATGATGGCAAAGTGATCGCTGACCTTGCTGTTATCGAAGATGCGCTTGGACGGGCGCACGTAGTTGTTGTTCAGCGCCGTGAGCGCGTGGGGCGCCAGATGCCGCATGCCGCTGTCGGCCAGCATCTCGAAGGTCTGCTTGGCCACCGGCAAATAGTCTTCCGGTAGCGCGCGCGAGTCGGTACGTGGGTAGGTCAGGGCCTTGTGGCGCTCGTACAGGCTTTGCGCCAGGGCCAGCGTGGTCTTGGCCGAAAAGCCGAACTTGCCGTTGGCCTCGCGCTGCAGGCTGGTCAGGTCGAACAGCAGGGGCGATGCCTGTGTGGTGGGCTTGCTTTCTTCGGTGACCGTGGCCTGCTTGCCGCGCACGGCGTTGGCTATTGACTGTGCCTCGGCGGCGGACCACACGCGGTCCGCGCGCATTTCCACATCCTCGCCCTTCTTCCACTTGGGGTCGAACCACTTGGCGGGGTACTCGCCGGCTTCCGCGCCAAAGGTGGCGTGGATTTCCCAATAGTCGCGGCTGATGAACTTGCGGATCTTTTCCTCGCGCTCCACCACCAGCGACAGCGTGGGCGTCTGCACCCGGCCCACGGTGGTCAGGAAGAACCCACCATCGCGCGAGTTGAACGCCGTCATGGCCCGCGTGCCATTGATGCCCACCAGCCAGTCGGCCTCAGAGCGGCTGCGGGCCGCGCTGGCCAGGCCCGCCATCTGCTGCTCGGTGCGCAGCGCATCAAAGCCGTCGCGGATGGCCTGGGGCGTCATGGACTGCAGCCACAGGCGCTTGACCGGTTTGCCCAGAGGCTTGGCGCCACCGGCGTACTGTTCGATCAGGCGGAAGATCAGCTCCCCCTCGCGGCCCGCGTCGCAGGCGTTGATGAGCTGTGTCACGTCCTTGCGCTTGGCCTGCTTGACCACCGCGTTCAGGCGGCTCTTGGTCTTGTCCACGGGCTTCAGGTCAAAGTACGGCGGGATCACAGGCAGGTGCGCAAAGCTCCACTTGCCGCGCTTCACGTCAAACTGCTCGGGGGCCTGGATCTCCACCAGGTGGCCCACGGCGCTGGTGACTACATAGCGGTCGTTCTCGAAGTGGTCTTCGTGCTTCTCGAACTTGCCCGCCACGGGGGTCAGTGCGCGCACGATGTCTTGCGCCACCGAGGGTTTCTCTGCAATTACCAGGGTCTTGGTCATTTTTTGGTTTCTCGCCAGTCTGGCTGTCCGGCATCCGGCCGGTCGCTTCTACAATTCGTTGCCTCACGCGTACACGCGCACGCGCATGTGTGCATATTCAAGTTAACAGAGTTTTTGCCATGCCCCGCACCGCACCGCCTGCAACCCCGACCCCCGCGCAGGGCCGTCGCATCCAGACCCGGCGTTCGGGCGTGCACGGCAAGGGCGTTTTTGCCGTGCAGGATATTGCAGAGGGCGAAGTCCTTGTCGAATACACGGGTGAAGTGATCGGCTGGCAGGAGGCGCAGGACCGGCACCCGCACGACCCCTTGCAGCCCAACCACACGTTCTACTTCCATGTGGATGAAGACCACGTGATCGATGCAAAGTTCGGTGGCAATTCGTCGCGCTGGATCAACCACAGCTGCAACCCCAACTGCTACGCCGACGAGCGGGACGGCCGCATTTTCATCACCGCGCTACGCAACATCCAGGCGGGCGAAGAGCTGAACTACGACTACGGCCTGATCATCGAAGAGCGCTACACCCCGAAGCTCAAGGCCGAATACCCCTGCTGGTGTGGCAGCCCCAACTGCCGGGGCACGCTGCTGGCGCCCAAGCGCGGCTGGGCACCTCCCGTGCCGCTGCCGCCGTCCAAACCTTCCGCCAAGGCCGCCAAAAAGGCCCGGCGATGAATGCCCCCATCCGCTGGCCTGCCGAGGCCGTCTGGGAAGCGGTGTCACCGCTGTTACCGGGCTTTACCGTCGAGGTGCTGCCCACCATCGACTCCACCAACACCGAATTGATGCGCCGTGCGCGCAACGGCCAGTGCGAGCCCACCTTGCTGGTGGCCGAGCAGCAGACTGCCGGGCGCGGGCGGCTGGGGCGGGTGTGGCAAAGCGATGTGGGGGCTTCTCTCATGATGTCCTTGGGACTGCCGCTGGCCCCCCAGGACTGGTCCGGCCTGTCGCTCGCCGTGGGGGTGAGCGTGGCTGAAAGCCTGCAGCCCGTGCTGCCTGCGCTGGGGGCGGGGCAGCCTGCGCGTGTGGGGCTCAAGTGGCCCAACGACCTGTGGCTGGGCGGCGCTGCGGGCGACCGCAAGCTGGGTGGCATCCTGGTGGAGACGGCCAGTTTTGTGGCACCCCAGGCTGTGGCTTCGCAGGCCAGCACCAGCACCGCGCGCTATGTGGTGGTGGGCATTGGCATCAACGTGCTGCCGCGCAGCCCCGAGGGCATGAGCATGCCCCCCGGCAGCCTGCAGGAGGTGGAGCCGGGCCTGGACGCACCCACCGCCCTGCTGCGCATCGTGCCGCCGCTGGTGGCCATGCTGCAGTCGTTTGCGGGCTATGGGTTTGCGCCCATGCAGCCCCGCTTTGCGGCACGTGATGTGCTGCAGGGCCGCGCGGTGACGCTGAGCGACGGCCACACCGGCACCGCGCATGGCGTGGGCGATGATGGCGCGCTGCTGGTGCACACAGCCGGTGGCATGCAGGCCATCACCAGTTCTGAAATCAGCGTCCGGCCGGCGGCGGTGCCACCGGTGTGAGACAGCTTCCTCTTCCGATGCGAGTGTTCTTGAAAGGCCGCGCCCCATGCTCCGTCTTGCCGTGATCGTGCTGCTGCTGGCCAACGCGGGCTACTACGCGTGGTCTCAAGGGCTGCTGCGCCAGTTTGGCTATGCGCCGCAAGAGCAGTCCGAGCCCCAGCGCATGAACCAGCAGATCCGGCCCGAGACGTTGCAGATCCTGAAGGTCAACCCCAGCAAGACCTCCTCTGCTGCGCCCCCCGCCCCCACCCCTGCTTCCCCATCCCAGGCCACCGCCGCCAACTATTCCCCCACCCCCGCCTCCACACCGGCTGCCCCGGCCCCCGCAGAATCTGCCGAGTGCCTGCAGGCCGGCGTCTTCGACGAGCGCCAGGCCGAAGTGCTGCGCACGGCGGCTGCTGGCTTGCCCTCAGGCAGCTGGATGCTGGAGCCCACGCCCGTGCCGGGCCGCTGGATGGTCTACATGGGGCGCTTTGACGATGTGGAAACACTGGACCGCAAACGTGCCGAGCTGCGCGCCCGCAAGGTGGACCACGACCGCGCCGGGGGCACGCTCGAACTGGGCTTGTCGCTGGGCCGCTTTGCATCGAAAGAGGCGGCCGAGCGCGAGCTGGCCAACCTCGGCAACAAAGGTGTGCGCACGGCGCGCGTGATCCAGGAGCGCGCCGAATCCCCCGGCTTCACGCTGCGCCTGTCTGCCGTGAACGACGCGCTGCGGGCACAGCTGGATGTGCTGCGCACGGCCATGGCGGGCAAGACGCTGCGCACCTGCGGCTGAGCACCTTCACCATGAACGAAGAGCAGACATCCATCCAGTGCGGCGAGCACGGAGAGGCCGCGCCCACCTACGTGTGCGGCCACCTGTGCCGCCACCCGGTGCAGCGCTGGTTTTGCGATGCGCCGTCGCCAGACACCCCTTACCCGGACGCCTGGTGTGCGAGCTGCCATACCGAGCTGCTCAAGACAGGCGGCGAGTGGAACGAACACAACGCGGACTGCCTGGACCTCCAGATCCTGTGCCACCACTCTACCAGGACTCCATGGCAAGCAGCGTGGAGGCCCTGGACGGTGATGCCGAGGCCGCCTGGATCGATGTGGTGACACAGGGGCACCATGCGCTGCGGGACAAGCAGCGCGCACTGGAGCAGGACCACGGCATCTCGCACTTTGAACGCTGGGACTACGACCAGGCGGCAGGCACCTTGACCTTTTCAGACGGCGGTGTGCCCCGCCTGGTGGCCGACATCGAGTTCATCGGCTCCGTGTCGGAGGCCAGCGGCACCTGGCTGTGGGCCTGGGCCAATTTCCACAACGAGGCCCCGGTGGTGTCGCGCATCGCTGCGGTGCGGGAGTGGGGCGAAACCCAAGGCTTCCTGCACCTCACGGTGCCGCTGTGGAAGGGCGATGCTACCGATGGCTGGGAGCTGTCGGGCGTGGCCGCGCAGGTGCTGGGCGCCCAGGGTGTGTACCGCGTGCCCACGGGCCGGGGTTTTTTGTACATGGCCTTGATGTCGGTGCAGCGCGTGGCGTGAGCACGGTTGCTGCGCCAACCCCGGTGCAGCGCTATGGCAACGGTATGGCGCGCGTCCCGCCCTGCCGCATGAGCCAGACGCGGTCCAGCGGCAGGCCACGCTGCGCCAGTGCGGCGGCCAGGTCGCGCGGCGGGTGGTCGAAGGCCTCCTGCGTCAGCATGAACGTGCCCCAGTGCACACCCATGGCCTGCCTGGCTTCCACGTCCAGCATGAGCTGCACGGCGTCCTCGGGGTTCACGTGCATGGGCTTCATGAAGTCGCGGGGCAGATAGGCGCCGATGGGCAATGCCAGAAAGTCCACCGGCCCCAGGCGCTGGCGGATGGCCTTGAAGTCGTCGCTGTAGCCCGTGTCGCCCGGGAACAGAAAGCGCCAGGGCGCAGCCGCCTGCGGGCGCGACCATTCCAGCAGGTACCCACCCCACAGCGAGGCATTCGTATCCCACGGGGTGCGGCGGCTCCAGTGCTGCGACGGCGTGAACACCACGCGCACGCCGGGGGCGATGTCGGCGTGCTCCCACCAGTTCAGCGCGGTGACGGGGCCCATGCCCCGCTGCGTGAACCAGTCGGCAAGCCCCAGCGGCACCACAAAGCGGGGCGACTGGCCCGCGTCGCGCAGGCGGCGCAAGGTGCCGTAGCAAAGGTGGTCGTAGTGGTTGTGCGAGATCAGCACCACATCGATGGGCGGCAGGTCCTCGGGCGCCAGGGGCGCAGGCACACGGCGCGGGGCACCGAAGCGGCCCAGGGGGCCCGCAAAATCGCACAGCGTGGGGTCGATCAGCACGTTGAGGCCCGCCACCTGCAGCAGCATGGAGACATGGCCCAGCCAGGTGATCACGGGGGCCTGCTGGCGCTGTGCCAGGCGCGCGGGGTCCACGGGCTGGGTCCACTGCCGGGCAAAGGCCGCGTAGCCGCCCGCAGGCTCGCTGCGCGGCTTGAAATCGCCGCGCAGCGAGCGCCAGACCATTTCGTACCAGGGGAAGTTGCCGATCACCACGTCAGGGTGCGTGTTGGCAAAGCGGCGGGGCGGTGAGGTCATGGTGGGGGGCTGCGTCCGTGCAAAAAGATCGGGCCAGGCTACGAGGCCGCATGATGCCGGATGCCCGGTGCTGTGGCGGGTTGCCGGCGCATCAACCCTGCGGCGTGGTGGCCTTGTCCTCTGCCACGCCAGCGGCAGGGCCCGCCACGGTGTCAGCTGCCCGCCACCACGTCCCGCGCCGCAAAACGCACGCTGAAGCGTGCGCCGGGCGGAGTCTGGCCAGGGCGTGCGTCTTCGAGCGTGACCTCGGCATCGTGCTTGCTGGCAATCTCGAGCACGATGGGCAGGCCCAGGCCGGAGCCGTCGGCCTCGCTGCCCAGGGCGCGGTAGAACGGCTGGAACACCAGCTCGCGCTCGGCCTCGGGCACGCCGGGGCCGGAGTCCTCGACCTGCAGCAGCAGCACATGGCCGAAGGTGTCGGCCAGCACGCGGGCAGTGACCACGCCGGGCTTGTCGGGCGTGGAGGGCGTGTAGTTGATGGCGTTGTCCACCAGGTTGCGCACCAGCTCCTTGAGCAGCGTGGGGTTGCCGTCGATCAGCACGCCCGGCGATCCAGGCTCGGCGCCGTCGTAGCCCAGGTCGATGTGCTTGTCGAGCGCACGGGGCACCGAGTCGCGCACCACCTCGATCACCAGGCGCGCCAGGTCGCAGGGCTGGCGGGCAATGCCCACGCCGCTGCCCTCGGCCCGCGCCAGCGCCAGCAGTTGGTTGACGGTGTGAGTGGCGCGGATGCTGGAGCGCCCGATCTGCTGCAGCGAGCGCTTGAGCTCTTCGGTGCTGGTGCCTTCGCGCTGTGCCAGGTCGGCCTGCATGCGCAGGCCCGCCAGCGGGGTCTTGAGCTGGTGGGCTGCATCGGCCAGAAAGCGCTTTTGCGTGGCCAGCGAATCGTTCAGCCGCGTGAGCAGGTCGTTGACGGACGACACCAGCGGCGCCACTTCGAGAGGCACGGTGCGGTCGTCCAGTGGCGAGAGGTCGTCGGGGTTGCGCGCGCGGATGCGCTGCTCCAGCTGGTTGAGCGGCTGGATGCCCCGCGCCAGCGCCAGCCACACCAGCAGCACGGCCAGCGGCAGGATGACGAACTGCGGCAGCATCACGCCCTTGATGATTTCGGTGGCCAGCACGCTGCGTTTTTCGCGCGTCTCGGCCACCTGGACCAGCGCCACCGGCGTGTCTTTCAGCGGCAGGCGCACCCAGATGTAGGCCACGCGGATGTCGATGCCGCGCATCTCGGCATCGCGCAGCCGCACCTCGCCCGACAGGGGCACCTCGTCGCTCGGGGGCTCGGGCAGTTCGCGCTCGCCCGAGAGGAACTCGCCGCCCGGGCCGATGACCTGGTAGTACACGATGTCGGAGTCGTCGGCGCGCAGGATCTCGCTGGCGGGCTGGGGCAGGTTGAACTGGGCCTTGTCGCCCACCACGCTCACCAGTTGGGCGAGGGCGTGGGCGTTGTACTCCAGCGCCCGGTCAAACGGCTTGTTGGCCAGGCCCTGCGCCACCAGCCAGGTCAGCGCCAGGCTCACAGGCCACAGCAGCAGCAGCGGCGTGAGCATCCAGTCGAGGATTTCGCCGAACAGGGAGCGCTGCTCGCGCTGGAAGATCTTCACAGCGGCCGCCGTGGCATTTTTGAAGCCAAAACACCCGATAGCGCTAGATTCATATGCACAAGCTGCTATCGTTTTGATAGTTAACTGGGGATCTTCTCAAGGCAGTAGCCCAGGCCGCGCACGGTGGCGATGCGGATGGGCCCGCCTTCGATCTTCTTGCGCAAGCGGTGGATGTAGACCTCGATGGCGTTGTTGCTCACCTCCTCGCCCCACTCGCACAGGCGCTCCACCAGCTGCTCCTTGCTCACCAGCCGGCCGGCGCGCTGCAGCAGCACTTCCAGCAGGCCCAGCTCGCGGGCGGACAGCTCGATCATCTTGCCGTCGATGGTGGCCACGCGGCCGGCCTGGTCGTACACCAGCGGGCCGTGCTTGATGGCGCTGCTGGTGCCGCCCATGCCCCGGCGCGTGAGGGCACGCACGCGGGCTTCGAGCTCTTGCAGGCTGAAGGGCTTGGCCATGTAGTCGTCGGCGCCAAAGTCCAGGCCCTTCACGCGTTCTTCCACGCTGTCTGCGGCGGTGAGGATGAGCACCGGCAGGGCGGAGCCCCGGCCGCGCAGTTTTTTCAGCACCTCCAGCCCATGCATCTTGGGCAGGCCCAGGTCCAGGATGAGCAGGTCGAACTCGTTGTTGGTCATGAGCGCCGCGTCGGCCTCGCTGCCGCTGGCGACATGGTCCACCACGGCGCCCGAGGCACGCAGCGTGCGCAGCAGGCCATCGGCCAGCACCTGGTCGTCTTCGGCAATGAGGATGCGCATGCGGACTGTCTCCTTGGGTGGTGCGGCCCGTGGGCGGGCCTGTGTCGTCATTGTCTGCCTGTGCGAGGATTTTAGGCGCCAGCTCCCTGTCCGGCGCCTTTGGCTGGCTGCAAGCTTGGGACACGGAAAATGGCGGCCATGCACATCCTGCTCATCGAAGACGACCTGGACCTGGGCCAGGCCCTGCTGCAAGCCCTGCAGCAGGGCGGCTTCACTGTGCAATGGCTGCGCAGCGTGGCCGCCACGCCGCCCCTGCCCGACGCCAACGAGGTCGCCGCCGTGCTGCTGGACCTGACCCTGCCCGACGGCCAGGGCATGGCGCTGCTGCGCCGCTGGCGCCGCGCGGGCCTCAGCCTGCCGGTGATCGTGATCACGGCCCGCACTGCCTTGCAGGACCGGCTCGACGGCCTGGATGGCGGGGCCGACGACTACGTGCTCAAGCCTTTCGACGTGCCCGAGTTGCTGTCGCGCCTGCACGCCGTGTTGCGGCGCAGTGCGCGCCAGGCCAGCGAGGAGTGGACGCTGGGCGCGCTGCGCGTGGCGCCCCGGCGGCACGAGGCCTGGGTGGGCGACGAGCCCCTGGCGCTGTCACCGCGCGAGTTCCGGCTGCTGGTGGAGCTGGCGCGCGAACCCGGCAAAGTGGTGGCCAAGAACGTGCTTGCCCAGCGTCTCGAACCCCTGGGCGACGCGCTGGACGCCGCCACGCTGGAGGTGCATATCTCCAACCTGCGCAAGAAGATCGGCGCAGAGCGCGTGGTCACGGTGCGTGGCGTGGGCTACCGGCTGCAGCCATGACTCCACCGACCGAAACCCCCGCGCCCCCACGCGGCTGGTGGGGCCCGAGCCTCATGCGCCGCACCCTGCTGGCGCTGCTCGCGGCCATGGCGTTGGTGTGGCTGGTGCTGCTGGGCCAGGCGGCCATCACCCACTACCGCGCCATGGACACCAACCCCGGCGTGCGCCAGCTCGCGCAGGGGCTGGCAGGGGCGCTGGCCACGCTGGACCAGCCCGCCGAGGCCCGCGCGCTGGTGCACGGCATGGCCCACACCCTCAACGCCATGCGCGCCGATGTGGACCTGCTGCAGGGCACCTCGGTGCTGCTGCAGCTGCAGGACCGTACAGGCCAGCTTCTGCATAGCAGCACGGCCGGTGTGCGCGCGGTGGTGCTGGCAGGCGACGCGGGCCATGCCGCGATGGACGTGGCCGGCACACCCCATTGGGTGGCCTGGGAAAGCACGGGCCCCTGGCGCGTGGTGGTGGCCGAGCCCCGCCTGGCCGATGCGCGGCTGCTGGGCTTCATGGGCGAAGACCTGGCGGCCTCGGTGCTGCTGGCGCTGCCGCTGGTGGGCCTGCCGCTGTGGCTGGCCGTGCGCACGGGGCTGCGCCCGCTGGCGCGGCTGGATGCCCAGATCGCCGCGCGCTCGGCCAACGACCTGCGGCCGCTGCAGCACCTTCCGCCCCAGCGCGAGCTGCACGGCCTGGCCCAGTCGTTCGACCAGCTGCTGGCCCGCCTGCGGGCCCACCTGGCGCGCGAAAAGGCCCTGGTGCACGACGCGGCCCACGAACTGCGCACGCCCATGGCCGTCATCGCCACCCAGGCCCATGTGCTGGCGCAAGCCCCCGAAGGCCCCGCACGCGCGCAGGCCAGCGAGGCGCTGACGCGCGCCGTGCAGCGCGCCGCGCACCTGAGCGAACAGCTGCTCATGCTGGCAGCCCTGGAAGAAGCCCCCGCGCTGGACTCCGCCGCGCCCCAGGACCTGATGGCGCTGCTGCAGGACTGCCTGGCAGAGCGCGCGGGCTGGGCCGAGGGCCTGGGCGTGGAGCTGTCGCTGGACGGCCCGGACACCCTGGAGCTGCCGTTGGACCGCCAGCTGCTCTGGTCCGCCCTGGGCAATGTGCTGGACAACGCGCTCAAGCACGGCTGTGGCCCCGGTGCGGGGCGCGAGGTGCAGTTGCGGGTGTGGCAGGAGGGCGGCGACGTGGTGGTCTGGATTGCCGACGACGGCCCGGGCATAGCAGCCGGTGAGCAAGACCGGGTGTTCGAGCGCTTCTGGCGCTCGCCACGCGCGCGCAGCAGCGGATCGGGCCTGGGGCTCACCATTGCGCAGCAGGCCATCGGCCACCTGGGCGGGCAGGTCCGCCTGGGCCCCGGGCTGCACGGGCGGGGCGTGGGCTTCACGCTGCGCTGGCCGGTGGCGGGCTGACACCCCGCGCCCGGCAGCCACCCCTCTGCGCTGATCTTTGGGTTCGCCCAAGGTTGGCGTTTCAACAATCCCGGCATCTTCTTCACTTCACGAGATGCCATGAACCCTACCCACCTTGTTACCCCTTCCACGGCGCGCAGCGCCCTCCTCCTCTCGCG
>Ga0208123_100812_pt1 | contig 11139 bp, 9 predicted proteins | sample LakWasMe92_HOW11_2_FD_183914 | JGI IMG/M metagenome (GOLD analysis project Ga0208123, IMG submission 183914) | Freshwater sediment methanotrophic microbial communities from Lake Washington under simulated oxygen tension - Sediment Metagenome... | ecosystem: Environmental > Aquatic > Freshwater >... | reverse complement strand
AAAATCGACCGTATATCAAAAACCTAAAGTTGATTTTAATTCTGCAGATTACGAATCAAAACAAGTGTTTTATACTTCAAAAGATGGCACAAAAGTTCCGATGATAATTACGTATAAGAAAGGCACAAAATTAAACGGACAAAATCCAACTGTATTATACGGTTATGGCGGATTTAATGTGAGTTTAACTCCTTCTTTCAGTATTGCTAATGCCGTTTGGTTAGAAAATGGCGGAATTTACGCTGTTGCGAATTTACGCGGTGGTGGTGAATACGGTAAAAAATGGCACGATGCTGGAACACAATTGAAAAAACAAAACGTTTTTGATGATTTCATTGCCGCGGCTGAATATTTGATTAAAGAAAACTACACTTCATCTGATTATTTAGCGATAAAAGGTGGTTCAAACGGTGGATTATTAGTTGGTGCCGTTATGACACAACGTCCAGATTTGGTAAAAGTGGCTTTACCAGCGGTTGGTGTTTTAGACATGTTGCGTTACCATACGTTTACAGCTGGAGCAGGTTGGGCTTACGATTATGGAACATCTGAACAAAACAAAGAAATGTTTGAATACATTAAAGGTTATTCACCAGTTCATAATGTGAAAGCAGGTACGAAATATCCAGCTACAATGGTAACAACAGGCGATCATGACGACCGAGTAGTTCCAGCACACAGTTTTAAATTTGCTGGAGAATTACAAGCGAAACAAGCTGGAGATAACCCAGTTTTAATTCGAATTGATGTAAATGCGGGGCACGGAGCTGGAAAATCGGTTGCGGCTACGATTCAAGAAAATGTGGATATGCAAGTCTTTACACTTTACAATATGGGTGTTAAAGAATTGAAATAGAAAAGTTAAAAAACTGATAAAAGAGCCTTCGGGCTCTTTTTTTATGCAATAAAATTTCAAAAAACGGGTTTTCTAATTATGAGAATTTTAGTTTTTATATCAATTATTATTACTTCTATTGGATTACAAAGTTGTAATTCAACCGTTAAAAGTGTGTGTCGAGATGACTTTAGAAGTGCTTCAAAACCTGAAATCGAAAAAGTTCAAAAAGAAGTCAATGCCAAAAACAGTAACAAAAGTATTTTATTTCTAACTCAAGTGTACAAGGGAGAAAAAATCATCATTTCACAAAATGGAAAAACGATTTACTCTGAATATCCCATCACTAATTTAAACAACAGAATTGCTTCTTATTTAAGTTTCAACAACCAACAAGATTTGGTAATTAAAGATATAAGTTCTAAAAAAGAAATCTTAATTCCTACCAAAAAATCAAGCAAACACAAATATGTTTATGTAATGAAAAAAGTAACTAAAGGAAAATTTCAATTCATTATTACCTATAGCAATACACTTAGACCTATTTAACATTTCTAGCTAATTGCCCATCACCATAAAATTGCATCAATACAAAAGCGCCAATTAAACTTGAAGCAACACCTTCAAAGAATAAAACTCCACAATACTGAATGATATTTATTTTTCCAACAAAAAAGAAAGTATCAGACAATGTTGTTAAATAGCTTTCTCCTCCTTTTGTATAGATGAATGCAATTAAACCAACTATTCCGAGGAAAACGCCTAACACTCCTGTTAAAAATCCAGAAAATAAATTTTCAAAATAGTCCATTTTCCCTTTATCGTAATTATGCTTGATTGTTTTATGAATTCCGTATAAAACTATAAAAGCGTTTAACGAGCGTAAGTAATTTTTACTTGCCAATCCTAAAAAATCCATTAATAGGAAAAACAATCCGATACCTAAAAAAATTAGGAATGCATTTTTTAATACTGTTTTATTTTTCATAATTTCCAGAGTTTAGATTAATAAAATTACAAATTTTAATCTAAACTACTGAAAATCAATATATAAAAATAAGTTAAATTAAAAACGATTGTCGCCGTCAAGCATTCTTCCTAATCCTCCAAGTAAACTTCCTTCCTCTCTACTGCTTCCACCAGCTTTTGGTGCCGATGCTATAATTCTATCTGCTAAACGAGTAAATGGTAACGATTGAATATAAACAATTCCAGGACCACGAAGCGTTGCAAAGAAAATCCCTTCACCTCCAAAAATGGTGTTCTTAATACCTCCAACAAATTCGATATCGTAATCTACGTCTTTGGTAAACCCAACCAAACAACCTGTATCTACACGAAGTAATTCTCCTGATTGCAATTCTTTTCTGGCTAAAGTTCCGCCTGAATGTACAAATGCCATTCCATCGCCTTCTATTTTTTGCATGATAAAACCTTCTCCTCCAAACAATCCAGTTCCTAATTTTTTAGAAAATTCAATTCCAACAGAAACACCTTTTGCAGCGCATAAAAAAGAATCTTTTTGGCAAATGAATTTTCCTCCAAATTGTTGCAAATCAATCGGTACAATTTTTCCTGGATATGGAGAAGCAAAAGACACTTTTCGTTTTCCAAAATCTAAGTTTTGATAAGCTGTCATAAATAAACTTTCGCCTGTTAAAACGCGTTTACCTGCCGATAAAAGTTTTCCAAAAATTCCTGCTTGTTGTTCTTGACTTCCATCTCCAAAAATAGTTTCCATTTTGATGCCGTTTTCCATCATCATGAAACTTCCAGCTTCAGCAATGACTACTTCTTGCGGATCTAATTCTATTTCCACATATTGCATTTCTTCACCATAAATATGGTAATCTATTTCGTGTGCTTGCATAATTTTTAGTTTTCTTAATTAGTCGAAAAGAAAAATAAAATGTTACTACAAAACCCAAAAACCGAAAATAATATTGTTTTCAGTTTTAAATAATAAAAAATGTTTTATATGTAAATTAAAAATGACCTAAAACAGATTTTCGAATTAACGAATTGAATGCCTTATATCCTAATAATCGTCTTATATAACTCATGAAATTAGCATCAAATCCAATAGTATATCGTTTGAAATTTTTCTTTGGATTTTCAGCAATATTGAATATAGCTTTTGTAATAATAGGAGTAAGATTTATATTCTTCTTAGTTTTTTTATGTAAAATGGCAGTCACTTTATCCATTAACCTGTTGTAAGTATGAATTTTAGTTGTATTACATTTGGCAACATTAGATTGAAAAGAAGTTGGAGCGTTTCCAAATTGAACCGTACTAACACTAATATTAAAATCAAGAAGTTCATATGCCATACATTCTGAAAAACTTTCAACTGCTTGTTTAGTCGAGTGATAAAAACTACCTAATGGTAAGTTGACCAAACCTGCAATTGAAGAAATAGTGATGAATTGTCCAGAATTTTGACTTCTAAACACAGGGATGAAAGCTCTACAAACTTTGACAGCTCCTAACCAATTAACATTAACAATGTTATCAATTTTATGATCTTCAGACAACTCTACAAAACTCCTATACCCCAGCCCAGCATTGTTTAAAACAACATTGACTATTTTGTGCTCGTTAAGAATTTTATTTTTTGCTCTTATAATACTTTCAGTTGAAGTAACATCAAGTTCATAACAAAACACATTTGGAGTTGTTGCTAAACCATCCGCCAAATCAATTGAAATCATGGTAGCTATAACCGTCCAATTATTTTTCGCAAAATACAAAGCAGTTTCTTTACCTATTCCACTGGAAGCTCCAGTTATTAATATAGTCTTATTCAAGATTTTCTTTTTAGTAATCTAATTTTACATAACCGATTTCACGACTAATTCGCGCTTTTCTGCGATTAATGTAAGAGGATGAATTAGATGCTTTGTATTTTCTAGGATTAGGAAGAATAGCCGCAATTCCGGCAGCTTCATAACGGGTTAAACTAGCGGCATCTTTTCTGTACCAATGTTTAGCTGCTGCTTCGGCTCCGTAAACTCCATCACCCATTTCGATACTATTAAGATAAACCTCCATGATACGTTTTTTACCCCAAATTAATTCAATTAAAACGGTGTAATACGCTTCTAAACCTTTACGAACATAACTTCTACCTTGCCAAAGAAAAACATTTTTTGCCGTTTGTTGCGAAATAGTACTTCCTCCTTTTAAGCGTTTACCTTTTTGATTGTTCTTGAAGGCTTTTTGCATAGCTTCAAAATCGAAACCAGAATGTTCTAAAAAACGACCATCTTCGCTAGCGATAACTGCTTTTTGAAGGTTTAATGAAATTTCATCAATTGGCACCCATTCGTGACTGCATATCATTTCTTTCCCATCTTTATTATGTTCTAAAGCGCGCATACCCATTAAAGGTGTAAACGGAACTGGAACAAATTTGAAAAGTAAAACAACCGAAAAACTAATGATATTGAACCATAAAAAAACCAACCATAAGAAACGTAAAATCTTTTGACCTGTAGTTCTTTTTTTTGCTGGTTTTTTTGCTGAAGTCTTTTTACTTGGAGTAATTTTTTTTGCCATTCTATATTAAATCTGCTAATTCTTGTCCGACTAAACTACCTATAGCAACTCCCATTCCACCCATGCGAACTCCGCAATAAACGTTATTTGAAAGTTGTTCCACTATAGGTTTTTTATGAATTCCCACGCCCATAGTGCCGCTCCATCGGTGTTCAATTTCGAACTCCTGATGTGGCAAAATTACCGTTTTTAATAACTCTTCCAAACGATTTTGAATCAATTCGGTTGTATCATGAGAAGTTGTGGTTTCCCCTTCGAAATCTAAGTTTCTTCCGCCACCAAAAAGAATTCTATCATTGATGTTTCTGAAATAAAAATAGCCTTTATCTAAATGAAAAGTACCTTTAATATCTAAATTCGGAATTGGTTTTGTGATTAAAACTTGTGCTCGAGCCGGTTTAACTTGATTATTAGTTATTTGTGATGCAAAACCGTTTGTGGTGAACAATAATTTATTGGTTTTAAAAGAAATTCCATTGGTCTCCACCTCAACACCATCGTTTACTTCTTGAAAACTTGTTACGGTTTGACTGTTTAAAATCAGAATGTCATTTTGATGTGCTTTTTTTAGTAAAGCTTGCATCATGTTCCCAGTATCGATTTGCGCTTCAAACGGATTGAATATTAAATTTTCGAAAACACCTCCAAAATTAAATCGATCTATTTCTTTTGAAAAAACATCGGTTTTAAAAAGTGGTTTTATGATATCATTGATGAATGGAATTTTCTGAATGCATTCGTTATAAAACGATTCGTCTTCTTTTAGAAATAATTCGTAACCGCCATAAGGTTTCAAATCAATTACCGAATCACCGAGATTTTTTCGAAGCAATTGCAATCCTGCATATCGTTTTTGAATGAGTTGAATGACTTCTTCTTCGGTATGGGTTTTTAAATCGTCTATGATTTCGGAAATACTTCCAAAGCAGGCAAATCCAGCATTTTTTGTACTCGCACCTTGAGGCAAAACACCTTTTTCGAGAACTAGAATTTTGGCAGAAGGAAATCGCTCGCGCAAAGCTAATGCTGAATGTAAACCCACAATTCCACTACCTACGATAGTAAAATCGACGTTTGAAAACCAATTTTTTATTTCCCAATAACTGAGTTGCATTATTCTTGAGTATTTGCTGTCTTTTTTCTAGCTTTAATGGCTTTCATTATCAATGGAAATGAAGTTACAGCAATTAAAATTAAGATAATCGTTTCGATATGTTTCTTTAAATCAATACCAAATTCTTCATTAAAGAATCCATACAAATAATGTCCGGCAAAAACTAAAAGAAACGACCATAAAAGCGAACTTAATACGTTATAAAGCATAAATTTGCTTTTTTCCATATGAACAATTCCTGCTATAATAGGCACGAATGTTCTAACTATTGGTAAAAAACGAGCAAATATGATGGCTTTTCCACCATGTTTTTCAAAAAACGCTTGCGACTCATATAAATATTTCTTTTTGAAAAAGAAATTATCTTGTTTGTTATATAAAAACTGACCACTAGTGGCACCAAACCAATATCCGAAAATATTTCCTAAAGTTGCCGCTGATGCAATTAATAGCGCCAAAATCGTAACATTAGACAAATCACTTGGAATCATGAAAAAAGTTTCAACCAACTCACGACTATAAATTCCAGATAAAAATAACAGACTATCACCTGGCAAAAAGAATCCAGCAAATAAACCTGTTTCAGCAAAAACTATGAATAAGACCATATAAATCCCAATAGGAATTCCACCGACTTCCATAGTGATGTAGAATTCGGGATTAAATAGTTTGGTCCAATGAAAATTATCCATGATGTTCTTCAGGTTTAGATTCCCATTTATCTATAGCAGCCGTTGACAATGCGTTTCCTAAAACATTCGTCATACTTCTTGCCATATCACAAAAATGGTCAATTGGTAAAATTAATGCAATTCCCTCAGGCGGAATACCAAACATAGCACAAGTTGCCACAACCACAATTAAAGAAGCTCTTGGAACGCCAGCCACACCTTTACTCGTCAACATTAAAACCAATAACATAGTTAATTGCTCTCCTATTGACATATCGATTCCATATACTTGAGCAATAAAAATACTGGCAAATGTCATGTACATCATACTTCCATCTAAGTTAAACGAATAACCTAAAGGCAATGTAAATGATACGATTTTTGGTTGACAGCCGAAACGCTCTAATTCTTCTACCATTTTAGGAAACACTGCTTCACTACTTGTTGTTGAAAAAGCAATCAACAATGGACTTTTAATTCTCTCTAGTAACACAAATAATCGCTTTCCTAAAATTAAATAGCCTACGATCAATAGCAACAACCAGAGCAGTAATATCCCAACAAAAAAGGCACCTAAATATTTTGCGTATAGTGTAAATACTTCAAAACCATGTTTTGCGATAGCTCCTGCAACTGCACCTAAAACTCCTAATGGCGCGGTCCACATGATATACGTAACCATTTTTAAAACTACGTGAGATACTGTATCTAGTAATTTTAAAATAGGTTTTGCTTCTTTTTTTGAAAAGGCAGCCAAAGCGACACCAAATAAGATAGAAAAAATTACGATTTGTAAAATTTCATTGGTTGCCAAAGCTTCAAACAAACTTTTTGGAATAACGTGCTTCACAAATTCTTCTAATGAAAATCCTTTTGAATTTTCTAATAATTCAGAAGCACTAGAAGTATCTTCTAACTTGATAGAAGTTCCTTTTCCTGGTGCAAAAAAGTTTACTAACACCATTCCAAGAAGTAAAGAAATCAATGATGCAGAAATAAACCATGCCATTGCCTTTCCTCCAACACGACCGACCATCTTCATGTCGCCCATTTTTGCAATTCCAACCACTAAAGTTGAAAAAACTAATGGAGCTATAATCATTTGAACTAATCGGATAAATATGGTTCCAAGTAATTTTATATTTTTTGAAAAAGCATCAATTGAATCTGGAAACTGATAATGTACAATTCCACCCATTGCAACGCCTATTACAAGCGAAATGATAATTAATATGAATAGTCTATTATTCTTCACAATCTTTAAATTTTTAAGATTGTGAAAATAGGGATATTTTTTTTAACCTTAAAATGATTATCAAATATTATTTTAAAGTTGAAGTTAAAATTCTACAAACTAATACTTTATTTTAAAATCAAAATATGCGATTATTTTTTAACATATGTTTAATTATTTAAACTTAATATTACAAATATGATATTTTTTAAATCATTTTTTTTAATTATTCGTATTGCAATATTAAAAAACTTAAATACATTTGCTCAACTAAAACCCAAACTATAACTTATGAAACAAAAATTTCTCCTTCTTGCTTTATTAGCAACTTCGAGTTTCCTACAGGCTCAAGACAGAGGAACGTTTTGGAAAACAGCTCAAAGCAAAAACAAAGTCGCTTTGGAAAGCAAACTAGAACTTCCTGAAAAACAACTTTTAGATTTAGATGTACCTGCTGCAACTAATTTTTTAAGAAACGCTCCTGATCGTTTTTCTAATCAAAAATCTAGCGTAATTCTATCATTACCAAATGTGGATGGTACCATGGAGCAATTTAGAATCTATGAAAATTCCAACATGGAACCTGAATTAGCAGCAAGATATCCAGAAATCAAATCGTATATTGGAATTGGAATTGACAATCCAACAGCAAGTGCTTACATTAGTACTTCACCACTTGGATTTAAGTCTATGGTGTTAAATCCGGGAAAACCGGCTGTATTTGTTGAGCCTTATTCTCAAGATTTACAAACCTACACTGTTTACACAAAAGCAGACAAAAGAACTGCTTTTACTAAATTTGAATGTTCTGTTTTAGATAGAATTACGCCAACCGATGGAAGTAATTTAAGACCAAATGCAGACGATGGAAGCTTAAGAACTTTCCGTTTAGCAATGTCAGTTACAGGAGAATATACTGCTTATTTTGGCGGCACAAAAGCTCAAGCTTTAGCAGCTATTAACAATACAATGACACGTGTTAATGGTGTTTTTGAAAAAGACTTTAACGCTAGAATGGTATTAATTTCAAATACTGACTTAGTAATTTACACAAGTGCTTCAACAGACCCATATTCTGCATCAAGTTCGATGTCAAATTGGAACCAACAATTACAAACTACATTAACTAACACTATCGGAAATGCTAATTACGATATTGGTCACTTATTTGGTGCAACTGGTGGTGGTGGAAATGCAGGTTGTATTGGATGTGTTTGTGTAAATCCAACTTCAACTATTCCATTAGGAAAAGGAAGTGGTTATACTTCTCCAGCAAACGGAGTTCCTTCAGGAGATGCTTTTGATATTGATTATGTAGCTCACGAAATGGGTCACCAATTTGGGGCTAACCACACGTTCTCTATGAATAACGAAGGAACAGGAGCTAACATGGAACCTGGTTCTGGTTCAACTATCATGGGATATGCTGGTATTACAAGCCAAGACATTCAAATGAATTCTGACCCTTATTTTCATGCAATCAGCATTCAACAAGTTACAAATAACATTAAAACAAAAACGTGTCCAACTTTAACAGCAACTGGAAATTCTGTCCCAACAGCAAATGCTGGATTAGATTATACAATTCCAAAAAGCACTCCATTCATGTTAACTGGTTCTGGAACTGATGCTAACGGAGACGCTTTAACTTACATTTGGGAACAATTTGACAATGCTTCTTCAACTCAAACTGGAGCTAGCTCTGCTGCAAGTGCTACTAAAACATCTGGACCAACTTTCAGATCATACAGCCCTTCAACATCTACTACAAGATATTTTCCAAGAATGCAATCGGTTTTAACGGGAGCTACTACTACTTCTGGTTCAGAAATTGTGGTTGAAGCTGTTCCTTCGGTAGCTAGAACTATGAATTTCAGATTTACAGTAAGAGACAACAGAGCGGGCGGTTCAACAAACAATAGTGACGATATGATTGTAACTGTAAATGGAACTGCTGGACCATTCGTAGTTACTGCACCAAATACAGCGGTTTCATACGCAGGTGGTTCAACTCAAACCATTACTTGGAACGTTGCAGGAACAACTGCAAATGGAGTAAACTGTGCTAATGTAGATATTTTAATCTCTACTAACGGAGGGACAACTTGGTCGACTTTATTAGCTGCTACCCCAAATGACGGAACACAAGCAGTAACAATTCCAAATACAGCTGGAACTCAAAACAGAATCATGATTAAAGGAACAAATCATATTTTCTTTGATGTTTCTAATACAAATTTCACAATTACAGCTGGAACTACTGATACAACAGCGCCTTCAACTCCAACATTATCTGCTTCTGGAACTACTCAAACTAGCACTAATTTGTCTTGGACTGCTTCAACTGATAATGTAGGCGTAACTGGTTATGATGTTTATAGAGGAACTACTTTACTTACAACAGTTACTGGAACAACTTATACGGCTACAGGATTAACTGCTTCAACAGCTTATACTTTTTCAGTAAGAGCAAAAGATGCTGCTGGAAATGTATCTGCTTCAAGCAATACAGTTAATGTAACCACTTTAGCTAACACAACTGATACAACTGCACCATCAACTCCAACATTATCTGCTTCTGGAACAACACAAACAAGCACTAACTTGTCTTGGACAGCTGCAACTGATAACGTAGGTGTAACAGGTTATGACATATATAGAGGAACAACTTTACTTACAACAGTTACTGGAACTACATATACGGCTACAGGATTAACTGCATCAACTGCTTATACGTTTTCAGTAAGAGCAAAAGATGCTGCAGGAAATGTGTCTGCTTCAAGCAACACAGTAAACGTAACAACTTTAGCAAACACAACCGTAACGTATTGTGCTTCTCAAGGAAACAGTACTGCTGATGAAAGAATTGGAAGAGTTCAATTTGGAACAATAAACAATGCTTCAACTGGAACCGCTGGATATGAAAACTTTACAGCGATTTCAACAAATATTGTAAGAGGAACTGCCAATACAATTTCAATCACCCCAACTTGGACTGGAACAGTTTACAGCGAAGGCTATGCGGTATTTATCGATTACAACAACGATGGTGATTTTGCTGATTCAGGCGAAACTGTTTTCACTAGAACGGCTACAACAGCAACTCCTATTAGTGGAAGTTTCACTATTCCTTCAACAACTACTTTAGGTGCAAAAAGAATGAGAGTTTCTATGAAGTATAATGGTGTACCAACATCATGCGAAGCTTTCTCTTATGGACAAGTAGAAGATTATACAATCAATATAACATCGTCTGCTAAAGAAATTGATACTACAACACCATTAACTTTCAGTTTATATCCAAATCCTGTAAAAGGAGATGTATTAAATATTTCAGACTTTGAAGGCGAAGCTTCTTATAGAATTTTCAGCGCTATGGGTCAAGATTTAGGAAATGGAAAAGTAGAAAACAACGCTATCAATGTTGGAAACTTAGCAATCGGAACTTACATGATTGAAGTAACAACTGCTAATGGAACAAACATGAAACGTTTCATTAAACAATAATTCCAATAAAACTAAAGTTAAAACCGCTCAGTCATTGAGCGGTTTTTTTATGCGTTTAATTTTGTATTTTTATGCCATTAATATTTACAACCATGAAAAAATTAGCCTTACTAATTACTTGTATTATGAGTATAACTGCTGCAAGCGCACAAAACGTAATGACTCCCGAAACCTTATGGCAATTAGGAAGAGTTACACCTTTAGGAATTTCGAAAGA